>Ga0255192_1000044_pt1 | contig 32836 bp, 29 predicted proteins | sample Miss_Miss_RepC_8_2_FD_189950 | JGI IMG/M metagenome (GOLD analysis project Ga0255192, IMG submission 189950) | Freshwater microbial communities from Mississippi River, Louisiana, United States - Miss_Miss_RepC_8h | ecosystem: Environmental > Aquatic > Freshwater > River | place: USA: Louisiana...
GCGTCATTGGTGGAGGCCTCGCTCACGCGCACATGGGTGGCCGCAGCCAGCTCCAGTCCGCCACCAATGACGCCCCCTTTGAGCACACTGACCACCGGCAATTCGCCAAACTGAATGGCATCGAACACCTGGTGCCACTGCCGCGAACGCCGCATGCCCACCATGATGTCCGGGCTGCGCTTGGCCATGAGTTCGTGCAGGTCCAGACCCGCACAAAAGTGCTCCCCCAAGCCATGCAATACAACCACGCGCGCGTCGCCTGCGCCATGGGTGAAAAACGCCCCCAGCTGCGCGAGCAGCTCATCGTTGATGGCGTTGCGCTTGGACGGTCGGTTCAGGCCCACAAAGGCAATGCCTTCTTCGTGCCGGACCTCGATCAAGGCTTCTGTGCTGCTGGTCATCGTTCTCTCCGATCGCCTCAACGGCCTTCGTCGTCCATATCCACCACCGACGCATCGGGCGTTTGCGCGTAGAGCGCATCCACCTGATCGGCCCGGCGCGCCAACACAGCCCGCTGGTTCACATAGCCTTTGTCGGTGATTTCGCCCGCGTCCATGGACGGCGGCTCGGCCAGCAAGCGCAGGCGGCGTATTTGCATGCTGCTGGCCGTATGCAGCGCATTGTGTTGCCGCAGCGCCTGAACCACGGCTGCCCGCACGCGCGCGTCCTGCGTCCAGTCGACGGCGTCGGGCGCGCCGAACTTTTCTTGGCAAGCCTTCCCATTGAGCCAAGCCAGCGCACCCACCCAGGACCGATCGGCACCAGCGATGACGGCGTCCGAGATCAAGGGTGCTGCCGCATTGATCAGCTCCACGCGCAAGGTCCCCACCCGCACGAAGATGCCCGATTGCAGCTTGAACTCTTCGGCCACACGCCCGGCGAACGCCAGGCCCTCGAGCGGGTTTTGGCGATCGACAAACGTGACTGCGTCCCCCATGCGGTAGTAGCCGTCTTCGTCGAAGGCTTGCGCATTGAGCTGCGGCTGATGCAGGTAGCCGCGCATCACCGAGGGGCCACGCACGCGCACTTCGTAGCGCGCATCTTCCAGCGGCACGAGCTTGAGCTCGACCCCCGGCTGCGGCAAGCCCACCAAGCCCGAACGCTCGCAAGGCCAATGCACGGTGGTGGTTGCTGCACAGGTTTCCGTGGAACCGTAGCTCGAGACAAAGGGGATGCGGTGGCCCAGGTGCCGCACCGCTTGTTGTTGCAACCGCTGGTAAATGCTGTCGGGCAGCTTGGCCCCCGAAGAAGTGAGGCGGCGCAGCTGGCGAAAGAAGCTGCGCCCCAGCGCCTCATCGGCTTCCAGGGCATCTGCCAGCATGGCAAAACCCGCCGGCACGCTGCTGAAACGGGTGGGCGACACCTCTTGGAGGTTGCGCAAAGTTTTTTCAAATTCCCCCGGAACCGGCCGCCCTTCATCGAGGTACATGGTGCCGCCATCTTCAATCACGCTGTTGAAAATGGCCGTGCCGCCGGCCACATGGCTCCAGGGCATCCACTCGAGCAGCACCGAGGGTGGAGAACCCTCTGTGCGCGCCACATTGGCGGCATGCATGGCCATGGTCGCGCACAGCATGCGCTGGGTCACGGGAACCGCTTTGGGCACACCGGTCGAGCCCGAGGTGAACAGGATTTTGGCCACGGTGTCCGGCCTCAGGGCGGCCAGCGATGCTGGCAGATCGGGTTGAGGTGCAGTCACTACCAGCTCCGACCAAACGCCGGACTGAGGCCACTGCAGCGGCTCATCCACCTGGACCACGACCCGCTGCGCCAGGTTCAGCGACCGCAAGGCACGCTCAAAGCCACGCCCGCTTTGCACAAAGAGCACCGCTGGGTCGACCAGATCCACCATGGCGTGCAATTTGGCGAAGTCTTGGCTCAGCAGGCTGTAGGCTGGCGTGACGGGCACATAAGGCATGCGCGCCTGCATCGCTGCCATCTCCAGCACCGCGTGCTCCAGCGAATTGCCACTGAGCACCATGACCGCGCGCCCGGGCGCATGGCGCCCAAGCAACCACTGCGCCACCGCGTCGATCTGATGCTGGGCCTGGCCATAGGTCAAGGGCACCCATTGACCCGAACGGCGCTGCACCAACCAAGGCCGCTGGGGGTGCTGCCCCGCACGCTGGCGCAAGACGCCTGGCAAATGCGGCTCCACTTCACCCAAAGGAATGCGGCTTTTCATCAGCAGCACGCCGTCTTTGCACACCTGCAAATCAATGTCCCTGGCCAAAAAGGGCAGTGGAAGGAATGCGGCTTCAGAAATTGGCATGCATGACCCAGTGGTGTGTGGCAAGGTGGATCTATAAAACAAGGTAACCTTATCATTAGGGTGCTGGCCTAAACATAGGTTTTTCCCTAATGAATAAGCCTGTAAAAGCACCACACACCAAAATAAGGCTGCCTTATCATAGGTGTCACGTCAACTGCTGCAGAGTTCCCATGAGCCTCCACGCCAAGGCCTACATTGCCGGCATTTATGAGCACCCTGTGCGCAGGGCCGATACGCTGTCAACGGCCCAATTGCACGCGCAAGTTGCTCTGGGCGCCCTGCAGGACGCGGGTCTGACCCTCGACGATGTCGATGGCTATTTCTGCGGTGCCGATGCCCCGGGGCTGGGTGGCCTGACCATGGCCGAATACATCGGACTGAACCGCCTGCGCCATGTCGACACCACCGAGTCGGGTGGCTCGGCCTACCTGCTGCACCTGAGCCATGCGGCCCAGGCCATTGCCGCAGGACACTGCAACGTGGCACTGGTGACGATGGCCGACCGCCCCTTGGCGGCGGCCTCTGGAACCCGTCTGGCGGGCGTGGACCGCAGCACCATGCCCAACCTGCCCTTTCAGGTGGCTGTCCCCCCCATGCCCATGTATGGCTACGCCATGGTGGCGCGTCGCCATATGCATGAGTTCGGCACCACCTCGGAACAACTCGCCTGGGTGCGCGTTGCCGCCTCGCACCACGCTCAGTACAACCCGCACGCCGTGCACCGCCAGGTGGTGAGTCTGCAGGAAGTGCTGGCTTCACCGATGGTGGCCGACCCCTTGCACCGCCTGGACTGTTGTGTGATGACCGATGGTGGTGGCGCTGTGGTGCTGGTGCGCCCGGAGATTGCCAAGCGCCTGAGCCGCCCCCGGGTCAAGCTGCTGGGCGCTGGCGAGGCCATCAAACACCCCGATGCAGGCCGCATCGACCTGACCTGGTCGGCCGGCGTGCACTCGGGGGCCAAGGCTTTTGCAGAGGCGGGCGTGACGCCACAGGACATCCGCTACGTCTCGCTCTACGACAGTTTCACGATCACCGTGATCGTCCAGCTCGAAGATCTTGGCTTTTGCGCCAAAGGCGAAGGCGGGCGATTTGTCGCTGACGGCAACCTGATCTCGGGCGTGGGCAAGCTGCCTTTCAACACCGATGGCGGTGGTCTGTGTAACAACCACCCTGGCAACAAGGGCGGCATGACCAAAATTTTGGAAGCGGTACGCCAATGCCGCGGCGAAGCCCATCCTGCGGTCCAGGTGGCCGACCATTCCCTCGTGCTGGCGCACGGCACCGGCGGCAGTCTGGCCGGCGCGCACGCAGCAGGCACGGTCATTTTGGAGGCGGAGTAAAGCCATGAGTTCTGCCAAGCACCTGTTGCCCGCCCCGGTGGTGTTCCCGGGCGATGAGCCCTTTTGGCAGGCCGCCGCCCAAGGGCGCCTGCTGCTCAAGCACTGCCCAGCCTGCGACCGCTCACACTTTTACCCGCGTGCTCATTGCCCGCTGTGCGGCCACCCCGACACGCATTGGCGCGAGGCCTCGGGCCGCGGCAAGGTCTATTCCTATACGCTCATGGGCCGCGCCGCGCGGCCCACAGCACCCGCCATCGTCGAGCTGGAGGAGGGGCCGCGCTTGTCCACCGTGGTCGTCGATGCCGACGTGCATGCCTTGGCCATTGATGACCCGGTCACCCTGCGTTTCCTGCCGACCGAACAAGGCCTGCAGGCATTGGCATTCACCACGCCAGCGGCTGACCACGCACGCCGCTACACGCAGGCTGCACTCAGCGAGCTGGGGCAAGCGCCCAGCGGTCGCGCACAAGCCATGCAAGAAGCGGCCGTGATCGGCGCTGGCAATATGGGCACCGGCATCGCGCAGGCGTTCCTTTCGGCGGGCCTGCGCGTGCTGCTGATCGACAGCTCGGCCACCTCGCTCGCGGCAGGCCTGGAGCGGATCGAACAAGCCCTGCACAAAGACCTCGAACGTGGGCGACTCGATGCCAGCGCACACGCGGCGCGACGGGCGCTGCTGCGCACCAGCACCTCGCTGGCGGACGTGGCCAACGCCGATGTGATTGTCGAAGCCGTGTTCGAGGACATGACCCTCAAACAACAGCTGTTTGCTGCCATCGATGCGGTGGCGGCACCCCACGCCTTGCTGGCCACCAACACATCGACCCTGGACGTGGGCGCCATCGCGGCGGCCACCAGCCGACCGGGCTCGGTGCTGGGTTTGCACTTTTTCAACCCCGCCCATGTCATGCGCTTGATCGAGGTGGTGCGTGCGCCACACACCTCGCCCGAGGCCATACTGCTGGCCCAAGCCCTGGCCCAGCGGCTGGGCAAAGTCGCGGTGGTGGTGGGCATCTGCGATGGTTTTGTAGGTAACCGCCTGATGATTCGTCGCGAACGCGAGGCCGCTCGGCTCTTGCTGGAAGGCGCATGGCCTCAGCACATCGACCGCGTTCTGCGTGCATTCGGTTTGCCCATGGGCACTTTTGAGCTGCAGGACATGGCCGGTGGCATTGCCCTGACCTACCATGCGCGCAAGCGTTCGGGCCAGTCCGACTGGCTGATCGAGCAGCTCTTCGAGCGGGGACGCACTGGCCTGCGCGCCGGCAAGGGCTACTACCGCTATGAAGCGGGCAAACGCACGCCGATCGTTGACCCTGAGGTCTCCGACCTGATTGAACAGGCCTCACGTGCCGCGGGCATAGAGCGGCGACACATCGACGACGCGGAAATCCGCGACCGCCTCATCCTGCCCATGGTCAATGAAGGGGCCAAGCTGATCGAAGAGGGTATCGTCGAGCGGGCCAGCGACATCGACCTGGTGTGGCAATTTGGCTACGGCTGGCCCGACTGGAAAGGGGGGCCGATGTACCACGCCGACCGCCTGGGTATCGCCAGCGTCGTGGAGCGCCTGAACGCCTTGCGCGACGCCCATGGCGAACGCTTTGAACCTGCTTCCTTGCTGGTTCGACTGGCCCAAACCCAGCATGGGCTGACCCCTGCGCTACCTTGATGGACGGAGTCGCTCCATGCCTGATTACCGCGCCCCCCTGGAAGACTGGCAGTTTTTACTGCACGATGTTCTGAAAGTCCAAAACCATGCCGAGTTGCCCGGCTTCTCTGAACTTTCGGTCGAATTCACCGGCCAAGTGCTCGAAGCCGCTGCGCGTTTTCACGTGGAAGTGCTGCACCCGCTCAACCAAAAAGCCGATGCGCAAGGGGCACGAATCGCAGACGGCCGGGTCAGCACCCCCGATGGTTTTCCCGCCGCCTGGGATGCCTATCGGGCTGCAGGCTGGCACCGCCTGAGCCTGTCGGAGTCGCTTGGGGGTGGCGGACTGCCGCCGGTGATGTCCGTGCCCATCAACGAGTTGCGGGTATCCACCGGCCATTCATTTGCGATGTACAACAGCTTCTGCGCTCCCACTGCGCGCATGCTTGCAGCGCTGGGCGAACCCTGGATCCAGCAACACATCGTCCCCCGCCTCTCCGATGGCGACTGGACCGCCACCATGTGCATGACCGAGCCCCAGGCAGGCACCGACCTGCGACAGCTCAACACCCGTGCCGAACGCCAGCCCGATGGCAGCTGGCGCATCACAGGCCAGAAGATCTTCATCTCAGGCGGTGAACACGATTTGACTGAGAACATCGTTCACATCGTCCTGGCCAAAGTGGTGGACGAAGCTGGCCGAGTGCCGTCCGGTCTGGCTGCGGTCCATGTCTTTATGGTGCCCAAACGACTGGTGGACCCGGCCACCGGCGAACTCGGCGCCTTCAACGGGGTCAAGGCCTTGTCCATCGAACACAAGATGGGCATCGAGGGCAACGCCACCTGCGCGATGGCCTTCACCGACGCGGTCGGTTGGCACATCGCCGACCATCGGCGCAGCGGCACCTCGGCCAACATGGCCCCGATGTTCTTGCTCATGAACTACGCCCGCGTGGGCACCGCAGTCTCTGGTGTGGGCTATGCGGAGATCGCTTGCCAAAATGCCAGCGCCTATGCGCGCGATCGCCTGTCCGGGCGGGCGCAAGGCGCGCCGCGCCACCCCGAACAAGCGGCAGACCCGATCATCGTGCATGCCGATGTGCGCCGTTTGCTGCTTGAATCGCGCGCCTTCGCCGAAGGCGCCCGTGCCGGCGCCATGCGTGCGGCGGTGTGGCAATCGGTCGCAGAGCATGCCCCTGATCCCATGCAACGCGAACGTGCCGGCGATTTGCTGGAAGTGCTCACGCCGGTCATGAAAGCGTTTTTCACCGACCGTGGCTTCGAAGCCACCGTGGCATGCCAACAGGTCTTGGGCGGACATGGTTATGTGAAGGACTACGGCCTCGAGCAATTTGTGCGCAATGCGCGCATCGGCCAGATTTACGAAGGGGCCAACGGCATTCAGGCGGTCGACCTGTTGCACCGCAAGCTCAATGCCCACGGCGGCCGACCTCGACGCCATTTTGTGGCGGCCATCCACGCTTTTTTGGGAGCCCAGTCGAACACCGCTCACTTGCAGGAAATCCTCGCGCCGCTGGCCCAAGCCCTGCAGCGGCTCGAGCGCACCTTCGTGTGGATGGACCAGACCCAGGCGAGTCATCCCGCACACACGGATGCGGGCGCTTACGACCTGCTCACCGCGCTGGGCATCGTCTACCTGGCCTGGACCTGGGCCGAGATCGCCGTCGTGGTCTCCACCCCGCAGGCCTGCGCACACGCCAGCGAAAGCCAAAGACTGAGAAAATTCCAGTTGGCCAAACTCTGGATGCAGCGGCAATTACCCCTTGTGGACGCACTGTGCGCGCGCATCGAATGCGGCAACGAGAGCCTTCTTGCCCTGTCGGACGAGATGGTCTGAAAGCCCTTTACCCCCTACTGCACATCCACCATGTCTGTCTCAGCACGCGCGTTTTTCTACGTCCAGCAAGTTGAACAATTGGTCCGCCGGCGGGTGGACGAATGCCTGCAACCCGATGGCGTGACCGCCGGACAGTACATGGTGATGAACCTGATCGTTCACCATGAACCCGTGTCCTCGGCCGAGCTGGCGCGGCGCGCCAACATGACGGCGCAGTCGATGGGCGAGTTCATCAAGAACCTGGAGGCCAAACAGTTCGTAACGCGTTCACCCGACCCCAACAACCGCCGCGTGATCCAGGTCACGCTCACGCCCGAAGGGCGGCAATTGCTGGTGCGCTGCGAAGCCAAGGTCGATCAAGCCGAGCGCCATTTTTTTGACTGCCTCAGTGGTGAAGAGGTGGCCAATCTGCGTTTTCTCCTGAGCCGTGTGCGCAGTGCCCAACTGGCCCAGTGAGCCGCGCGCACCTTTGCCATTGCACCCAACCATGACGACGCCTGTTGCCGCCCTGTCTGCCCAGCGCCTGCGAGTGCGCGCCATGACCCGCCTGACCCCGCAGGTCTTGAGCGTGGTGCTCGAATCGCTCGATCAGACACCACTGACCAGCGCGCAGCCGGGCGACCACATCGATTTGCAACTGGCCAGAGGGCTGACGCGCAGCTACTCCATCGTGGGGCAGGCGGGCGCCCCCAGCCGCTACGAGATCGCGGTCGCGCTGGACGCCCAAAGCCGTGGTGGTTCGCGCCACGTGCACCAGACCCTGCGGGTGGGCGATCAGATCGACGTCACCGGTCCGCGCAATTTGTTTGAACTCGTGCCCCACGCCGTCCACAGCCTGCTGGTGGCCGGGGGCATCGGTATCACCCCCATCTGGTCCATGGTGCAAGCGCTGGAGCAGCGTGGCCAAGCATGGACCCTGTGCTATGCCGCACGCAGTCGCATCCACGCGGCGTACCTGGACGACATCGAAGCTTTGGCCCAGCGCACCCAGTGCGGGCGCGTGATCACGCATTTTGACGATGAGCACGGCGCAGCCCCTGTGGACCTGCGCACGCTGTTGGCCAGCGCGCCTGCCGATGCGCACCTGTATTGCTGCGGCCCCGCACCCATGCTGGCGGCCTATGAGCAGGCGGCCGCCGGTCGCAACCCCGACCACGTGCACCTCGAACGGTTTGCCAGCCCCGCCACCGCCGAACCTACCGACTCGGCTTTTGAGGTGGTGCTGGCCCGCTCTGGGCAAAACCTGCACATCCCCGCCGACCGCTCCATCCTGGACGTGATGCTCGACTGCGGCATTGATGCCCCCTATGGCTGCATGCAAGGCGTGTGCGGGATGTGCGCCGTGCCTGTGCTCGAAGGTACTCCCGATCATCGCGACAACATCCTCAGCGCAGAGGACCGGCAGGCCAATGCGACGGTGGTCGTTTGTTGTTCCCGCAGCCTGACCGCTTCCTTAACGATCGACCTCTAAACTCTCCCGTTACCAATCGTCAAACAGGTCAGGGAACGATTCCTGCACAAGAAACCAGCTTTCCGAATCAGCACAGTCTTCTTTGCATTGTTTCCAGAACTAAAAACGGCAGTCAAATGTCATTCAAATCAGTTCTCATCAGTGAAGTCGGACCTCGCGATGGCTTACAAAGCGTCAAGGCCACCATGCCAACCGCCGACAAGCTGGCTTGGATCAGTGGCTTACACGCAGCGGGGCTGCGTGAAATCGAAGTGTGTTCATTTGTACCTGCCAAGCACCTGCCACAGATGGCCGATGCTGCTCAGGTCGTTGCACATGCAGTGAGCCTGCCAAATTTGACGGTCATGGCGCTGGTTCCCAATCTGCGTGGCGCAGATGCTGCCATTTCCGCTGGCGCCCACAAACTGACCATTCCTGTTTCGGCCAGCGAAGCGCACTCACTGGCCAATGTTCACAAAAGTCGAGAAGACATGGTGGCTGAAGTCCGGAATATCGTGGCACTGCGTAATGAACGAGCTCCTGGCGTCAAAGTCGAGGCAGGGGTGTCCACTGCCTTTGGTTGTACTTTGCAGGGCCGAGTCTCAGACGACGACGTGGTTTGGATGGTCGAAGAACTCGCCAAGGCGGGTGTCGATGAAATTGGACTGTCTGACACCACTGGTATGGCCAACCCTGAGCAGGTGCGTCGCCTCTTCAAAAAAGTGCGGACTGCCATCGGGGAAAAAACCGGTGCTGCACATATGCACAACACGCGAGGCCTGGGCTTGGCCAATTGCCTGGCCGCATTTGATGAAGGGGTCGCTACTTTCGACAGTTCTCATGGTGGACTCGGCGGTTGTCCCTACGCTCCTGGCGCATCCGGCAATGTGGTGACGGAAGACTTGGTGTTCATGTTCGAGGCCATGGGCGTGGACACGGGCGTAGATCTGGAAAAACTCATTGCCGTGCGCTCTTTGCTCCAGCGGGGTTTACCAGGAGAGCCGATCTACGGTCTGACGCCTGATGCCGGTCTGACCAAAGGCTTTGTCTACGCTAATGGCCGACAACCTCAATTCAACTCCAACAAGCCCCAAGGAGCGTGCGCGTGAGACAGAACCAATCCCTTCCATTGTCTGGTTTGCGCGTGGTGGAGTTCACCCATATGGTGATGGGCCCCACGTGCGGCATGATCTTGGCCGATCTCGGTGCCGAAGTCATCAAGGTGGAGCCAATCAGCGGGGACAGCACCCGAAAACTGCTGGGCTCCGGGGCTGGTTTTTTCGGCGCCTTTAACCGCAACAAGAAAAGCATTGCGGTGGATGTGAAAGACCCAAAAGGTCAGGAGATCGTACTCAAGCTGATTGCCGGTGCCGATGTGTTCACCGAAAACTTCAAAGCCGGCGCCATGGATAAGCTCGGTTTTGCCTATGAAGACCTCTCCAGGCTCAATCCTGGGCTGATTTACGTATCGCTCAAGGGTTTTTTGCCGGGTCCGTATGAGCGCCGCACTGCCCTGGACGAAGTTGTCCAGATGATGGGCGGCTTGGCGTACATGACAGGACCGGAAGGGCGTCCCTTGCGTGCAGGTTCCAGCGTCAACGACATCATGGGCGGCATGTTCGGTGCCATTGGTGCACTGGCGGCATTGGCACAGCGCCACCAGACGGGCAAGGGTCAGGAAGTCCAAAGTGCCTTGTTTGAGAACAACGTGATGCTGGTGGCCCAGCACATGATGCAGTTCGCGGTCACCGGCCAGCCCGCCGCCCCTATGCCAAGCCGCATCAGTGCCTGGGCGGTTTACGACGTTTTCACAGTCAAGGACAATGAACAGGTGTTCTTGGCCGCCGTCAGCGACACCCAGTGGCACCTAATGTGCGACGAATTTGGTTTTGCCGACCTCCATGGCGATGAGCGGCTGAGGTCCAACAATGACCGAGTTCGTGCACGAGACTGGATGATGCCCATCTTGCGTGAACGTTTCGCACCGTATTCAGCGAAAGATTTGAGCGTTCGTTTTAAAAAAATTGGCCTGCCTTATGCGCCAATCACTAAGCCACAAGACCTCTTTGAAGATGAACACTTGCTGGCCACCGGTGGTCTGACTCCCGTCAGCATTCCAGCTGATGCCAGCGGCGCCGGGCGCGCGATTGACACGTTTACCGCGCTCTTGCCTCTCAGCATGAATGGGCACCGCATGCCCTTACGCGCGGCACCACCTGGCTTGGGGCAAGACACCATGGCATTGATGCAGGAATTGGGATATGCCAGCCACGAGATCGATGCCTTGGTCATCGACGGCATCATCAAATCCACGCAAACACAGTCTTGAAAATTTGACCGTTAATTGTCCAAAATCCCATGCCAACTTGAGGCGTTGAATCCGAAGATGGATCCTCCTTGCGCAGCCGATCGGTGATGAGGCTGTTGCCACTGGGGCAGGCGTTAGACGCAGGGATCACTCATCGTGTATCAGAGACTCGGGTTGGGAATTCAGGGCAATGGGGTCCAGGCGGCAAAAGCGAGCCCGGTGCCGGTCAGGGCGGGGGTGCGGTAGCCGGGCACATACTCGACCCATTCGAGGTCCAGCTCGCGCGCCAGCTCGCCGACCACCAGCCAGTTGCGGATTTCCGAGCTGCCGGCTTGCAGCAGCTTCGGGTCGAAGGCGGCCAGGGCGGCGCTGTCCTTGCGCCGGATCGCGTCGATCACCTGTTGGTCCAGGTCTTCGTCCACCACAAAGTGGCTTAGACCACCCGAGGCGATCACGCCCACGCGCAGGTCTTGCGGCCAGGCGGCGATCAGCTCGCGCAGGGCTTTGCCCAGGGCTACGCAACGGCGCGGCGTGGGCTGATTGGGTGGGTCGAAAGTGTTGAGGATCACTGGGATCACGGGCACTTCGTGTTCCTTGAGCAGGCGGCGGTGCACGAACTGGAAGGCGTGGCCCTCGAACTTGCCGGGTTCGATGCTGTCCATGGCGGCGATGTCGAAATCGCGGTCGCACAGCTGTCGGATCAGCCACTCGGCCATGTCGTGCTGGACCGGGTATTCGCGGTCTTTCTCGGGCTCGTGGCGCCACATGCGTGCCGACTTGACCCAGTTGTCGCTGGGGCTGGCGGGATCGCGCGCGGTGTTGCGTATGGTGGGGCCGTAGTAGATGGCGAAGGCCGGGTTGTTGCTGGTGCGAAACAGCTCGGTCTGGTCATCGCCCACGATCAGCAGCACGTCCAGCCGCGCGGCCTTGATGCGTTCGTGCAGCGCGTCCATCGCGGCTTCGGCCGCGTCGTAACGTTCACCCATTTTCTCGGGCGTCACCATCGCTTCGCTGCCCTCTGCCGCCGCCGCGAGCAGGGCTGCGTAGTCGGTCTTGTTGCCCTGCTTGTCGTAGTAGTGGACGTTCTTGGGGTCAATCAGCTTGAAGTGGTGCTGCCAGTCTTCGCGTTGCGAGACCAGCATGATGCTGTGCGAGGAGCCGAATGCGGCAACGAGTCGGGCCATGGGGTGTTTCTCCAGTGCGTTGGCGGGCAGCTCAGACCACGCAGCGCGCGCGCATGTCGGCAATCTGATCTGGGCTGTAGCCCAGGCTGTCCAGAATGCTGTCGGTCTGGTCGCCCTGGTAGGGGGCGGCCTTGAGGGGGCCTTGTTCGCGAGGGTAGCGCGAGAAGTTCATCGGCAGTCCCACCACCTGGATGTCTCCAAGTTCAGGGTGTTGCATGGTGCGTGCCATGCCCAGGTGCTGCACCTGGGGGTCGGCGAACATCTGGTCGACGCTGTAGATGGGGCCGCAGGGCACGCCGGCCTTGAGCAGGCGCTCGGTCCATTCGGCGGTGCTGCGTTTGGTGAAGGCTTCGCCCACCGCGGCATTGACACGGTCGCGGTTGCTCACCCGTTCGGGGTCACTGCCAAAACCGGGCTCGTCGATCAGCCCGGGCACCTCGAGTGCCTGGCACAGACGCTTGAACATGGTGTTGCCGATGGCGGCCAGGTTGATGAAACCATCGCTGGTTTCGAACACGCCGGTGGGCACCGTGAGCGGGTGTTCGTTGCCGGTGGATTTGGGCACCTTGTGGTCGATCAGCCACTGCGCGGCCTGGAAATCGAGCATGGCGATCTGCGATTCGAGCAGCGAGGTCTGCACCCACTGGCCTTCACCCGAGACTTCGCGTTCGAGCAGCGCGGCCATGATGGCCTGGGCGCAGAAATGGCCCGAGCACAGGTCGGCGATCGGGATGCCCACACGCATCGGGCCTTCGCCGGGTTGGCCGGTCACGCTCATGAGGCCGCCCATGCCCTGGGCGATCGAATCGAAGCCCGGCCAGCCGGCGTAGGGCCCGTCCTGACCGAAGCCCGAGATGCTGGCGTAGATCAGGCGCGGGTTGACCTGACGCAGGTCCTCGGGGCCAATGCCCAGGCGGTACTTCACGTCCGGGCGGTAGTTCTCGATGAAGACATCGGCTTGTCTGACCAGCTGGTGCAGGATGGCCAGCCCCTCGGGCTCCTTCATGTTGATCGTGAGGCTTTCCTTGTTGCGGTGCAGGTTTTCGTAGTCGGCGCGGTTGTGGTCACGCCCGCCGATCATGTCGTCACCGCCCGGTGCGCCCGGCGGAATTTCCAGCTTGATGACCCGAGCGCCCAGGTCGGCAAAGGTGCGGATCGCCGTGGGGCCTGCGCGCACGCGAGAGGCGTCGAGGATGGTGAAGCGCGAGAGTGGGCCCTTGCGTGCGGAAGTGGAGGTGTTCATGGGCAGGGCTTTCGTCAGACCGGGGTGAACATGGGTACGGCGTGGCCGCCCTGTGAGGGCTGGAACACCACCCGGACCTTGTCGCCAATGCGCACCGTGGCAGGGTCGCAGTCGACCAGGTTGGTCATCAACGTCACGCCCTCATCCAGCGTGACGAAAGCCAGCGTGTAGGCAGCGTCACCGGCGCCCATGGTGCTGAAGGAATAGACGGTGCCGGTGCCGGCGGCGTCCTGCCAGACGGTGTCGCTGCTCAGGCAATGCGGGCAGATGTCGCGCGGGTAATGGTGAGCCTGACCGCAGCTGTTGCAGCGCTTGACCAGCAGACGGCCTTCGTCGGCCGCAGTCCAGTAGGCCTGGGTTTCGGGCAGGACTTTTGGGGCGGGGATTTTTCTCATGTCAGACACGCTCCATGATCAGGGTGCCGGCGGTGTGGCGCGAGGCCAGTGCGCCGCCAATGCCGTTGGCCAGGGCCAGTGTGCAGTTGGGCACCTGAACGGCTGGATGGGCTTCGCCGCGCAGCTGGCGCACGGCCTCGATGATCTTGGTCATGCCGCCGCGGTTGGCAGGGTGGTTGTTGCACAGGCCGCCGCCATCGGTGTTGAAGGGCAGCTTGCCCGAGCCCGAGATCAGATTGCCGTCCATCACGAAACGCCCCCCTTCGCCCTTCCTGCAAAAGCCCAGGTCTTCGAGCTGCATCAGCACGGTGATGGTGAAGCTGTCGTAGAGCGAGGCGTACTGGATGTCGGCGGGGGTGACGCCCGCCTCGGCAAAGGCCAGCGGGCCCGACCAGGCGGCAGCCGAGTACGTCAGGTCCATGATGCCGCCCATGCCGTGCTTGGGGGCTTCGCCGGTGCCGCGCACCATGACCATCGGTCGACCACTCTTGCGCGAGAGCTCGCGTGCGATCTCGGGTTTGGCCACGATCACCGCGCCGCCGCCGTCGCTCATGACGCAGCAGTCCAGGCGGTGCAGCGGGTCGCTCACCATAGGCGAGTTGACCACTTCTTCCACCGTCACCACCTTGCGCAGCATGGCGTTGGGGTTGTGCTGGGCATGGTGCGAGGCTGCGACCTTGATCCATGCCAGCTGCTCGGCGGTGGTACCGAACTCGTGCATGTGCCGCTTGGCGACCATGGCGTAGAGGTTCTGGGTGGCGGGGCCATAAGGCAACTCGAAAGCCAGTTCAGGCGCGTCGGGGTCTGGCGGCTTGAGGGCGGTGCGGGGTGGGCCGGAGCGGGCCTTGTCACCACCGGCTGCAGCCGCCGCAGCGGCAGCAGCCTTGGCTTCTTCCATCATGGCCCGGGGACGGCCGGCCAGTGTGACCAGCGCAATGTTGCAGCGCCCGGCCGAAATGGCTTCGGCCGCGTGGGCCACATGCAAAATCGGCGCAGAGCCGCCGCATTCGGTGGAATCGACATGCCGCAGCTTCAGGCCCAGGTATTCGGCCACCGTCGCGGCGCCCAGGCCGGGGGCATCGCCAGCGCAGAAATAACCGTCGATATCGTTCTTGCTCAGACCGGCGTCTTCCAGCGCGCCCTTGGCCACGTCTGCGTGCAGGCGCACCACCGAGAGGTCGGTGGCCAGTCGGGTGGGGTGTTCGTAGGCACCGACGATGGCGGCTTTTCCGTTCAGGCTCATGAAAATTTCCCTGTGGACAATCGGGTTCCGGATCACTGTTGTGGCGTAAAGCCTGTGGCCTTGATGATCGGGCCCCAGTAATTGAGTTCCTGACGCTGAATACGGTCCATTTCCTCGGCGGGGCGGAAGTCGGGGTTCAGGGTGGCCTTGTTGATCATCGTGTCACGCACTTCGGGGAGTTCCAGCACATACCGCAGGGCGTTTTGCATGCGTTCGATGTTGGATGTGGGGGTTTTGGCAGGAGCCCACATGCCGGTCCAGGCATCTCCTGTGTCGACTTGGAGGCCTTGCTCAAGGAAGGTCGGAACTTGGGGCAACAAAGGTGAGCGTTGGGCTCCGAACACACCCAGTACCTGCACCTTGCCGGCTTTTTGGTGGGGCAGCACATCGCCTGCAGTCATGATGCCCGCAGGCACCTGTCCGCCCAGCAGGTCCGTGACCAGTGGGCCATTGCCGCGATAGGGAACAACCTGCAAATTAGCGCCCATGGCTTTGCCCAGTTGCAGACCGCTGAAATGGGTCTGTCCTCCTGCACCAGCGGTACCAAAGCTGGTATTTTGGGTATTGCTTTTGACCCATGCCATGTAGTCCTTGGCGGTTTTTATGCCGGACTGCGTGTTGACCACCAGTGCCAGCGGGTATGAGGCGATCATGCCGACCGGGGTGATGTCTTTGAGCATGTCGTACTTCAGCACGTTCTGTGGGTACAGCAGGGTCTGAAATACGGGCGTGGCATTGGGCGCAACCATGTAGGTCAGGCCATCCGGCGCCGCTGCCTTGAGGGCTTGTGCGGCCAGTCTGCCGCCCGCGCCGGGTTTGTTTTCCACGATCACGGGTTGCCTGAGTACCGTGCTCATCTTTTCTGACAGCAGGCGTGCGATGGTGTCAGTCGAGCCACCGGGTGGAAAGCCCACCAACAATTTGATGGGCAGGTCGTTTTGGGCGTGTGCTGCCAAACCGACACCACAGGCGAGCAAGATAATGGCTGATCGCAGAAATTTTGAAAATTGCATGTTTGTCTCCTTTGAGTGGGTCAGGTGAATGAAAAATCAGTGACGGATACTCGGCTCGCAGCCACACACTGCAGGTGCCAAGCGGCATCGCCAAGCAGCTGGCCGATCACCATCAGCCGCTTGGTGTAGTGACCCACGCGGCATTCATCGGTCATGCCCATGCCGCCGTGCAGCTGGATCGCCGTCAGGCCGATCTGGCGCCCCTGCTGGCTGGCCAGGGCCTTGGCGGCCGAGACCACGCGGCGGCGCTGCGCCACATCCTGACCGGCCACTGCGGCGGCGGCGGCACAGGCCATGGACTTGAGTTGTTCGAGCGCAATCGCCATGTCGGCCACGCGGTGCTGCAGCACCTGGAATTTCGCCAGCGGTGCGCCGAACTGCTTGCGTGTGCGCAGGTGCTCGGCGGTGTGCGCGATCAGCGCCTCGACCGCACCGGCGGCTTCGGCGCACAGCGCGGCGTTGGCGGCATCGAGGACGGCTTCCAGCGCGTCGGCGGCCTGGCCCGCCTGGCCCAGCAGGCGCTCGGCGGGCACATGCACCGCGTCAAGCTGCACGTGGGCTGCACGTCGCCCATCGAGCGTGTCAAAACCGCGCACCTGCAGGCCGGGTGTACCGGCATCGATGGCAAACACGCTCAGGCCCTCGCGCTCGCCCGCCTCGCCCGCGGTGCGAGCGACCACCAGCAGCAGTCCCGCGCTGTCGCCCTGCAGCACCAGCGCCTTGTGCCCTTGCAGGGTCCAGCCACCGGATTGCGCCACGGCACGGGTGCTGACCTGCTGCCATCTGTAGCGCGCGCCCTGGTCGTACAGCGCCAGCGCCGCCTGCACCTCGCCGCTGGCCAGGCCGGGCAGCCATTGCTGTTGCTGCGCCGGTGTGGCCAGGCTTTGCAGGAGCTGGCCTGCCATCACGGTGCTGGCCAGCCAGGCGCCGCCGCCCAGTGCGCGTCCGAGTTCCTGGGCGACCAGCATGACCTCGACCGGGCCCTGCTCGCTGCCCCCGTGTTCAGACGGGAAAGGCAGGCCCAGCAGGCCCAGTTCGGCCATCGCCTGCCAGCGCTGGCGGCCCTGGTCGGAGGTTTCCGGGTTGCCTCGGTGTTCGTTGGGGTATTCCCCTTCGCAAAAGCGCTGCACCGCATCGCGCAGGGCCAGGTGGTCGTCGTTGAGGGCGAAATCCATGGTCGTGTGTTCTCAGTAAGCGTCGAGCGTGGCGCGGGCGATCAGGTTGCGTTGCACTTCGTTGGTGCCGCCGTAGATCGTCACCTTGCGCGAGTCCAGGCAGTTGGCGGCCAGGGTCACCAGGGACTCGTCTACCACGGCGTCCTCCAGGTGCTCCAGCTGCTGCGCATCCAGCGAGAAAGGCACCGCGTCAGGCCCGGCGATGTCCACCAGGGTTTCGTAGATGGCCTGGCGCAGCTCGGTGCCGCGCACCTTGAGCATGGAGGCCTCGACACCCGGCGTGCGGCTTTCCTGGTTCGGGCTGAGCAGGCGCAGCGCGGTGAATTCCAGGGCCATCAGCTCGATCTCGAACTGCGCCAGCTTCGCCTGCAGCAACGGGTCGTCGCCCAGGCCCTGCTGCTGCGCCACCTCGCGCGCCCGCGCCAGCTGCTGCTTGCACGAACCGATGCCCGCGATGCCGGTGCGCTCGTGACCGAGCAGGAACTTGCCGTAGGACCAGCCCTTGTGCAGCTCGCCCACCAGGTTTTCCACCGGCACGCGGACGTTGTCGAGGTAGCACTCGTTGAGGTCCGTGCCGCCTTCGAGCATGCGGATCGGGCGCACCGTCAGGCCCGGCGAATTCATGTCGATTAGCAGGAAGGAGATGCCTTCCTGCGGCTTGCTGGCGTCGGGGTCTGTGCGCACCAGCGCGAACATCATCGAGCACCAGTGGGCGTAAGAGGTCCAGACCTTGTGACCGTTGACCACGAAGTGCTTGCCATCGGGTTCGAGCACGGCGGTGGTGCGCACGGCCGCCAGGTCCGAGCCGGCGCCGGGCTCGGAAAAGCCCTGCGCCCACCAGGTGTTGCTCTGGCGGATGTCGGGCAGGTATTTCCGTTTCTGTTCTTCAGTGCCGAAGGCGATCAGCACCGGCCCCAGCATCTGGATGCCGCTGGCGATGATGCGCGGCGCGCCGCCCAGCAGCGTTTCCTCGTCAAAGATGTACTTTTGCACGTGGTTCCAGCCGGGGCCGCCATAGGCCTGGGGCCAGCCCGGGGTGAGCCAGCCACGCGACTCCAGGATGCGGAACCAGGTGACGTAGTCTTCGTGCTCCAGGCGCAGGCCGAGTTCGACCTTGCGCTGGATGTCGGCGGGCAGCCGGGTCTTGACGAACTCGCGCACTTCCAGACGGAAGGCTTCTTCTTCGGGGGTGAATTGCAGTTTCATTCGGGCTTGCTTGTGGGTCTGCGTGGGGCATGTCTCGTGCAGGCCTTCAGGCGGTCTGCGCCACGACCAGGGCATCCAGGGCCAGCACCGGCCGGTCCGAACCGGCCGGGTAGGCCACCAGGGGGTTGATGTCGATTTCGGTGATCGCCGGGTTGGCGCGCATCTGCTCGCCCACCAGAGCCACCACGCGGGCGATGGCCGCCAGGTCCAGACCGGCCGCGCCGCGTGTGCCCTGCAGCACGGTGGCGGCCTTGAGTCGGCCGAGTTCCACCACGATGTCTTCTTCGGCCATGTCGGCCGGGATCAGGCGCACGTCCTTGAGTGCCTCGATCCAGATGCCGCCCAGGCCGACCAGCACCACCGGGCCCCAGTCGGCTTCGCGCTTGGCACCCACCACCAGCTCCAGCCCGCGCGGTCCCATGGCTTCCACCAGGGCGCCGTCCAGCGTCAGTTCCGGTCGGTACGAAGCCACGCTGGCAAACAGTTTCGTCCAGCCAGCGCGCAGTGCGGCTTCGTCGGCCAGACCCACCAGCACGCCGCCCACATCGCTCTTGTGCGGCAGTGCGCTGGCCTGCGCCTTGAGCACCACCGGGTACCCAATGGTCTGTGCGATGCGCACCGCTTCGTCGGCCGAGCGCGCCAGCGCTCCGGCGGGCACCGGCAGACCGGCGGCCTGCAGCCATCCCTTGCCCTGGTACTCGGCAAAGATGCCGTTGGGCGGCACGGCCCCGGGCAGGGGCAGGGCAGCGACCGATGCGGTGCGTGCGCGTGTTGCTCGCGCCAGGGCCTCGCCGTACTGGGCCACGCGGCGCAGCGCACGCAGCGCGCGGTCAGCCGAACGGAACAGCGGCACACCGCTGGCTTCGATGGCCTGCAGGAAGAAGGGCTCCACCGGGCTGTTGTCGCCTGTCAGCACCAGCACGGCAGGCTTGGTGGCCTTGGCAATCGTCGGCACGATGTGCTCGGCCTTGTCCTTTTGCGCCACCACCGGGCCGACCGGGATCGCCAGCACGATGCCGCCAATGCCTTCGTCTTCGAGCATGGTCAGCAGCAGCTCGCCCACGATGGCCGGGTTGCGCACGCTGATGGTGGTGTAGTCCAGCGGGTTCTCGGGGACCGCATAGGCGGGCAGCATCGCGGTCAGCTTGTCCACCACCGGGGTGCTGAGGGCGGGCAGGTCCAGACCGAGGTCGTCGGCAAAGTCCAGCGCGATGTTCTTCATCGCGCCCGAGCCGGTCATGAAGGCGGTGCCCCCGGCCGGCGGCTGCGGGTAGCGCAGCAGGATGGCGCTCACGTCCAGCAGTTCGTCGAGCGATTCCACGGTGACGACCGCCTCGCGGCGCAGGCAGGCCATGGCGGTGGCGTGGTCGCCGGCCAGTGCGCCGGTGTGCGACTGCGCGGCTTCGCGGGCGCGGGCACTGCGGCCAGGCATCAGCAACACGATGGGCTTGCCGGCGGCACGCGCCTGCGCGGCCAGCTGCAAAAAGCGTTGCGGCTGGCGGATCTGCTCGACGTAGACCGTGAAGGTGTGGATCTGCGGGTCGGCCAGGTAGGCCGCCATCACGTCCTCGACACACACCGACACCTCGTTGCCCGTTGAAAAAACGCAGGCCACCGGCACGCCGCGTCCAAGCAGCGCATCGCGCAGGTTGGCGGCCATGAAGCCGCTTTGCGCCACGATGCCCACACCCGCACGGCTTTCCGGCGCACGTGCCGCCAGCGGCTCGAAGGTGATCGGCACACCGGCAGCCAGGTTGGAAAAGCCCATGCAGTTGGGCCCCACCAGCGCGATGCCGGCTTCGCGGGCCACGCGGGCCAGTTCGGCCTGACGGGCCTGGCCCTCTTCTCCGGCCTCGGCGTAGCCGGAGGCGAACAGCACGGCGGCATGGCACTGGCGTGCGGCCAGTGACTTCACCGCGTCGAGCACCCCGGCCTCGGGAATGGCCAGCACGGCCAGATCGATGCCTGCGGGCAGCTCGTCAATCGTCTTGACGCAGGTGCGTCCATTGATTTCGGTGCTGCTGCGGCTGACCAGATGCAGTTCGCCGGTGTAGCCATAGCGCTCCAGGTTGCCCTGGACGAAGCCGCCAAACGAGCGCGGGTCGGCCGAGGCCCCCACGATGGCCACGGCGCGCGGGCGCAGGATGCGCGCCATCGAGACGCCGGAGGGTGCAGAAATGGGGTCAGACAAAGCCATGCCGCTCAAACCTTTCAGAAGCAGACCGCAGGGGCACACAGGCCTTTGATACGGTGAATGCGATCGATTCTGGCATACAAAAACTATGTTTACAACACACCAGAAAGAAAATCAGGTGTTTCAAGGGTTTTCCCTTGTGTGCCTGATTTTTCTGGTGTTTATGCAGCTACAGCCTTTGCCAAGCCTGATCTGCAGGCGATATTTGGTTGGAAATTCCTCATTCGGCGGGTGCGGACAGCCAGAAGACGTTAGGATGAAAAGCACATCAAACAAGGTTTTCTGGCATTTAAAAAATTATTTCTTGCATGCCAAATAAATTTGGAGGTATATTCAGCATGAACATGGAACAGATCACACACCTTGACCCCCTTTCCGAGGCCGATGCCCTCGGTTCCGGCGACGAATCCCGTCCTCGTGGTGGGCGTGCCAACGAAATTCGCACCGCCTTGCAAGAGGAGATCGAAAGCGGCAAGTTGCCACCCGGCACGCCGCTGGACGAGCGGGCATTGGCGGCGCGCTTTCAGGTCTCGCGCACCCCGGTGCGTGAAGCCCTGCAGCAACTGGCCGTCAACGATCTGGTGCGCATCGCGCCCCGTCAGGGTGTCACGGTCGCCCGGCTGTCCGTCAGTCAGGTGCGCGCCATCATGGAAACCGTGGGTGAACTCGAATCGCTGGCGGCCAAGCTGGCAGCCCGCCGTGTCGACGATGCCTTGCGCCAGCAGCTCGACGAAGCCCTGCAGCGCTGCCAGGACGCGGCTGTGCAAGGGGGCTCAGCCGACTACGCGCAGGCCAACAACCTGTTCCACGAAGCCATCTACGCCGGCAGCCGCAACCCTTATGTGGCCGAACTGATCCGCAAGGCGCGCCGCCAGATCCAGCGCTACCGCATCAAGGATTTCCACACCAAATCGCAGATGAGCAAGTCGCTGCAGGACCACCTGAAGGTGGCCCGCGCCATCCAGGAAGGCGATGAAGCGGCTGCAGCCCAGGCGATGTTGTTGCACGTGCCCACCGGCTCCACGGGTTTTTCGGAGTTTCTGGCCCGCATGCCGATGAGCTTTTTTGAAACCGAAAACGGCGCGTCCTGAACCCGCCGCCCTGATCGAGTCCCCGTCATGTCCAGACCTCCCCGCTCCATCAACGTTCCCGGTGCCTCCCACAAGGCGCCGATCCCGGCGGCCGCGCGCGTCGGCAACATCCTGTGCACCTCGGCCGTTTCGGGCAAGGACCCGGTCAGCGGCGAGTTGCCGACCGACATCGAGACCCAGGCCCGCAACACCTTTGCCAATCTGCGGGCCGTGCTGGCCGCGGGCGGGGCGAGCATGGATGACGTCGTCAAGTTCAGCGTCGCCATCAAGGACAACGCGGTGCGCGATGCCATCAATGCCGAGTGGAACGCCGCCTTTCCCGACCCCCACGACCGTCCGGCCCGCCACATCGTGGTGACCGATCTGCAGCACGGCATGCAGTTGCAGATCGAAGCCATGGCCGTGATTTCCTGACTTTCATCCTCTCCAGACCAAAGGCCCACTCCGATGATCATCGACTCCCACGCTCACATCCACATGCCGCCCGAGAGCTTTCGCTTCATGGCGGAACTGGTGGGCGGCCGTGCCAACCCCTACACCCTGCCCAAGATTCCAGAAGCCTCCATCCGCAAGGTGGTGGACGATCAGCTCAAGATCATGGATGCGGTGGGCACCGACATCCAGTTCATCTCGCCGCGCCCGTACCTGCAGATGCACTCGGTCAAGCCCGGCAAGGTGACCGAGCTGTGGTCGCAGCATTGCAACAACCTGATCGCTGAATTCGTCAAGATCGCGCCCGACCGCTTCCGTGGTGTGGCCGGTCTGCCGCAGTTCATGGACGAGCCACTCGAGGAGCGCGCCATTCCCGAGCTGCGCCGCTGCGTCAACGACCTCGGTTTTGTGGGTTGCCTGATCAACCCCGATCCGACCGAAGGCCTGGGTGATCCGCCCGGCATGGGCGATGCCTGGTGGCATCCGCTGTACAGCGCCATGGTCGAGCTGGACGTGCCTGGCCTGATCCACTCGGCCAGCAGCTGCAGCGAGCGCGAGTCCTACACGCTCAAGTTCCTCAACGAGGAAACCATCTCCATCGTCTCCTTGCTAGGGGCCAAGACCTTTGATGCCTTCCCCGATCTCAAGATCGTGGTGGCCCATGGCGGCGGCGCCATTCCCTACCAGATGGGGCGTTTCCGTTCGTGGAACGTGCGCAAGGGCGAGAAGGAAACCTTTGACGAACAGCTCAAGAAGCTCTACTTCGACACCTGCAACTACAGCGAAGAAGCGATGGAGCTGCTGCTCAAGGTGGCGGGCACCGACAACGTGATGTTCGGCACCGAAAAACCCGGCACTGGCAGTGCGCGCAACCCCCTGACCGGCCGTGACTACGACGACATGAAACCGGTCATCGAAGGCATCAGCTGGCTGACCGAAGAGCAAAAGAAAAACATCTTCGAATGCAACTGCCGCCGGGTCTACACCCGGGCCTTCCGCAAGGACGAAGAGTGCTGACCCCCACGCACCATTGAACTGAACTGGAGACCGCCATGGCCTTGACCCAAGAAGAAAATAATCTGTTGTGCCTTGTGGAAAACGGCGCCCCGATGGGCGAAATGATCCGCCAGCATTACTGGCTCCCCGCCGTGCCTTCGGTGAAGCTGGAAGCCGATGGGGCACCGATTCGCATCCGCCTGCTGGGCACCAACCTGGTGGCCTTTCGCGCCACCGACGGCAGCGTCGGCGTGCTCGACGAGCAGTGCCCTCACCGCAAGGCTTCGCTCGCGCTGGCCCGCAACGAAGACAACGGCCTGCGCTGCATCTACCACGGCTGGAAATTCAACGTCAAAGGCGAAGCCATCGAGGCGCCCAACCACACCGGCAACCAGGAGCAGTTCTGCAAGCATGTGCGCACCGGCCGCTACACCACGGTGGACCGCGGCGGCATCGTCTGGGTCTGGCTGGGCAAGGGCGACACCCCGCCGCCATTCCCCGATCTGCCGTTCATCGACTTGCCGGCCAGCCAGCGCTCGGTCACCAGCGTCGAGATCCCGACCAACTGGGTGCAGGGCGTGGAAGCCTCGATGGACTCTTCGCATGTGAGCTTTCTGCACGAGTCCACCACGCAGCTGACCGCCGGTGGTGGCAATGACCGCCAGAACATGAACAAGGCCAAGGCGCCCAAGCTGGATTTTGAGGAGCGTCCTTACGGTTACCGCTACGCCGCGCTGCGTCCGCTGCCCGACGACAAGGTTTATGCCCGCATCAACAACTTCGTCATGCCCTGGTACGGCATCATCTGCCCGCCGGACGCCAACGGTCCGACGACGGTGTTCTTCTCCACCCCCGTGGACGACACCCACCACCGCGCCTGGTTCGTGCACTACAACCCCAACCGTGCGCTGGGCATGACCATCATGTCGGCCAGCCCGGACGTCTGGAATTTCCCACCCCTGCCGCCGGGCGCGGCCAAAGACAACTGGGGGCAGAACCGCGACATCATGAAACGCGGCCACTTCTCGGGTTTCCCGCAGCACCTGGGCACCGAAGACTTTGCCATGTTCATCAGCCAGGGCCCGATCTACGACCGCACCGACGAGCAGCTGTGTTCGGCCGACGGCGCCGTGATCCGCGTGCGCCAGCTGCTCATCAAGGCGGCACGTGAGTTCAAGGAAGGCAAGGCGCCTACCATGGCCCACCACCCGGAACTGAACTACCGCGCGATCAAGTCGGTTGGGGCCGTGCTGCCCGCCGATGCCGACTGGCACAGCCTCGTGGACTGATGCCTGTCCGAGCCCTGCACAAAGCCCGTCAGAGGCTGCAGCAGGGTGCCCTGTTTTCACACCCAGGAGACAACCATGACCCTTTCACGCCGATTCCTGATGGCGGCAACAGCGGCCGCCCTGCTGCTGCCCGCCGCAACCCTGGCTCAGCCCAAACCGATCCGCCTTGTGGTCGGGTTTCCGCCGGGCGGTGCCACCGACGCAATCACACGCGCCGTCGCCGACAAGCTGCCCGGCGTGCTGGGCCAGCCCGTCATCGTGGACAACAAGCCTGGCGTGGGGGGGCGCATGGCGGCCGATCTGGTGCTGGCGGCGCCGGCCGATGGCCTGACCTTCATGGTGGCGCCCAATGCGACACCGACCTTCCAGATGCTTGTCTTCAAGGACCAGATCAAGTGGAACAGCCTCAAGGATTTCGTGCCTGTGGCCAGCTTTGCGTCCTATCCGCTGGGCATGGGGGTCGCCACCAACCTGGGCGTCAGCAATGCGCGCGAGTTTGTCGAATGGGTGAAAAAGAACCCGGGCAAAGCCAGTTACGGCACGCCGGGCCTCGGGGGGCAAAACGCGTTTCTCGGCGAGCAATTTGCCAAAGTGGCCGGCATCGATCTGCCCGTCACCCCCTACAAAGGCTCGCCACCGATGGTGACGGACCTGGTGGGTGGGCATGTGCCTTCGGCCATCAGCCTGCTTGACGGCATGATGGCGCAGCACCGCGCGGGCAAGATCAAGGTCATTGGCGTCTTTACCAAGGAGCGCTCGCCCCTGATGCCCGACATCCCCACCTTTGCCGAACAGGGCATCGACGTGACTTCAGGCGAGGGCTGGACCGGCATGTGGGCCAAGGCCGGCACGCCAGCGGCCGAGGTCCAGCGCATGGAAAAAGCCCTCGAGAAGGTGCTTCAGATGCCGGATGTCAAAGAAGTGCTCAGTCAGCGATTGATGGTGCACCCGCTGTTTCGCAACAGCATCCAGATGGACGCGCTGCAGCGCGCGGAGCTGGCGCATTGGGAGCCGATCATCAAGGCCTCCGGCTTCAAGCCCGAGTAAGCCGCCACAGGTCGTTTGCATGCTCAGCGTCGAGAAAAACCAGCAGCTGACACAGGTCGGTCCGGGCACCCCCATGGGCGAGGTGCTCCGTCGCCACTGGCACCCGATTGCCGGTGTGGACGAACTGGACCGCCACGCGATCAAGGCCGTGCGTCTGCTGGGCGAAGACCTGGTGCTGTTCAAGGACCTGAGCGGCCACTATGGCCTGATCGATCGCCACTGCGCGCACCGCAGGGCCGACCTGAGCTACGGTTTTGTCGAGGCCACGGGCATCCGCTGCAACTACCACGGCTGGCAGTTCAATGCCCAGGGGCAGTGTGTGGCCGCGCCGTTTGAAGACCAGGTCGACCCGCAGTGCCGCCTGCGCCAGAAGGTGCAGCTCAAAGCCTACCCGGTGCAGGCCAAGGCCGGCCTGCTGTGGGCCTACCTGGGGCCGCTGCCTGCGCCCGGGCTGCCGGACTGGGAGCCGTTTCACTGGCAAAACGGTTTTGTGCAGGCGGTGTTTGCCGAGGTGCCCTGCAACTGGCTTCAGACGCAGGAAAACTCGATCGATCCGGTGCACTTTGAGTGGATGCATGCCAACTGGAGCCGCCGCCTGCGCGGCCACACCGACGGCTACGCCCCCACCCACCTGCAACTGGCCTTCGAGGAATTCGAGCACGGTTTTCTGTACAAGCGCATCTCCGAAGACACCGACGAGCGCCACCCCCTGTGGACCATTGGCCGCGTCTGCCTGTGGCCCAACGGCTTCTTTCTGGGCGACCACTTCGAGTGGCGTGTCCCGGTCGATGACGAGAACACATTGAGCGTCACCTGGTCCTTCATCCGCGTGCCGCGCGAGGCCGAGCCCTTCGTGCAGACCACGATCCCGACCTGGCAGGCGCCTATCCGTGATGCGCAGGGCCGCTGGATCACCAGCCACGTCATCAACCAGGACATCGTGGCCTGGGCCGGGCAGGGCCGCATTGCCGACCGCAGCCGCGAAAACCTGGGCGCCAGCGACCGTGGCATTGCCATGCTGCGCCGCCAGCTGTTCAACGACATCGAAGCCGTGCAGGCCGGGCGAGACCCCAAGGGCGTGCTGCGCGATCCCGCGCGCAACCATCGGGTGGTTCTGCCCAGTGATTCGCGCGATTTCTTTCTGAATGGCCTGCCGCTGGCCGACTACCGGCGCCACCCCAAGTGGGCGCGCCTGCTGCAGCACTTCATCTTTCATGCCGGCCAGCCCGAGTGGGTTCAGCAAGCCCACCGCGAGGCCACCGGCGTTGCCATCGAACCGATGCAAGCGCTTGACCTCTGATTGTTTTACTGGAGCCTGACTTGACCGCCCCCACCTTGTCCGTGCGCGTGCGCGCCATGACCTACGAAGCCCTGTCGATTGTGGGCATCGAGCTGGTGCCCCTGCCTCCGCTGGACAGCCTGCCGGCCTTCAATGCCGGGGCCCACATCGACCTGCACCTGAGCACCCCGCAGGGGCCGCTGGTGCGCAGCTACTCGCTGCTCAACGACCCGCGCGAAACCCACCGCTACTGCCTGGGCATCAACCGCTACGCCAACTCCCGCGGCGGCTCCAGCCATGTCCATGCCGGCCTGCGCGTGGGCGATGTGCTGACCATCAGCGCGCCGCGCAACCATTTCCCGCTCGACGAAACCGCACCGCACAACGTCTTCATTGCAGGTGGCATCGGCATCACGCCCATGCTGTCCATGATTGCGCGCTCGCAGGCGCTGGGCACGCCCTGGACGCTGTACTACGCCGCCCGCACCCGCGAGCACGCCGGATTTCTGACACAGCTGGAGAGCGAAGCCGGCAGCGCGGGCGGCCAGGTGCTGCTGAACTTTGACCAGGCCCCCGGTGGCAGGATGCTGGACCTGAACGCCGTGGTGGCTTCGCTGCCCGCCGATGCGCATGTCTACTGCTGCGGCCCGGTCCCCATGCTGCAGGCCTACGAACAGGCCACAGCCGGCCTGCCGGCCGAGCGCGCGCACAAGGAATACTTTGCCGCCAAGGACGCCCCGGCCAGTGAGGGCGGCTTCACGGTCGAGCTGGCACGCAGCCACAAGACGCTGCAGGTGCCTGCCGGCAAGACGATCCTGGACTGCCTGATCGAGCTGCACGCCGAGCCGCCGTATTCCTGCCGTGAAGGCGTGTGCGGCACCTGCGAGGTCAAGGTGCTCGACGGCACGCCCGACCACCGCGACATGGTGCTCAGTGACAGCGAGCGCGCCGCCGACAACCGCATGATGGTCTGCTGTTCGGGCTCCAAGGGTCCGAAGCTGGTGCTGGACCTCTGAACTCTGTTCTCAAAGAAGCTGGAGATTTTTTCCATGAGCATCCCTCTGATCACCTATGAACTCGACGGCAAGGTGGCCCTGATCGGCCTGAACCGGCCTGACAAGCGAAACGCCATCAATGACCCGCTGATCGACGAGCTGCGCGCCGCGGTGCTGCGTGCTCACGAAGAGGCTGATGTGGCGGTGCTGTTTGGTCACGGCAGCAACTTCTGCGCGGGCCTGGACCTGGCAGAAGCGCTGGCCCGTGCCACTGGCCAGATCAAGCCCCCGCGCAAGCGCCGCCGCCATAACTGGCATGAGGTGTTCGACCTGATCGCCCGTGGCCCGATTCCCTTCGTCGCAGCTCTGCATGGCGCGGTGGTGGGCGGGGGACTGGAGCTGGCCATGGCCGCCCATGTGCGCGTGGCCGATGAGACTGTGATGTGCGGCCTGCCCGAAGGCCAGCGCGGCATCTTCGTGGGCGGTGGCGGTACCGTGCGCATCCAGCGCGTGGTGGGCACCACCGTGATGATGGACATGATGCTGACAGGCCGCCTGCTGAACGCCGCCGAGTCGCTGCAGGAGCACATCGTTCGCTACGTGGTTCCGGCAGGCGAAGGCCTGGACAAGGCCCGGACGCTGGCCGAACGCATCGCCAGGAACAGCGTGGAAACCAACTGGATGATCATCAATGTGCTGCCCAGAGTGCAGGATCTCTCGCACGACGATGGCTTGTTCGTTGAACAGCTCAACTCGGCCCGTGCCCGGCCGCCCGAAGCCGAAGCGCGCCTACGCGAATTCGTCGAAGGCAAGGCCAAACCCATCCAGAACAACCAGGGCTGAGTGGTATGAGTGACTTCGATTTTTTCTCGGTGAGCGAAGAAGCGCGCGCACGTGCGGCGGCGCATGTGAAGAAGGCGGCTCAAGCCGCTGCGGTGGTGCCGGACATCCCGGTGGACATGGTGCTGCGCCCGATCCAGCAGGTGGCCGTGATTGGCGCCGGCACGATGGGCGGCGGCATCGCCATGTCGCTGGCCAATATGGGCCTGTCCGTGGTGTTGGTGGATGCGGATGCTCAAGGGCTGGAGCGCGGTTTGCAGCGTGTACGCGACAACTACGCCACCAGTGTCAAGCGGGGCAAGCTGTCGGACGCCGACATGGCGCTGCGCCTGGAGCGCATCTGGGGCACATTGCGGCTGCAGGACGCGGCGCAGGCCGATCTGATCATCGAGGCGGTTTTCGAAGACCTGCCGCTCAAGCAGAACATCTTTCGCCAGCTCGATGCCATCGCCAGACCGGGCGCCATCTTGGCTACCAACACTTCGGGGCTGGATGTCGATGCGATTGCGGCCGTGACCCAGCGGCCGCAGGACGTGGTGGGTGCGCATTTCTTCAGCCCCGCCCATGTGATGCGCCTGCTCGAAGTCGTGCGGGCCAGCCAGACCGCGCCTGACGTGATCGCCACCCTGATGGACCTGGGACGACGCATGGGCAAGATCGCCGTGCTGGCGCGCATCTACCCGGGCTTCATCGGCAACGCGCTGTTTCGCTGCTACAACCGCGAGGCCCACTTTCTGGTGGAAGACGGCGCACTGCCGCACGAAGTCGATGCTGCGCTGACCCGGTTTGGCTACGCCATGGGCATTTTTGCCGTGCATGACATGGCCGGCAACGACGTGGGCTACCAGACCCGCAAGGCACAGATGGCCACGCGGGCGCAGGACCGGCGCTGGAACGACCTGATCATGAAACTGTGTGATCTGGGACGGCTGGGCCAGAAAAGCGGTAAGGGCTGGTACCGCTATGAACCTGGTGACCGCACGCCCCACCGCGACCCCGACGTCGAGCAGTTCATCATCGAGGAATCGGCGCGCATGGGCATCACGCGCCGCCCCATCGGCGAGGGCGAAATCCTCAAACGCTGCCTCTACGGCATGATCAACGAAGGCGCGCGCCTGCTGGAGCAGGGTATCGCCCTGCGCCCGAGCGACATCGACATCACCTACATCACCGGTTACGGCTTTCCGGCGCATCAAGGCGGTCCCATGTTCATGGCCGACCGCATCGGCCTGGCGAACGTGCTGGCCGACATCGAGCGCCTGCACGCCGAATACGGCTACTGGTGGCAGCCGGCCCCGCTGCTGCTGCAGCTGGCGCGTGAAGGCCGGACCTTTGCCAGCCTGCAGGACTGATCAGGAGGTTTCATGGATCTGGGTTTGAAAGGCCGCAAGGCCCTGGTGTGTGCTTCTTCGCAGGGGCTGGGTCTGGCTTGCGCTACGGCATTGGCGCAGGAGGGCTGTGAGGTCTTCCTCAATGGCCGCAACGCCGACAAACTGGCGGCCGCCGCCGCCCTTCTGCGAGAGAGCACCGATGCCAGCGTGCACACGGTGGTGGCCGACCTCAATACCGAAATCGGACGCGCCGCACTGCTGGCCGCCTGCCCCGAGTCGGACATTTTGGTCAACAACAACGCGGGCCCGCCGCCTGGCCAGTTGGCCGACTGGGACCACACCGCCTGGATGTCGGCGCTCGAGAGCAACCTGCTGTCGGCAGCGCTGCTCTTGCGTGGCGTCATCCCGGGCATGCGTGCACGCCGCTTCGGGCGCATCGTCAACATCACCTCCGCCATGGTCAAGACACCCCATGCGGCCATGGGCCTGTCGACCGCCGCCCGCGCCGGTCTCACGGCGCTGTCGCGGGCGTTGGCCCGTGAGGCCATCGTGGACAACGTGACTATCAACAACCTCCTGCCCGAGCGCTTTGACACGCCGCGCCAGGAATTCATGGCCCAGCGCATGATGAAGGAGTCCGGCATCAGCCGTGACGAGGCGCGCGCACGCATTGCCGCCACGCTACCGGCCAACCGCTTGGGCGATCCGCAGGAGTTCGGCGCTGCCTGTGCCTTTTTGTGCGCTGCAACTTCCGGCTTCATGACCGGGCAGAACCTGCAGCTGGACGGCGGGGCCTACAGCGCCCTGATCTGAGCGGGCAAAGAAAAAGGCGTCCGAAGACGCCTTGAGGACTTTAATCAGTCAGGGACAGACTCGAAGATCAGCCACCGAAAATTGAGTCAGTTTGGGACAGAGCTGAAGATCTGTCCCAAAGGTCATTATTTGGCCTTGGCGGCCTTCAGGGTGGACTTGACAGCGGCTTCGGCCTGGGCAGAAGCGGCCTTCAGGTTGGCCTGAGCGGTTTCAGCGGCTTGCTTGGCCACTTTCTGCAGGGTTTCGGCAGCGGTCTGGCTGGCGTCGTAAGCGGTCTTGAAAGCGGCCACAGCGGCGTCGGAACCGGCGGGGGCGTTTTTCAGGTTGGCTTCCACCACGTTCTTGACAGCGGCCTGGCCTTCGGCAACCTTGGCTTCCACGGCCTTGCTCATTTCAGCGCTGGTGGAAGAAGCGATGTCGTACAGATGACGGCCGTAGGAAACCGACTTCTCGAAAGCGGGCTGCACCAGAGCGGCTTGGGCGGCCAGCAGGTCCTGGGGGGTCTTGGCAGACAGCAGGCTCTGGGCGTTGGCGAAAGACTCGCCCACGGCGGCCTTGCCAGCGGCCATGTTCAGCTCGACCAGGCGCTCGAAACCGGCGAAAGCGGTCTGGGACAGGCCGGCCACGGCGTCGAGGTTGGCTTTGCTGGCGGCGGCGAATTGTTCAGCGTTGAAGTTGTTCATGGTGTTTTCCTTGGAGAGGTTGGAAATTTGTTGCAGTGCAGCAATTGCACCATGACCGGGCACCCATGGCAAGGGAAAACCCGCACTTTAGAGTCTGCACTCCAAAACCCGAGCACGCAGCGGACTGAATACACTCAGGCAATTGCCCGCCTAACGTCTTGGCCGGCGCTTTTTTGACCTTTGCATCTTGGACACCCTGGACATCATCAGCCTGCTGGCCGTGGCCGGCCTTGCCGTGCACTGGCTCAACAGCCAGGACCGCCGCCAACGCACCGCTTTGCTGGCCAGCCACCTGCAGCCGTTTCAGATCGAACGGCTGATGCAGCAGCTGACCGAGGGCTATATGCGGGCATTGGGCGAAAAAGACCTGGCGCGGCAGGCCCAGGTACTGCAGGTGCTGGAGGCCAGCGAACAGCAGCTGGCGCGCCAGTTTCAGGATCTGGCCCGTTCTTTTGAGCAGGTGCCTGCCCCGCAGGCCCGCACCCTCAAGCTGGCGCTGCCCGGCATCGACAAGGTGCTGCCGCAAGCCACGTTCGACACCCGCCGTGTGCTGCAGATCCACGCGCAGGGCATTGACCGGGTGGTGCGCAACGTGGCCAGCCTGGCCCCGCGTGACCGGGCGTTCATGCTGATGGCCGAAATGTTCCTCATGCAGCACAGCTGCCACTGGTTCTGCCGCAGCAAAACCATTGCATCGGCCCGCATGATGGCCCAGCACCAGACCCGCTACGAGCAGGCGCTGGACGCTGTCAGCCCCGAAACCCGCGAGGCCTATCTGGCCGCCATCAACGGCCCGGCGCTGGGCTGAACTGCTTCAAAAACGCCCCGACCTGCTGCTTGGCTGTGCGCTGCAGTTGCATGAGCAGTGCCGTGTCCGCATTCGCGCAGCCGTGGCGTGTGTGCAGGTCGTGCTGCATGCGGGCCAGCAGGTGCGCCGCCACTTCGGCATCGGCCAGCGCGCGGTGGGCGCGCCCGCTGACGGGCAGATCAAACCATTGCGCCAGCGTGCCCAGCTTGTGGTTGGGGGCGTCCGGGTAGAGCCTGCGCGAGAGCAGCAGCGTGCAGGCAAAGTCGTTGGGGGCCACCAGACCGCAGTGCGCCAGTTCGCTGCGCCAGAACTGCCGGTCAAACGCGGCGTTGTGCGCCACCATCGTGCGTGAACCCACAAAAGCAGCCGCTTCGCGCATCACCGCATCGGCCGCAGGTGCAGCCGCCACCATCTCATTGGTGATGCCGGTCAGTTGCGTGATGAAGGACGGAATCCGTACCCCCGCGTTCATCAGGCTGGCATAGCGGTCGACGATGCGGCCGCCTTCGAGCAGACAAATGGCGACTTCGGTTGCGCGGGCACCTTGCGCCGGGGTGGCGCCGGTGGTTTCAAAGTCGATCACGGCAAGACAGGACATGGGCGCCGAGGGTAACACCGACACACAGCCGCGCAGGCGGCACGTCAGCCAGCATTCAGTACATCAATCAATACTTATATGTTTTCAACACTTTTCAGAGAC
>Ga0255192_1000052_pt1 | contig 25547 bp, 22 predicted proteins | sample Miss_Miss_RepC_8_2_FD_189950 | JGI IMG/M metagenome (GOLD analysis project Ga0255192, IMG submission 189950) | Freshwater microbial communities from Mississippi River, Louisiana, United States - Miss_Miss_RepC_8h | ecosystem: Environmental > Aquatic > Freshwater > River | place: USA: Louisiana...
GATCGAGCACGCGCTCGGGGACCGGGCGCTGGACCTGCTGGTCAACACCCATCTGCACAGCGACCACTGCGGAGGCAATGCCGCGCTGCAGCAGCGCTATGCGTCACTGCAGACGCGCATCCCCCCCGGCCTGGCCGATCCGGTGCAGCACTGGCGCGAAAGTGATTTGAGCTACCAGCCCACCGGGCAGACCTGCCCGCCATTTGCCATCACCGGGCTGCTCGAGCCGGGCAGCACCCACCGCTGGGCGGGCACGCAGTGGCAGGTGCATGCCGCCCCCGGGCACGACCCGCATTCGGTCATCCTGTTCAATCCGGAGCATCGCCTGCTGATTTCTGCCGATGCGCTGTGGGAAAACGGTTTCGGGGTGGTGTTTCCGGAGCTGGAGGGGGTCGCCGGATTCGAGGACGTGGCGGCCAGCCTGGACCTGATTGAGCGCCTGCGCCCCGAGACCGTCATCCCCGGACACGGCAGAGTGTTCTCGGACACAGAGGGCGCCCTAGAGCGGGCGCGCCTGCGACTCGAATCGTTTGCGAAAAGCCCCGACAAGCACTACCGCTACGGCGCAAAAGTCTTGCTGAAATTCAAGCTGCAGGAGTTCGGACAGATTGCCCGCGCGGATTTTCTGAGCTGGGCGCAGGACGTGCCCTACCTGCGCAGCCTGTACACCACGCTGGGCGCCGGAACGCCACAGAACATCTGGCTGGAGCAGCTGCTGGCCGATCTGGCGCGCAGCGGCGCGCTCGTCGACCATGGGGCCATGATTGAAGATGTGCGCGGCTGAAAGACAAAGGGCCTGCTGACGCAGGCCCTTTGAACATGGAGCGGGATAAGAGGCTCGAACTCTCGACCTATACCTTGGCAAGGTATCGCTCTACCAACTGAGCTAATCCCGCAAACACTTTGGCTCCCCGACCTGGGCTCGAACCAGGGACCTACGGATTAACAGTCCGGCGCTCTACCGACTGAGCTATCGGGGAATGATCGGTACAAACAAAAGCCCATCGCGGATGGGCTTTTGCCAAATTTGGTGGCCTGGGGCGGAATCGAACCACCGACACGCGGATTTTCAACCCATCCCACAATGTGAAATGGCTCCCGGCCAACTCGAAGAATTCTAACGAGTTTTTCGGCTTTTTCGGGGTGACACAGAAAATTTTCCGAACCAAATTCCGAACGGTTGCGACCGACCGGACTGGATCGCCATAGGATTTTCCTAAGTGGGACAACGGCATAGCACCACCGAACTCCGAACCGGAATACCGAACCGCATGGCGATCGGCGGAAAGTCCCGGATAGGCCAGCCTGCCTACCCGGAACCCTCGCTCTATCGCATGGTCATGCCGCCTTTAGCTCCGGCTTCTTGACGATCACCGACGCCGTGTTGGCCGCCTCTTGCAGCGCCTTGGTGGACAAGTGGGCATAGCGCATCGTGACCTTCGGATCACTGTGGCCGAGGATCTGCTGGACCTCGTACAAACTGCGCCCGCCATTGACCAAGAAACTGGCGAAGCTGTGGCGCAGGTCGTGGACTCGAAGGTTCTCGATGCCAGCCTTTGCACGCAGCCTGTACCAAGCCCTGGTGATCGTGACCCAAGGCTTCTTGGTTGCCTCGTTGACGAACAGGTACTCGTGCTTGCCCTTGGTCCACAACTGCCCCAACACCCAGATAGCAGACTCGTTCAGCGGGACCGAACGAGTTTTCTTGCTCTTGCTGTTGGTGGCCGGTATGCGCCAAATGCCTTTCTCAAGATCGACCTGATCCCATTTGGCTTGCATGGCTTCGTTCAGTCGCGCCCCTGTGCTCAGCAGGTACAGCAGAAGGTATGAAGCACCAAAGGCCAAGTCCGTGGTCAGCACTGCGACAAGCCTTTTGACCTCATCGTCGGACAGATAGCGCTCCACCTTGTTGTCCACCTTCATCAGGGGGATGTTGGCCAGCACGTTCTTCTCCACGTATTCCCATTGCAGGGCCAGACTCAGGATGCGGCGGAAGTACACGACATGATGATCGGCTGTGGCCGGGGCCAGTTCTTCAACTTTGACCAAGTCATTGTGGAACTGCTGCACATCATGGCGTTTGATTTCGCTGAGCTTGAGGCTGCCAAATTCGGCACTGATGCGTGTGAACAACTGCAGGTCACGCCAATGGCTGCGCTTACGTACCTTGTTGTGCGGATTGACGTAGTCGGTGACGAACTTGTCCAGCGTCATGTCGCTTTTCAAAGGCTCGGGCATGGCCTCTACTTTCGGGGCATTGGCGTGCTCGACCTTCAACTGCCTTGCCAGGCGCTTGGCCTGCACCAGACTGACCTCCCTGACAGTGCCGAGCTTGCGATAGGTGTTGGTGCCCTTCGCATTCTTCAGGCGCAGATACCAAGTGGGAACGGCTTTCGCGCTGGCACGGCACTCAACAAACAAACCAGGCTCATCGGAAACGCTGTACTCGATCTTTTGCTTTCCGGACGGGACGATCAAACCCGTGGCCATGAAGGCCGGTGAGAAATTCATGACAGGCATTGGAGACCCTTTCTTGAAAATTGAAAACACAAATAAAAAGAGGTGGCCAACATTTCTGCGGACCACCTCAGCAAAAACCTGCGAACTCAACGAGCTGCAGTTTCAGAGCGAAAACAGTTAAATTTTCAGCATCAATCTTTCAAAAAATTCTTGAAAGTCATGGGCTTACACAAACACCCACATCAGTCTTCCTCACGGATCTCAGGGACCACGGCATAACGCTTGTTTGTGACCGTGTCGGGTGACACGCACACGAGGGGCAAGAACCCCATATCGACCATGGCTGAGATCGCTATGCCCATTGCGCGATGCTGTCCGTCGGTGGGGTGTTTCGCCCACAAGTCAGGACCGCACAGAGCTTGAGCGGTATAGCTTGCTCCAGGCTCCAGTACAGCCCTGATATCCCAGATCATTTCGTAGATATCGAAGAAGGCCAACTGGGCTCTTTTCGGGTGTTTGAACAACCCGAGGTAGCGGGCACACGATTGATGGTGGGAGAAACGATCCCACGCAAGATTTTTAGACATGTTTTTCCTTTGATGTCTGTTAGCAATAAACCACAGGCAATGCCCATGGACAGATAGCGCGTGGAGTCGGTACCACGCCAAAAGGAAAAGTAAGAGGACCGTAGGTAAGTAACGTTTATGCGGTGCGTGCTTGCTCTAGCGACAAAGCGTTCATTCGCTCAATGAGTCGAGCTCTGAGCGAATTTCATCATCATTAAACGCTGGGCGAGGGTTCACTTGAAACAACACTTCATCGTCAAATTGTTCAGAAGCATCCACAAGGCAAGAGCCGGGATATGTCGCAATATCCTTCAACACCAGAACACAAAGACTTCTATCAAGATCGTCAAGGGAAGCCCAAAAATCAAGCCCAACCAACTCGGAAGGATGACATAGCGAGTCGCATGCAATATGAGGCCTTAAACTGCTCAGCCTCATGTCGATTTCCAAATAAAAATTGCTAGGAACAAAATATTTGCCACCAAGGATATGGCAAGACACGGTGCCAAAAGTGTCGGGATAGCTGTCGTAAGGTTTACCAAACGTGAGTTGCATAATTTCACCTGTAATGAAAAGCGTCCTGAAACATAGCTCAGGACCATAAGGGGGAGGGGAACAAATCGATCAGGCTGAATGCCTGATGACCTTGCGTGGAGGTGAGGCCCACGCCAAAGAAAGAAGCAAGAGTAAATGTCTAAATGGCACGCACTTGCTGATGTGCCATGGCGAAAATGTAGCGCACTCCGCCAATGTGGTCAACCACAAAACTAGAAGATCGCCAAAGCAGGGGTGGCAGGTAGCGGGAATTGGCCCAGAATCTTCAGAACCCCCAAAACCGACATAGCCTCGGTTTTGAGAACCTTCATGAAAATCTTCGAAATCTCCCCCCTCCTGCCCCCCGCCCACGCAAGCCCTGTCAGGTAGCGGATCGAGCACACAAAGGTGACTAGCTCTTCCTCGGCACCTTGCCCGTAAAGGGTTCGCCGGGTTTTCTGGACTTGGGAATATCCACTTTGACAATTTGTTCCTGCGGTTTCAGAGGTACACGCCATTTCATCGTTCCACCATGTTTTTTGGATGGGCCGAAGAGCTCTCGAAGAATCGCCGTCAATTCCTTGGTGTCTCCATTGGTCGGATACTGGACGCCCATTTTCCCGAGCAGATCAACGGTGCCTATTGCCTCAACACCGGGATCGCCAGTCTTGGTCATATCCACAATCGCCATCAAGCGCTCACGCACAAGGCTTATCGACCTGTGCTCACTGTTGTGCTGCTCTAAAAGCTTTTCCTCATCCGGTGTCAACCACCACTGTGCTCCGGCCTGAACATCGAGTGCGAGCTGCGCAAACACCTGTTGCATGTCTATGTCATGGGCAAAGTTGATTGACGCCAATGGCAGCGTCCACCAGCGTGTATTGCCAGTTGGATCAACAAGAAAATTCTCTTCATTGACAGTGGCGCAAAACACGGTTCGGCGCTGATACTCAGATTCGGTCTTTGCGTAGGGTCGCCTGACTTTGTCGCTGTCAGAGGTCAATACCCCTTTGAGTCGGGCCACATCCTTTTTAAAGGAGCTATCAAGCTCACCGATTTCGACAATCCAGTGCGTGATGGCTCCCAAGATCGAGTCTTTGTTGTGTGGGTCAAGCAGATGATCAACTTTGATGACCGAATCTTTCAGCTGTGCATCGTTGACCAGTGCCGTTACCCAACTGGTCTTGCCGATGCCCTGCGGCCCTTGAAAGGTCAGCACCCCCCTGGCTTTGAAACCCCTAGGTAAGATAGCTGCTGCGGCAGCACTGACCAGCCACTTGTAAATCAGTATTCGCTTGAGTTGCGGAGAAAAGCCATCGCGCTCTCTCAGGGTTTCAAACAACTCTGGCAAACGATCAACTCCATCCCAGGGCCTGCTTGAAATCCATTCCGCGACGGGGTTGTAAAGATTCCTGTCTGCTATTGCCTCCACGACAGCAGGCACCTGGCCAATTGCCATACCGTTCAGTGTCACCAAGCTAATGATGAGGGTGATCGCTGTGTTGTCTGCATTGTCTGTCGTCCCGGTATGCCCCGGAATCGTGATTCGCAGCTTCTTTTTTATGGTGTCGTAGCGGACAGTAATGCCGTAGTGGCGCAGCATGTGAAATATGTTCTCCAAGGTTGCAGGTAGCACCTTCATGAAGCCTTGGACGCCGTGTGGGAAGCTCTCTTTCTCAATCGGTTTTGGTGCCTGCAGCACAGCCAAGTCATTGTTTATGGCTGGTGTGTCCTCAGCAAGCTGGCTGCTCGTAAGATCCGACTGACCCGGATCGGCTATCGCATTTGGTGTGTTTGTCATGTCATTCATTGCTTATTGAATTTCTTCCAATCAACTTTTTCACCCCTAGGGCCGTATTGCTCTGGGGCTAAGTAAACGGGTTTGATTCAAGAGCGCGAAATGACTTTTGGAAATATAAATGCGGGGGGCAGAAATGCGTGGAAAACGCCCCACTTCCCCCACCTTCGTCAGTCGATGGCTCGATAGATGGCACTAGCCTCTGGATGCTCAGCGGCATACTCTCGCAACAGGTGGAAATGCTTTGCACAGGTCTGCGCCATGCGATCACCTCCAAAAGACAACTCACTGAACGCATAAAGGCAGGCCGTGACGCCGAATGCATCCGGGGACAGCTTGCCTTCAAAGCCGTTTTCGCAGCTTACGGTGAACTCGGTGTCATGGCGCGGGGCCATATACCAGCCTCCGTTGGACAAATCGTGGAATTCCCAGTAGCCCCCCGGATAGTCCTCTGCCAAAGCCTCTGCGATGCTGAACACTGCGGGCTCCAGCTTGAGCATGTAGGCCATGCCAAAGAGGCCGTCCACGATGTTCATGCGCTCGGACTCAGGGACGATGGTGTTGGTGATGGTTGATGTGGTCATAAATTGATCCGAAAAAAATGGATGGAAAGACCCCTCCCCCCAATCCAGCCAGGCGCACTGATGCCTCTGCTGGTACAGCTAGGTTGTGTGCTTACTGGTGTTGGACTGAGGAAGGGGGGGAAGCCGAGGTCGGTTGCTACCGGTGGCGGTGGCCGCTGGGGGCCGGGGGATGCCCGAGAGGTGGGCAGGTTGGCCGCATGTGGGCCGGTTGGGGGCGGGCCGTGGCCACCCCCCTCAGTGCCAGGCGGCGCGGCCCATGGCGTCGGAATCGGTGGCGCAAAGGTGCGAGGCCTCCGACACGATCATGAGCGGCAGCAGGTCCTCGGGGATGTCGTCCAAATCCAAGGCACGTTGGACTGCGGTACTTATGCTGTCAAGGTAGGTCATGTCTATCTCCTGTGGTTACGAATCTTGAAATAGTGGAAAGCCCATGCCACGCCGACAATGACGATGACAACGAGCCAAGGGAACAAAAGGCACAAGGCAGCTGCTGCGGCAATGGCAATCCAGCGGGTTGCGCTGAACCACATGCCCAACAATGCAGCGGCGATCAAAGCGGCAGTGATGGAATCCAGTTCAGGCCTCCCCCGACTTCAGCTTCAGGGTCTTGCGTTTGCTGCTGGAAGCCGTCTGCCCCATTGCTTCTATTGCCACCTGTTCAAACGTCGTGGAGGGCACGTGTTCATGCAGACGTGTGTTCTCGACATTGGTGCGGATCAGCCCCAACTGCTTGAGGCTTGCCTGCACAAAGCCAGCGGTGTTCACTGACCGGCCAGGGTGCAAGGCTTGGAAGGCCTTGGAGGTCAGTTCAGCCGAAGCCTTGACGATGGCGTCAATGCGGTCAGCTTCTGCCCAGCCGTCATAGAACATGCCGCCGCCATCGTTGGACACGATGCGCAGATGCAGGCCACCGTCTACGGGATGACGGCCAATGGCAAAGGTCAGATTGGATCGGCCCGACAGGGAAGGACATTCACCTGTGTAAATCTCCTGGATGGGAGACAACTCAACTTCTTGGACTTCAGTTTCGATTTCCATGGGTTTCCTTTCAATGGGTTGTGCGCACATGGCGCGGGTTGACTTCAAATAAGATACTTAAGTATTCGCTTTTATATTTACTGCCAACAGGCACAGGCGCGCTGGGGATGCATGCGAATCACGTCCAACACGGCCATGGCTTCGGCCAATTCCCTGCTCTGGCCACCGTCGTACTGGCGAACGGCTGCACGCTCCTGAAACAGCTCATGCAGGTCATCCGTCAGGCATGCCACCATGGCGGCCACAAGTTCATCGACTGGTTTCATTGGGCTCCTTGGGGTTGAACAGGCGTAAAAAAACCGCCTCGGTGGGCGGTGTCTGTGGCGACGGGTGCGTCGATTGCGTCGGGTGGTGGGGAAGGCGGACTTCGGTAGGCATGCTCCTGGCACAAGGCCAATATGTCCGGAGCGGCTTCGGTCTTCGGTGCAAAGACCAAGGTTCCATACCCTGACGAGGACAACACGAACACCAGCTCATAACAGGTGGCGTGCTCCTCGATCACTTCCCACAAGGGAGTGCCCAGGTCGGTCATGACGCACATGCCCAGTTGGTCCTGCAGTTGCTCGATGCCGTCACCGGCTTCCAAGATCACGAACACCACCAAATCCTCCATATTGGTGTCTTCGTCGGTCAGTTCTTCCATGCGCTGCTGGATCAGGGCTGAGACACATGGGTCGGGATAGCTCTCCACAAATGCCAACACCTCACCGGAATGGCGCAGTATGTGCATAAAGCTCCTTTCGTTTGGACAAAGAAAAACCCGCCGAGGATTTCTCCAGGGCGGGCGATTTACTATGAAGCGCTTATATGCCTTTATTCACTTTGTCTATTTTGTCTCCAATCTGCTTCAATTTCTCCCGTTGTTGTTCAGCATCAACCTCATCCTTTGTTTTTTGATGGTAAATTAAATATGACACATACGACTGCTCTGCACAGTCATACGCTTTATGCACCAATGCAGCTTGTATTCCATCTTTAGCCTTCCAATATTCGGTCCTTACACCTTCCACCCTATCGAACTTGGCCCCAAGCTTATTTTGGCACTCCACCTTTTTAATTTCACCAACCTTTCGGACAGGTTTCCCATACTTAGACAACAAGGCCACAACAACCTCCGGGTCGAACATCAAATTTATGTCAACCTCATATACAATATTATTCTTTGTTCGGACCCATGCCGTTTTATTATCAAGCTCTTTCAACTTGACATAATTAGTTTCGCGATCCTTCAAGTCCAGAGGACTTTCCACTAGCGACCTCAACTCCTGAAAAGTTGTCTTCCCCGGAATTATTCCAGCGACTGACGTCGGCTGAGACCAGCAATTCATAGCCAGAAATCCAGTCATCACAAGAAATAGTTTCCTCATTTATAACTCCTTTTAAATCACGATTTACGAAATTTTTCAACCAGCTTGTAGGCCAACCCTATGGACAACGACATGCTGTCCATTGGCTTGACACTCTTGCCCGCCAATGTCAAAAGCAATGCCCCCGGAAGTACGAGAACTCCGACAGTCATCCATGGAATCCCGAAAAGAAATACTGATATTGCAGAAACCACGCCTATGCCTGTGCCCATTGCTGTCAATACACCAGCGATCAGCATAAGAGCCCCCACTCCTCCAAGCGTTGTGGTTCTAAGTATTTCGAATATTTGCCTGTAATTCTTGGCCTCGCCACGAATCAATTTATTTATCACATCAGATGCTTCATCAATGTCACCCTGATGAGTTGCGCTGTAATATTCCCTACTTCGATCTAGCCACACAGACATTAAGCCTTGAAAATGGTTAGATACATTCTTATCCTTCAAGGACAATGTAGTCAGCCTATCGAGATTTATATTTAATTCATCTCCAAGTATTTTCCATTTTGGAGCATTGGAATATGTTTTTTTGGTCGCAAGATTTATGTACAGGGCTGTTCCAGCCTGATATTTAATCTCTAAATTTTTCCCGGCCTCTAGAGCATCGTTCAGTCCACCAAGAAACTCCTTACCAAATGACTTCTTGAGTGCCTCCACAACAGTTACACCATGCTCAACAGCAACGGCTACTTGCTCCAGCTTCTGAGCACCATTTTTTCGCGTCATTAGTGAGCTAATCAATTTCTCGGCAATAGGTTTGCCAAAAGTTGTAGCTAGTGTGGTGAGCAGCATCGACATATGGAAATATCTTTTCTCAAGCAAGTGTCACGACTTTCGTGACGACAATTATGACTACTGTCACGAAACTCGTGACGTGCAAGATGAAAAAAATCTCCTCACCTCCATCGTCGGTCGCCGTATGCGCGAACGCCGTGAAGCTTTGGGTCTTGCTCAGGAAAAGGTGGGGGTGGCCATCGGCCTAGATGAGTCCAGCGCCAGGGCACGGATCAGTCGGTATGAACTTGGTGTCCACGAACCACCGTTTGCCACGGTGAAGCTGCTGGCCAATGTCTTGGAAGTGCCGCCGCCCTACATGTATTGCGAGGAACAGGACATTGCCGAGCTATTGCTGGCTCTGCACAAGATCCCCAGCAAGGCACGGAAACAAAAAGTGGGCGCACTGATGGCCCACATGGCGGAAGCCTGAATTCGGTCAGTGAACCAACTCTGCCGGACTGAGCACCAAGGCAGTCCTCATCGTCACGCCATCCACCCGGCCACGAATTTCGACTTCACTGCCTGTTTGCAGCTTCAACAAGGCCTGGACATCCTGCTCATCCCTGGGGGTCACAAAGGACACCACAGTGAACTTTCCAAAGGCTCCAGGCTCTGTGCCGTCCATCAACTCGGACATGACCCGGTAGCGTCCATCTTCCTTGGCAATGTCGTAAACCTTAAAGCGCCAGACTACTGTGGCACCGACCAGCTTGGCGGTCATGGCCTCACGCTGCAGGTCTGTTCTGGTGCCGCCAAGCACATAGGTGTCCACCACCTCTTGCAAGCCCATGGGCATCACGGGCGTGTCTTTCAACGCTTGGACGGTCGGTGCAAGTTCGGAAGGGGTGTTCGGTGGAGGGGCTTCGCCGCATGCCGCCAAAGCTATAGCCAGTAGTAGCAGACTCAACCTGAACAAAGGGTATTTCACAAGGAGGCCTGCTCAGAATACGATCTCAATTGCAGCGCTGTCAGGTATCTTGTCTTCACCATCCCGCATCCATTTTCGAGCGAACTCTTCTATGGTCTTTGCTGCATCCTGCTGCTGAGCCTGAAGGTATGTTGAAGACTTGGCTCGACTTTCCAGTTGGGGCTGCATGTAGGTCTGCATTTTTTGCTGTGTCGGACCAGAAGGCGAAAGCACAGAACCACTATTGATGATCCGTATCGTTGGGAGACTGACGGTCACGGGTAACTTGGGCTCCAGCTTGGGCACTTTCAGTCGGTAGCGCAGGGGCTCGCTGCTGATCTTTTCCAACACCCAATACTCGGCCAAGGGAATCCGGTAGGTGTAGTGGGCTACAGCCGAAATCTGGGAACTGGATGAGGGCAAAAAGCCACAGAGATTCGCGGGGCAAGTCCAGGATGTCTGCCAGGCGAACGACTCTTCTTTCTGGACCGTACTGACTTCCAATAAACCACCTGGTGTCCGTACAACCTTATAGCGCTCACCGACGAGAACGAGTGGCTCCAAGTCCTTGCGGGTTTTGTAACCACCATAAAAGTAGCCCGCAACAAAGGTGGCACAAAGCAGCACCGCCAAGGACATCCCAATGACTCGCCAGTTCTTCATGCTCTAACCTTTTCAAAGTCGTTACCCAGATCGTACAAGAGTTGATCAGAGTCCAGACATGGCACCCAGAAAGCAGAAAACCCCACTGGCGTGAACCAATGGGGTTTCAATTTTGGTGGCCTGGGGCGGAATCGAACCACCGACACGCGGATTTTCAATCCGCTGCTCTACCAACTGAGCTACCGGGCCGTGAGACTGCAATTATAGCAGCTGCCGAGCCATTTTCTGCGGTCAGCCTGACTTTTTGCTGCGGGACAGGTCCACCCCCAGCTGCTTGAGCTTTCGGTAGAGGTGGGTGCGCTCCAGGCCCGTCTTCTCGGCCACGCGGGTCATGGAGCCGTTCTCCTGCAGCAGGTGGAATTCGAAATAGGCCTTTTCGAAAGCATCACGCGCTTCGCGCAGAGGCTTGTCGAAATCAAATCGCTGGGCCTGCGCCAGGGGCAGATCGGGCAGGCCTTCGGATGTCGCTGCCAGCATCTGCACACTGGGCAGCGCCGGGGCGGCAGGTGCCGGTGAAGCCGCAGGCGCACGGTGCGTTTCGCGCGCCAGACCTTGCTCCACAGCCTTGAGCAATTTTTGCAGCGTGATGGGTTTTTCCAGGAAGGCCTGCGCACCGATGCGCACGGCGTCCACCGCTGTATCGATGGTGGCGTGACCGCTCATCATGATCACCGGCATGTTCAGCTGACCGCTCGCAGCCCACTCCTTGAGCAGACTCACCCCATCGGTGTCGGGCATCCAGATGTCCAGCAGGACCAGGTCAGGGCGCGCGCGCTGGCGTGCCTCGCGGGCCTGGGCCGCGTTCTCGGCCAGCTCGACCTGGTGGCCTTCGTCGAACAGGATTTCGGACAGCAGGTCACGGATGCCCAGCTCGTCGTCCACCACCAGAATGTTTGCCATGTTGCCTGTTTTGGGTTTGTCTCGCAGGGCCAGCCTCAGCCGCTGGTCTGCCTGTTGTCCAGCATGAATGATAGCGAGACTTGGGCACCCACCACTTGGCCGTCCCGCTGGACGTTGCCCAGCTCGATGCGGGCCCGGTGATCGTCTGCGATTTTCTTGACCACCGCCAGGCCCAGACCCGTGCCTTTGGCCTTGGTCGTGACGTACGGTTCAAACGCCCGCTGCAGGATGTGCGGCTCGAAACCGGGACCACTGTCCTGCACCGTCAGGCGCACCCGCTGGCGCAACGCGCTCCACTCGGTACGGATCAGGATGCGTGCAGGCCGCTCAGGCATGGCATCACAGGCATCCTGTGCGTTTTGCAGCAGGTTGTGCACGACCTGGCGCAACTGCTGGCCATCGCCCTGGATCGGCGGACAGTCAGAGGCCAGCTCGCGCACGATGCCGGAAACATCGCCCCCCTCGGCACCATAGAGCGACAGCACATCTCCGATCAGCGCATTCAGATCCAGCGACCTGAGTTCTGCAGAAGGCAGTCGGGCGTAATCGCGGAACTCGTTGACCAGGCGCTTCATGGCATCCACCTGCTCGACGATGGTGCGCACCGACTTGTCGAGCACCGCGGTCTCTGCCTCGGGCAGCTTGCCCTCGAGCTTGCGCTGCAGGCGCTCGGCCGACAGCTGGATCGGCGTCAGCGGGTTTTTGATCTCGTGCGCCAGACGACGTGCCACCTCACCCCAGGCCTGCGCGCGTTCGGCAGAAACAATTTCGGAAATGTCATCGAACACGAGCAATCGCATGCCGTCGGGCAAGACGGCACCACGCGCCAGCAAGGTCACCGAAGACTGGCTCACGCCCTGTCCTGAAGCGTGCACCTCGAAGGATTTCTGCCAGTGGTCCAGCTCATGAACATCGGCCGAGGTGCCCAGTTGCTCAAAAGCCAGCAGCACACTGCTCGCAAAGTCCTGCAGCTGGGGCAAATGCAACAGGGACTGGGACTCGTAGACGGCCACCGGCACCTTGAGGATGCGGGTCGCGCCCGGATTGGAGGAAAGGATGGTGCCTGCCGGGTCGAGCACGATGACGCCCGCCGTCAGGTTGTCCAGAATGGTCTGCAGGTTGGCGCGGGCCTGATCGAGCTGCTGCAGACTGCGTTCCACCGCGGTGCGCGCATCGGCCAGCTGCTGCGTCATGTCGGCAAAGGAGCGGGTCAACCCACCCAGCTCGTCCTTGCTTTGCAGCGCCAGCTTGGGCGTCAGGTCGCCTGCGGCCACTTGCCGCATGCCTTGCGCCAGCAGCAGCAAGGGGCGCGCCAACTGGTTGCCCAGCAAGACCGCCAGCAAGATGGCTCCGAGCACCGCCAGAAACAGGCTCAGCGTCAGGGTGCCGATGTACATGCGGCGGAGCCCTTCGCGCGCCAGTGCGCGCTCCTGGTATTCGCTGTTGGCGGTCTGCACTTCCAGGGCATTGGTCACCAGCGTTGGCGGCAAGTCCTGGGTCACCTGCAGGACACGCGCCCCCTCGCCCAGGGAAAGGCTCTGGGGAAGCACCTGCACCAGCACCTTGATGCGTGCAGTGCTGCCGCCTGTCGCGCTCTCTTCCAGGCCTTCGATCCACTGAAGAGCACCTTTTTGCCGAACCTCTCGCATCTGACTGCCGGAGGGTTTCTCGGGGCGGATCAGCAAGCGCGATTGCCCCGCACTGGCCAGGAGTTGACCGTTGGCAGACCAAAGCAGGATATCGCGCGCGCCGATCTGTTCACGCAGTCGCTCCAGGGTCACGCCCGCACTGACATCCGACACATCGCCCAGCTGTACGCCAGCCTGTCTCGACTTTTGCTCCAGATCCTGGCCAAGGGTCTCCAGCGTCACACGCCCCAGTGTCAGGCCTGCGGCGAGCGCGCCTTCCACCTTGACGTCAAACCAGCTTTCGATCGACCGCGACACAAACTGGTAGGAAACGGTGTAGATCAGCACCCCGGGCACCACGCCCACCAGCGCGAAAATGGCCGCGAGCTTGATCAGCAAGCGCGCGCCAAACTGCCTGCGCCGCAAGCGAATCAGCAGCCGCACGCTGCCCCAGACGATGCTCACCAGCAAGGCCGCAGCCACCACCACATTGACCAGCCACAGCCATTCATAGTTCTGGCTGTAGCTCTGCAGATTGCCCGTCGCACGGGTCAGCAGCACCAGCAGGCCCAGGCCGATCAGCACCATGGCCGTCAGGCCCAAACCGACCAGCCAGCGCGTCGCGCGCGACGTCAGCAGCGGCACCCGAAGCAGCCCCTGGCGTAAAGACATGTCAGTTCCCGCCCTCTGGCTGAATGCGCAGGGTCTGGCTGAGGTTCAGGTTCCAGCCCGCCTGACTGCCGGTGGCAATCTGGAAGGGCCTGGGCAGCTGCGACATGTCCAGCCGGAAACGGTAGACCACATACTGACGGGCGTCGGGCTGGGCATCGGTCTCGGTCAGCTTCAGACCGGACTGAAGGCGAATCACGTCCAGCGCCGCCTGCAAGCTGTCAAATGTCTGTGCGAGGCTGGTGGCCACGCCCCCCATGGCCATGGGCTCACTGGCCACCTGCAGTCGCCACTGTCGGGTCAGTGGCTGATAAGCCAGACGGTAATAGCGGTTGGCCTGAGCCACCTTGCGGTCGTACCAGTACCAGCGGTCCTGCATGAGCTCCGCCTCGGCCACGAAGTGCACCGCCACGCCTTTCATCAGCGCGTCTTCCACCGTGGCGCCCAGATCCAGGCGCAGGTGAGCATGCAGCACCACCCCCTGTTCCTGACGCTCGACGCGCAACTGCTCCAGCTCTGCACCGGCCAGTGCATGGCCCGAGAGCGCTGTCAACGCCAGCGCCAGCAGCCATCGTTCAGACAGGCTGCGCAGCCTTTTGCAGCAAAGCGTAATAAAAACAATCATGCTCACCCAGTGCATTGTCCTCGACTGACAGCCCTGAAGGGGGCTCCCCGGGGATCAAATGGCCGGGCGACGCCCTCAAAGCGGCTTCAGTGTTGCGCTGAAGAAACGCCTGGATCACACCATCCCCCTCGGCACGGAACAGGGAGCAGGTGCAATAGAGCAGCCGACCCCCTGGCGCCAGCAAGGGCCACAGGCGTTCCAGCAGCAGCATCTGGGTGCGAGCCAGCTGGTCACTGTCTTGCGGCCGCCGCAGCCAGCGCACGTCCGGGTGGCGCCGCACGATGCCGGAGGCGGTGCAGGGGGCATCCAGCAAAATCGCGTCAAAGAGCTCGCCATCCCACCAGTCCTGGGGCTGGGCGGCATCGGCATGTCGAACCTGGGCCGACAGGGCCAAGCGGTTCAGGTTCTGGTGAATGCGCGCGCAGCGCGAATCGTCGATTTCCAGGGCCAGCACACGCGCGTCGGGCCGCATCTCCAGCAGGTGGCCGGTCTTGCCCCCCGGTGCGGCGCACGCGTCCAGGACGCGCAAGGGCCGGTCTGCAGGCAGGCCCTCCAGCAACAGAGGGGCTGCCACCTGGGCGGCCGCGTCCTGCACCGACACATCACCAGCCTCAAAGCCGGGCAGCAGACCCACGGGGACAGCGCGCTCGAGCTGCAAGCCACCGGCCCCCACCCTCAGGCTGCCCCCCAGTCCAGCAGCATCCAACCGGGCCTGGTAATCGGCGACCGTGGTGCGAAGGCGGTTGACGCGCAAGGTCATGGGCGCGGGCACCTGTGCGTGCGCGAGCAAACGCTCCCAGTGCCGGGGGTAATCCTGTTGCAACCGCTCGATCCACCACAGGGGATGGTTCCAGTGTGCCTGCAGATCGTCGGCTGTCTGGGCCAGCAAGTCATCACGTTCGCGCAGAAAACGCCGCAGGCAGGCGTTGATGAAGCCCGATTGCCCCTGGGTCTGTCGCTGGCGTCGCGCCGCCTCTACGGTCTGACTGACCAGGGTGTGGCCCGGATACGGCGACTGCGCTTCGTTCCAGCACAAGGCCAGGGCGCTGCACAGCAAGGCGTCCACCGCAGGCGGCGAGCGGCGAGGCGCCAGCAGCTGGCGCAGTGCACGGGCACGGCCCAGTTGGCGCATGACCTGAAAACTCAGGGCTTGCACACCCGGGCGCAAGCCAGCGGGCACGGCTTCTAGCTGGGCCGTCATGGACTTGCCCGCCACAGTGGCCTGAACCACCCCCGCCGTCAGTTGCATCAGTCGCCACAGGGCGGGGGCCTGCATGGGTGCGTTCATGACAGCGCCTCGCTGCTGCGCGCAGGCCACCGTAACAGCAGACCCGGCCGCATGCGCAGACCTTGGGCCAGCCAGCGCGCAGGCGCCTGAGCCAAGGCCAGGTTGTAGGCCTCCACCGCCGTGTGATAGGGCAAGAGCGCCAATGGGATGTTCTGCAGGATCTTGGCCTGCGCCGAGAGCAGGTGCGGGCGCACCGTGTCCGGCACACGCAGGGCCACCGCGTCGATGCAGTCCATCAGCGCCTCATGGCGGGCCAGCAGCTTTTGCAGACTGCCCTCATCCAGCGATTGCTGACGCGCCTCGGCCAACGCCTCGATCAGGGCATCGCTGCCGTCCTGCAGCGCCTGCAGATCGTCGATCTCGGAGGCCCAGGCCAGAATCTGTCTGGCCGAAACCGCCCCCTGAAAGCGCATCAGCCACTTCAGCCAGACGGTGTCCACAGTGCCCCACTGGCGCAGCATTTCGCTGCGCAGGCGCATGAGCCGGTTGTAGGCTCCCACCGCCCAGAACGTCACCAGCGCCATCAACACGCCCAATGCCAACCAGCCCATCGAGACTCTCCTGTTGAAAACAAATCAGCCCCCGGACCGGTATCGGCACAGGGGCTGAACAGCATCACCGGGTCAACGGCGATGAAAGGCTCAAACGGCTTCGCCGCTGTCGCTCACGGCATCGGCAGAGGCCTCGCCAGACAGTTCGGCCGCTTCGGCATCGGCGATGGCGCGGCGCTCGGCCTCGTCCATCTCGTCCTTGGCCTTGCGGGCCTGGTGGTAAGCCAGACCGGAACCCGCCGGGATCAGACGACCCACGATGACGTTTTCCTTGAGGCCGCGCAGCTCGTCGCGCTTGCCCATGATGGCCGCTTCGGTCAGCACGCGGGTGGTTTCCTGGAAGGAAGCCGCGGAGATGAACGAGTCGGTGGACAGCGAAGCCTTGGTGATGCCCAGCAGCAGGTTGCTGTAGGTGGCCGGGATCTTGCCGTCTTTCTGCAGCGCTTCGTTGGTGTTGAGCAGCTCGGAGCGCTCGACCTGCTCGCCAGCGATGTAGGTCGATTCGCCCGGGTTCTCGATGACCACGCGACGCAGCATCTGGCGAACGATCACCTCGATGTGCTTGTCGTTGATCTTCACACCCTGCAAGCGGTACACGTCCTGCACTTCGTCAACGATGTAGCGGGCCAGCTCTTCGATGCCCAGCAGGCGCAGGATGTCCTGCGGGTCGGCCGGACCGTCGACGATGCTCTCGCCCTTGTTGACCACCTGGCCTTCGTGCACCAGGATGTTCTTTTCCTTGGGCACGAGTTCTTCCCAGACCTTGCCGTCCGGGTCGGTGATCTGCAGACGCACCTTGCCTTTGGTTTCTTTGCCGAAGGACACCGTACCGGTGATCTCGGCCAGCACGCCCTTGTCCTTGGGCGAACGGGCTTCGAACAGTTCAGCCACACGGGGCAGACCGCCGGTAATGTCTCGGGTCTTCTGACCTTCCACCGGAATACGGGCCAGCACTTCGCCAGGGCCCACATCCATGCCATCGCGCACCTGGATCAGGGCGCCGACCTGGAAGCCGATCGTCACCGAGTGGTCGGTGCCGGGGATCTTGACTTCCTTGCCGTTGGCGTCGATCAGCTTGACCTGAGGACGCACGACCTTGGCCGAACCACGGCGCTTGGGATCGATCACCACCAGGGTGGACAGACCGGTCACTTCGTCGACCTGCTTGGCCACCGTCAGACCTTCTTCCACGTTCTCGAATTTCACCTGACCGGCGAATTCGGTGATGATGGGTCGGGTCAGCGGATCCCAGTTGGCCAGGTTGGTACCGGCCTTGATGGTCTGGTCGGCCTTGACGGCCAGGGTGGCGCCGTAAGGCACCTTGTGGCGCTCGCGCTCACGGCCGTGTTCGTCGTGGATGACGATTTCGCCGGAACGGGCAATCACCACCAGCTCGCCCTTGGAGTTGGTCACGTAGCGCATCGTGGCGTTGAAGCCGACGATACCGTTGGACTTGGCTTCCACGCTGGAGGCCACGGCAGCACGCGAAGCGGCACCACCGATGTGGAAGGTACGCATGGTCAGCTGCGTGCCGGGTTCACCGATGGACTGGGCAGCGATCACACCGACCGCTTCGCCGTTGTTGACCAGACCGCCACGGCCCAGATCGCGGCCATAGCACTTGGCACACAGACCGAAGCGGGTTTCGCAGGTCAGTGCAGTACGAACCTTGACTTCGTCGACGCCAGCGGCCTCGAGTTCGTCGATCAGGTCTTCTTCCAGCATGGTGCCGGCGGTGGCCAGCACAGCGCGGGTTTCGGGGTGCAGCACGTCTTCGGCAGCGGTACGGCCCAGGATACGGTCGCGCAGCGATTCGATCACTTCACCGCCTTCCACGATGGCGCGCATCAGCGAACCGTTGGAGGTGCCGCAGTCGTCCTGCGTCACCACCAGGTCCTGCGTCACGTCGACCAGACGGCGGGTCAGGTAACCGGAGTTGGCGGTCTTCAGGGCCGTGTCGGCCAGACCCTTACGGGCACCGTGCGTGGAGATGAAGTACTGCAGCACGTTCAGACCTTCACGGAAGTTGGCCGTGATGGGGGTCTCGATGATGGAGCCGTCCGGCTTGGCCATCAGGCCACGCATACCGGCCAGCTGACGGATCTGGGCTGCAGAACCGCGGGCACCGGAGTCGGCCATCATGTAGATCGAGTTGAAGGATTCCTGCTCGACTTCCTTGCCGTTGCGGTCGGTGGTCTTTTCCTTGCGCAGCTGGTCCATCATCACCTTGGAGACGGCGTCACCGGCCTTGCCCCAGATGTCCACGACCTTGTTGTAGCGCTCGCCGGCCGTCACCAGACCCGAGACGTATTGCTGCTCGATGTCTTTCACTTCCTTCTCGGCTTCGGCAATGATGCTGTGCTTCTCGGGCGGCACCAGCATGTCGTCGATGCCGATCGAGATGCCGGCGCGCGTGGCCAGACGGAAGCCGTTTTGCAGCAGCTTGTCGGCAAACACCACGGTTTCCTTGAGACCGCACTTGCGGAAGGACACGTTGATCAGGCGCGAGATCTCCTTCTTCTTCAGCGCCTTGTTCAGGTTGCTGAAGGGCAGGCCCTTGGGCAGGATTTCGGACAGCAGCGCGCGGCCCACGGTGGTCTCGACCATGCTGGTCGAAGGCGTGAACTCGCCCGTGGCCTTGTCCTTGGTCCACTCGGTCAGACGGACGTTGATCTTGGCGGTCAGTTCGACCACGCCAGCGTCCAGGGCGCGCTGAACTTCACCGACGTCGGCGAAGATCAGGCCTTCGCCCTTGCCGTTGATGCGCTCGCGGGTCGTGTAGTACAGACCCAGCACCACGTCTTGCGAAGGCACGATGGACGGTTCGCCGGAGGCGGGGAACAGCACGTTGTTGGAGGCCAGCATCAGGGTACGGGCTTCCATCTGCGCTTCGATGGACAGGGGCACGTGAACGGCCATCTGGTCACCGTCGAAGTCGGCGTTGAAAGCCGCGCAAACCAGCGGGTGCAGCTGAATGGCCTTGCCTTCGATCAGGATGGGTTCAAAAGCCTGGATACCGAGGCGGTGCAGGGTCGGCGCACGGTTCAGAAGAACCGGGTGCTCCTTGATGACCTCTTCCAGGATGTCCCACACGACCGGGGTGCCGGATTCGACTTCCTTCTTGGCCGCCTTGATGGTGGTGGCGATGCCCATCTGCTCCAGACGGGCAAAGATGAAGGGCTTGAACAGCTCCAGCGCCATCAGTTTGGGCAGACCGCACTGGTGCAGCTTGAGCGTCGGGCCCACGGTGATCACGGAACGACCGGAGTAGTCCACGCGCTTGCCCAGCAGGTTCTGACGGAAACGACCGCTCTTGCCCTTGATCATGTCGGCCAGCGACTTGAGGGCACGCTTGTTGGCGCCCGTCATGGCCTTGCCACGGCGGCCGTTGTCCAGCAGGCTGTCCACGGCTTCCTGCAGCATGCGCTTTTCGTTGCGCGCAATGATTTCAGGGGCCTTGAGTTCGAGCAGACGACGCAGACGGCTGTTGCGGTTGATGACGCGGCGGTACAGGTCGTTGAGGTCGGAGGTGGCGAAACGGCCACCGTCCAGCGGCACCAGCGGACGCAGGTCCGGCGGCAGCACGGGCAGGACTTCCAGCACCATCCACTCGGGCTTGATGCCGGATTTCTTGAAAGCTTCCAGCACTTTGAGGCGCTTGGAGTTTTTCTTGACCTTGACTTCGGAGCCGGTCAGATCGCCACGCAGGCGCTCGATCTCGGCGTCGATGTCGATGCCCTGCAGCAGCTCCTTGATGCCTTCGGCGCCCATCTTGGCCTGGAATTCGTCACCGTATTCGTTGACCTTGGCGTCGTAGTCGTCTTCGGACATGATGCTGAATTTCTTCAGCGGGGTCATGCCGGGATCAGTCACCACATAGGCTTCGAAGTACAGCACGCGCTCGATGTCGCGCAGCGTCATGTCGAGCACCAGGCCCAGACGCGACGGCAGCGACTTCAGGAACCAGATGTGGGCGCAAGGCGCGGCCAGGTCAATGTGACCCATGCGCTCGCGGCGCACCTTGGTCTGGGTGACTTCAACGCCGCACTTCTCGCAGATCACGCCACGGTGCTTGAGGCGCTTGTACTTGCCGCACAGGCATTCGTAGTCCTTGATCGGGCCAAAGATCTTGGCGCAGAACAGGCCGTCGCGCTCGGGCTTGAAGGTGCGGTAGTTGATGGTCTCGGGCTTTTTGACTTCACCGAAAGACCAAGAACGGATCTTTTCGGGCGAGGCCAGGCCGATCTTGATGGCATCGAAATGCTCATCGGGCGTGAATTGCTTGAACAGGTCGAGGAGTGACTTCATGGTTTATTTCCTTGGCTTCCTGTTGATTAAGAACGTTCCAGTTCAATGTCCAGGCCCAGGGAACGGATTTCCTTGACCAGCACGTTGAACGACTCGGGCATGCCTGCCTCGATGGAGTGTTCGCCCTTGACGATGTTTTCGTAGACCTTGGTACGGCCCTGCACGTCGTCGGACTTGACGGTGAGCATTTCCTGCAAGGTGTAGGAAGCACCATAGGCTTCCAGTGCCCACACTTCCATCTCGCCGAAACGCTGACCACCGAACTGGGCCTTGCCGCCCAGCGGTTGCTGCGTGACCAGCGAGTACGGGCCAGTGGAACGGGCATGCATCTTGTCGTCGACCAGGTGGTGCAGCTTGAGGTAGTGCATGTAGCCGATCGTGGTGGAGCGCTCGAAAGCATCACCGGTACGACCGTCAAACAGGTTGGCCTGGGTGCGGGTGGCCGTCAGGCCCTTGGCGGCAGCCACTTCATCCGGATAGGCCAGCTTGAGCATGGCACGGATTTCTTCTTCTGCAGCGCCATCGAACACGGGCGAAGCGAAGGGGAAACCTTCCTTGAGGTTGGCCGCCATGGCCAGGATCTCGTCGTCGGACAGCTGCGACAGGTCTTCCTTGCGGCCCAAGCCGTTGTAGAGCTCGTCGAACAGGGCACGCAGCGACTTGACCTTCTCCATGCGCTGGGTTTCGGCCTGCAGCATGTTGCCAATGCGCTGACCGATGCCCTTGCCGGCCCAGCCCAGGTGGACTTCCAGCACCTGACCCACGTTCATGCGCGAAGGCACGCCCAGCGGGTTGAGCACGATGTCGACAGGGGTGCCGTCGGCCATGTAAGGCATGTCTTCGACCGGAACGATCTTGGACACCACACCCTTGTTGCCGTGACGGCCGGCCATCTTGTCACCCGGCTGCAGACGGCGCTTGACGGCCAGGTACACCTTGACCATCTTGAGCACGCCAGCGGGCAGCTCGTCGCCTTGCGTGAGCTTCTTGCGCTTTTCTTCAAAAGCCAGGTCGAAGCTGTGACGGGTCTGCTCCAGCGAGTTCTTGATGGACTCGAGCTGGGTGGCAATCTCGTCTTCAGCCGGACGGATGTCGAACCAGTGGAACTTCTCGACGGAGTCCAGATAGGCCTTGTCGAGTTGGGTGCCCTTGGCCAGCTTCTGCGGGCCACCGTTGGCCACACGGCCGATCAGCAGCTTCTCGATACGGTCAAAAGCGTCGGCTTCCACGATGCGCAGCTGGTCGTTCAGGTCCAGACGGAAGCGCTTGAGTTCATCGTCGATGATCTGCTGGGCGCGCTTGTCGCGCTGGATGCCTTCGCGGGTGAAGACCTGCACGTCGATGACAGTGCCTTGCGAACCCTGGTCCACGCGCAGCGAGGTGTCCTTCACATCGGAAGCCTTCTCGCCGAAGATGGCGCGCAGCAGCTTCTCTTCAGGCGTGAGCGTGGTTTCGCCCTTGGGCGTCACCTTGCCGACCAGCACGTCGCCGGGCTGCACTTCGGCGCCCACATAGATGATGCCGGACTCGTCCAGGCGGCCCAGTTGCTGCTCGGACAAGTTCGGGATATCGCGGGTGATTTCTTCAGCGCCCAGCTTGGTGTCGCGGGCCATGACCACCAGTTCCTCGATGTGGATCGAGGTGTAGCGGTCGTCGGCCACTACGCGTTCGGAGATCAGGATCGAGTCTTCGAAGTTGTAGCCGTTCCAGGGCATGAAGGCGATCAGCATGTTCTGACCGATGGCGATTTCGCCCAGGTCGGTCGAAGCGCCGTCAGCGATCACGTCGCCCTTGGCCAGCTTGTCACCGCGCTTGACGATGGGACGCTGGTGGATGTTGGTGTTCTGGTTGGAACGCTGGTACTTGATCAGGTTGTAGATGTCCACACCGACTTCACCGGCCACGGCTTCAGCGTCGTTCACGCGGATCACGATGCGGGTGGCATCGACATAGTCGACCACGCCGCCGCGGTTGGCGGTGACCACGGTGCCGGAGTCCACAGCGGCCACGCGCTCGATGCCGGTACCGACCATGGGCTTTTCAGGACGCAGCACAGGCACGGCCTGACGCGACATGTTGGCGCCCATCAGCGCGCGGTTGGCGTCGTCGTGCTCAAGGAAGGGCACGAGCGAAGCGGCCACGGACACGATCTGGGCCGGCGACACGTCCATGTACTGGATGCGCTCGGCGCCGCACAGGATGGATTCACCCTTTTCACGGGCAGAGACCAGTTCACCGGTCAGACGGCCTTCCTTGTCGAGGGTGGCGTTGGCCTGGGCGATGACGTATTTGCCTTCTTCGATGGCCGACAGGTAGTCGATTTCCATCGTCACCTTGCCATCCACCACACGGCGGTAGGGCGTCTCGATGAAGCCGTACTCGTTGAGGCGAGCGTACAGGGCCAGCGAGTTGATCAGACCGATGTTCGGACCTTCAGGCGTTTCGATCGGGCACACGCGACCGTAGTGGGTCACGTGCACGTCGCGCACTTCGAAGCCGGCACGTTCGCGGGTCAGACCGCCTGGGCCCAGGGCCGAGACGCGACGCTTGTGCGTGATTTCAGCCAGCGGGTTGGTCTGGTCCATGAACTGCGACAGCTGGGACGCGCCAAAGAACTCCTTGAGGGCCGCAGAAATCGGCTTGGAGTTGATCAGGTCGTGCGGCATCAGCGGCTCTTGCTCGGCTTGACCCAGACGCTCTTTCACAGCCTTCTCGATGCGGGCCAGACCGGTGCGGTACTGGTTCTCGGCCAGCTCGCCGACGCAACGCACACGGCGGTTGCCCAGGTGGTCGATGTCGTCGACTTCGCCACGGCCATTGCGCAGATCCACCAGGATCTTGACCACGGCCAGGATGTCTTCGTTGGTCAGCACCATCGGGCCGGTGGCTTCGTCGCGGCCCACGCGGGCGTTGAACTTCATGCGACCGACGCGCGACAGGTCATAGGTGTCGGCGTTGTAGAACAGGCGCTGGAACAGGGCCTGCACAGCGTCTTCGGTCGGCGGCTCGCCAGGGCGCATCATGCGGTAGATGGCCACGCGCGCTGCGAACTCGTCGACGGTTTCGTCGATGCGCAGGGTCTGGCTGATGTAGGCACCCTGGTCCAGCTCGTTCGTGTAGATGCACTGGATCTCTTGAATGCCAGCCGAGCGCAGCTTCTTGAGCAGGGCTTCGGTCAGCTCTTCGTTGGCCTTGGCGATGATCTCGCCGGTATCGCCATCAACGATGTTCTTGGCGACCACGCGGCCGATCAGGAAGTCTTCGGGCACGCTGATGTGCGTGGTGCCGGACTGCTCCAGTTCACGGGTGTGGCGGGCGGTGATGCGCTTGTCCTTGGCGACCACCACCTTGCCGGATTTGTCGGTGATGTCGAAACGGGCCACTTCGCCGCGCAGGCGCTCGGACACGAACTCCATCTGGGCACCGCTGTCCATCAGACGGAAGTTGTCGTTGACGAAGAAGTTCGCCAGGATGGATTCTGGCGTCAGGCCAATGGCCTTGAGCAGGATGGACACGGGCATCTTGCGACGACGGTCCACGCGGAAGTACAGGATGTCCTTCGGATCGAATTCGAAGTCCAGCCACGAGCCGCGGTAGGGAATGATGCGGGCCGAGAACAGCAGCTTGCCCGAGCTGTGGGTCTTGCCCTTGTCGTGCTCGAAGAACACGCCAGGCGAGCGGTGCAGCTGAGACACGATCACGCGCTCGGTGCCGTTGATGATGAAGGAACCCTTGTCGGTCATCAGGGGCACTTCGCCCATGTAAACCTCTTGTTCCTTGACTTCCTTGACCACCTTGGACTGGGGCGTGGAAGACTCACGGTCGTAAATGATCAGCTGAACGCGGGCGCGCACAGCGGAGGCGAACGTCAGACCACGGGTCTGGCATTCGCGAACGTCGAAAGCGGGTTTGGCGAGGTTGTACTCGACAAACTTCATCTCCACAAAACCATTGTGCGAAACAATGGGGAAAGCGGATTCGAAAGCGGCCTGCAGGCCATCGTGCACGCGCTTGGACGGCAGCACACTGGCTTGCAGGAAAGACGTGTAAGCGTCTTTCTGCATCTGCAGCAGGTAGGGAACTTCGAGCACGCTTTCGCGGCTGCCGAAACTTTTGCGGATTCGCTTGCGTTCGGTGTAGGAATAGGCCATGAGATCTCCGGGCTACGATCTTTCAGGACTGGCTGGCAGGCATCGATCCGGTCGACACCTGCGGACTTGGCGGCTGGCCACTACCAGCGTTGGCGGACGGTTGTGCATTGCACACAACCCGAACCAAGGGTCTTCTGCAGTCGGGTCAGAAGACACTGCAAAGGGGTCTGCGCGAGGCCGCTTTGCGGTGCTTTCTGAAAGCACCAAAGGCTGGAGGCCCTTGCGGACACTCCAGCCTTGGACAAGAGCCGAATTACTTGAGTTCGGCCTTGGCGCCGGCTTCTTCCAGCTTCTTCTTGGCAGCTTCGGCGTCGGCCTTGGGCATGCCTTCCTTGACGACCTTGGGAGCGCCGTCGACCAGGTCTTTGGCTTCCTTGAGGCCCAGGCCGGTGATTTCACGCACGGCCTTGATGACGCCAACCTTGTTGGCACCGGCTTCAGCCAGAACCAGGTTGAAGTCGGTCTTCTCTTCAGCGGCGGCAGCGCCACCAGCAGCACCACCAGCGGCCGGAGCGGCCATGGCGGCAGCGGACACGCCGAATTTCTCTTCGATGGCTTTCACCAGGTCGTTGAGTTCCAGAACGGTCATGCCGTCCAGGGCGGTCAGAAATGCGTCTTTATCGAATGCCATTTTGATTTCCTAACAATTGGTTTGAACGAAGCTGCACACCGATCAGGCGGCAGCGGTTTCGCCTTCTTTCTTGGCCGCCAGAGCACCCAGCACCACAGCGGTA
>Ga0255192_1000053_pt1 | contig 24673 bp, 26 predicted proteins | sample Miss_Miss_RepC_8_2_FD_189950 | JGI IMG/M metagenome (GOLD analysis project Ga0255192, IMG submission 189950) | Freshwater microbial communities from Mississippi River, Louisiana, United States - Miss_Miss_RepC_8h | ecosystem: Environmental > Aquatic > Freshwater > River | place: USA: Louisiana...
CTGTAGGAGCGCTCGCCGAGCGCGATAGCCCCATGGACGTTCATCGCGCTCGGCGAGCGCTCCTACCGAGAGAGGTTATGCGGCGTCCGTTCAGGCGCCCAGCGTTCTCGACTGCTTCTGTGCAGGGCGCTCCAGGCAGCGTTGCAGCCATTCCTGCGTGAGCGGGTAGGCGGCCAGCAAGCCCGCCGCCGGGCGCACCCAGGCCGCCACGCTGGCCACGCACAGGTCGGCCACGGTGAAGCGGCTGGCGGCCAGATAGGTCTCGCCGCGGGCCTTCTGGTCCTGCAGGTGCTTTTCAAGCACGGCCAGCGGCACCTTCAGACGCGACTCGGCCTTGTCGGCCAGCTCGGGCTTGCGCTGGTCTTCGGGCATGGCCAGGCGGTGCATCAGCACCGTCAGGGCATCGGCCTCCATCTCGGTCACGGTCCAGAAGCTCCAGCGCAGGGCTTCGGCCTCTTCACGCGCCGTGGCCGGGGTGATCGACTGGCCGTCGGCCTGGCCGTGGACGCGGGCGATGTAGAGCGCGCAGGCCATGCTTTCCCAGACCGTCACCTTGCCCTCGGGGCGCTCGTCCACCAGAGCAGGAATATGACCGTTGGGGTTGATGGCCAGAAACTCGGGCGTGCGGGTGCCGCCGTTCTTGTAGCTCTGGTTGACGTGCTCGAACGACACGCCCAGTTCCAGAGCGGCCCAGAAAGGGCGGCTGGCGCGGGACGCGCCGATGCCGTAAATCTTCAGTCCCATGTCTCTCTCTCCTTTGATCAGTTGGGGACAGAGCTGAAGATCTGTCCCGCAAAATTTTCAGTTGGGGTAGTCGTGCCAGTGGCGGCACAGCGCGAGCAAGTCTCGCACTTCCAGGTGGGGGCGGCTGTCACCGTGGCTCCAGGCGTGGCCTTCGCGGTTAACCCAGGCGACCTGCATGCCTGCGGCCAGCGCCCCCACACCGTCCAGATGGGCATCGTCGCCCACATGCAGCACCTCGTGCGGGGCCACACCTGCGGCGCGGGCCGCTGCTTCAAAAATGCGCACATCGGGCTTGGCCACACCCGTCTCGCGGGCGCTCACGGACGCATGAAAGTGTTGACCAATGCCCACCCGGTGCACGTCGGCATTGCCGTTGGACAGCGCCACCACCGGAAGACGAGCGCTCCAGAACGCCAGCGCGGGCAAGGCGTCGTCAAACAGCTGAACCCGCTGGCGTTCGGCAAAAAACACCTCAAACGCCGGTTCAGCCAGTTCGCCGGGCTCCCCTGCCGCCTGCAGCAGGGCGCGGATCGACTCCCGGCGCAAGAAGGACAGGTCGTGCGCCCGGTCGGCATGGCGGGCGTTGATGTCCAGGCGCACGGCTTTCTTGATGTCCGGCTGCGCCGACAAGACGGCCGTGGCGGGCGCATGCTGCTCCAGCCAGTCCTGCAGCACGGCTTCTGCCCGGTGAATGGTCGGCCAGACGGGCCAGAGGGTGTCATCCAGGTCGAGGGTGATGGCTTTGATGCGGGCAAGGTCAAGCATGGTGAGGGAGAATACCGCATGGCTTTTCGCACCGAACCCACTTACACCCATGGCCAGTCGCCCAAGACGGCCATTCTGTACTGCAACCTCGGCACGCCCGACGCGCCCACGGCCCCGGCCCTGCGCCGTTACCTCGCCGAATTTCTGGGCGACGGCCGGGTGGTCGAGATTCCCAAACCCATCTGGTGGCTGATCCTGCACGGCATCATCCTGCGCGTGCGCCCCAAAAAGTCGGCCGCCAAATACGCCAGCATCTGGACCGGGCAAGGCTCGCCCCTGATGGTGCACACCCGGGCGCAAGCTGAGGGCCTGCAGCAGGCGCTGACCGCACGCGGCCACCATGTCGTGGTGCGCCACGCCATGCGCTACGGCCAGCCGGGCATCGACGCCCAGCTCGACGCCCTCAAGGCCGAGGGCGTGAGCCGCGTGCTGGTGGTGCCCGCCTACCCGCAGTACAGCGGCACCACCACCGCCAGCGTGTTCGACGCTTTCTACCGCTGGGGCCTGAAGGTTCGCAGCCTGCCCGAGTTCCGCTTTGTCAACCACTACCACGACGACCCGGGCTACATCGCGGCACTGGCCGAGCGGGTGCGCGCCCACTGGCAGCAGAACGGCCAGGGTGAAGTGCTGGTCATGAGCTTTCATGGCGTGCCCGAGCGCACCCTGCACCTGGGCGACCCCTACCACTGCGAATGCATGAAAACCGGCCGCCTGCTGTCCGAGGCGCTGGGCCTGCCGCGCGAAAAGGTGCGCATCACCTTCCAGTCCCGCTTTGGCAAAGCCAAATGGCTGGAGCCCTACACCGAGCCCACGCTGATCGCGCTGGCGCAGCAAGGCATCAAAAAGGTCGATGTGGTCTGCCCCGGCTTCACCGCCGACTGCCTGGAAACGCTGGAGGAAATTCAGCAGGAAGCCCGCGAAGCCTTTGTGCATGCGGGCGGCGAAAGCTTCCAGTACATCCCCTGCCTGAACGACAGCCCTGCCTGGATCGATGCGTTGGCCGATCTGACGCAGCAGCACATGCAAGGCTGGGACATCACCCGGGCACCAGACGCTGCCGCCGCCCAGGCCAGCCGGGAACGGGCGCTGGCGGCTGGCGCCGCTCAGTGACCCAATCTCTGAACAGACTCCAGGAAATTCGTCACCCAGTCCAGTTGCTGCGCCACATTGAGCGCAGGCGCATGGCCACAGCCCGGCACTTCGATGGTCTGCAGCAAACCTCGTGCACCGGGGCCGCGCTGGCGCATCTGCGGCACGGTGTCGGCCAGCACCAGGTCCGAATCGGCACCGCGCAGCAGCAGCACGGGCACTTCGATCGCGTCGTAGTGCGCCCAGATGCGGTAGTCGTCGGGGTGAACGATGAACTGGCGGACCATGGCCGGGTCGTAGTGCGGGGTCACACGGCCATCGGGCAGGCGGCGCGTCGATGTTTCGGTCAGGCGGCGCCACTGCGCATCGCTGAGCCAGCCATAGGGTTTGTAGACCTGCCGGAAAAACGCTTCCAGCTCGGTCACGGTGTCAAAGGCTGGGGGCTGTCCGGCGTAAGCCCGGATACGCTCTATAGCAGCCTGCGCCAGCTCGGGGGCGTTGTCGTTGAGCACCAGGCTGCGGATGCGGCCCTGCAGCGAGGGCTCGGCCAGCCCGCCTGCGCACAGCGTGCCGATCGCCCCGCCCATGGAGGTACCGACCCAGTGCACGGTCTGCAGGCCCAGGCCATCCATGAGCTCACGCGCGAGGCGCGCGTAAAAACGCAGACAGTATTGCTCGTCGGGACTGCGGCTCCATTGCGACAGGCCCCGGCCCACGGTGTCGGGGCAGATCACACGCCAGCCACGCCCGCTCAGGTGCGCCGCCAGCTCGTCCATGTCACGACCGGTGCGTGCCAGGCCATGCCAGGCGATCACGGTGCCTTTGTCCGCCTGGCCCCAGTCGGTGTAGTGGATTTCAAGGTCCGCACAAGGGATGAATTGCGAAGTGAAGCTCATCGTGCACCTCCTGCCCGGGCGCGCAAGCGCCCGACCACACCGGTCGGAAAGTAATACACCGATAAAACGAACAACACGCCCAGCCACAGCAGCCAGCGGTCGGGCGAGAGCAGCGCCGCCAGCCAGGGCAGGCCGGCCGCCGCTTCGCTGCCGATGCGCAGCAGGTCCTGCAGGTAGCTTTGCGCCAGCAGGAACAGCACCGAGCCGATGGCCGCGCCATACATCGTGCCCATGCCGCCGATCACCACGATCAGCAGCACGTCCATCATGATCTCGAAGGACAGCGAGGTGTCCGGCCCGTTGTAGCGCAGCCACAGCGCCAGCATGGCCCCGGCCACACAGGCAAACATGGCGGAGAGCACACTCGACAGCGTGCGGAACACGACCACCCGGTAGCCAATGGCCTCGGCGCGGAACTCGTTTTCACGGATCGCCTGCAACACGCGGCCAAAGGGTGAATTGACGATGCGCAGCAGCGCCAGCAGCAGGCCCAGCGCCAGCATGAACAGCAGGTAATACGTCAGCAGGCGGCCATCGATTGACACGCCCAGAAACGGCTCCTCGGCAAATTCGGTGCTGGGCAAGAGCAAGGCGGGCAGCTTGAAGCTCAGCCCGTCCTCACCGCCGGTGAAGTCCGACAGCTGCGAGGCCAGGGTCTGGAAAGCCGCCGCCACCGCCAGCGTGATCATGGCGAAAAAGATGGCCCGCACCCGCAGCGAGAACAGGCCAATCAACAGCGACAAGCCCAGCGTCAGCACCAGCGACAGCGCAAAGCCCGCCCCGATCGAGCCCCAGGTCGGTCCCCATGTGTTGGCCGAAATGGCGATGCCGTAGGCCCCGATGCCAAAGAACATGGTGTGGGCAAAGCTGACGATGCCGGTGTAGCCCAGCAGCAGATCAAAGCTGGCCACCAGCACCATGAAGATCAGCACCTTGGCCGCCACGCCCAGGGCCTTGACGCCCGGAAACAGGAAAGGCGCGAAAGCCAGGCCCAGCAGCACGGCCAGCAGCATCACCGTCAGCAGGCGACTGGCCGGTCGGTCGTTGGAGATCAGTCGTTGAAGCACGTTCGTCTCCTGCTCAGCGGTTGACCACGGGGTACACCCCCTGCGGGCGCCACAGCAGCACAGCCGCCATCAGCGCGATGTTGGAAAACAGCGCCAGCTTGGGCACCAGAAAGCCGGTGTAGTTGGCCATCAGGCCCACCAGCAGCGCACCGATCAGGGCGCCACCGGTCGAACCCAGACCGCCAATGATGATGACGATGAAGATCAGTACGTTCACCTGCGCGCCGATCTGCGGCGTCACGTTCTGCTGGTACAGCCCCCACATCACACCGCCCAGGCCCGCCAATGCGCTGCCCGCCACGAACACGCCCACAAACAGGCGGCGGATGCGGTAGCCCAGCGACTCGACCATCTCGCGGTCCTGCACGCCAGCGCGGATGAGCAGGCCGATCTTGGTGCGCCCGAGCACCCACATCTGCGCGGCAAAAATCACCAGACCGACCACCACCGCCAGCAGGCGGTATTTTTCGATGGCGGCTTCGCCCCAGAAGACCGAGCCCCGCATGGCCTCGGGCAGCGGCAGCGCGATCTGCAGCGGGCCCCAGATCACCTTGATGAGTTCTTCACCGATGATCATGCCGCCCATGGTGATCAGGATCTGCTTGAGGTGCTGGCCATACACCGGCCGAACGATGAAACGCTCGAACGCCAGGCCCACGGCAGCGGCCACCGCCATGGCGATCCCCATGGCGGGCAGCACCGCCACCATGTTGCGCCACCACTGCCCCGAACCGGTCCAGTCGGCCATGTGGCCCAGCACGCTGGTGGCCACAAAAGCGCCCAGCGCGATGAACAGGCCATGCCCGAAATTGAGCACGTCCATCAGGCCGAACACCAGCGTCAGGCCCGAAGCCATGATGAAGATGATCATGCCCATGGCCAGGCCCGCCACCGTGAGCGTCAGCCAGGTCGAGCCCGAGCCCACCAGCGGCCAGGCCAGCAGGGCCAGCACCGGCACCAGCAGCAAGGGCCGCACATCCATGTCCTTGAAGAAATTCACAGCGACAACCCCAGCAGCGACTGCTGCAATGCTTCGTCTTCGGCCAGCGCCTGCATGGTGCCTGCGTGCACCACACGGCCGTCGTCCATCACGGCCACGGTGTCCCCCAGCTGGCGCGCAAAGTTGATGTTCTGCTCCACCAGCAAAATCGTCACGCCACTGGCCTTGAGCTGTTGAAAGGCGTCGATCATGTTCTGGATGATGGCGGGTGCCAGGCCCTTGCTGGGCTCGTCCACGATCAGCAGGTCGCGTGGCTCCACAATGGCGCGCGAGACCGCCAGCATCTGCTTTTGCCCGCCCGAAAGCTTGCCTGCCGGGTGGTTCCAGAATTTCTGCACCGCCGGAAACAGGCCAAAAATCCACTGCAGGCGCTGCTCGTCCATCTGCGAGGCATGGCCCGCCTGGCGCGCGGCCAGCAACATGTTTTCCTTGACCGTCAGGTCGGCAAAGATGCCCATGTTCTCAGGCACGTAGGCGATGTTCTTTTGCGCGATCTGCGGCGTGTGCATCGCGGTGATGTCTTCACCCTGGAAGGTGATGCGCCCCTGCGAGGCCTGCCACAGGCCCATGATGGTGCGCAGCGTGGTCGTCTTGCCCGCGCCGTTGCGCCCCAGCAGCAGCGTCAGCTGCCCGCGCGGCACGACCAGATCGACGCCATGCAGGATGTGGTACGCGCCGATGTGCGTGTGCACGCCTTCGAGGGTCAGGAGGTTTGTGCTCATACGGGATCTTTTGCCTTGCCCAGGTAAGCCTCTTGCACCACCGACGAGGCAATCACTTCAGCAGGGTCGCCATCGGCCACGAGTGTGCCGTTGTGCAGCACGATGATGCGGTCGGCCAGCTCGCGCACCACATCCATCTTGTGCTCGACCAGCAAGATGGTTTTGGTTTTATCTTTTTTGAGCTGGCGGATCAGGTCCAGGATCACCGGCGCCTCGTCGTGGCTCATGCCCGCCGTGGGCTCGTCGAACATGTAAACCGAGGGCTCCAGGGCCATGAGCAAGGCCACCTCCAGCTTGCGCTGGTCGCCATGCGGCAGGCTGGAGACCGGGGCGTCTTGCTGCGCCAGCATGGACACCGACTCCAAGATGTCGATGGCGCGCTGCGTCAGCGCTGCGTGGTCGCTCCAGATGCTCCACAGGTTCAGACCGCGGCGGTGGGCGCCTTCCTGTGTGGCCTGCACCGCCAGGCGGACGTTTTCAAGCACGCTCAGGTTGGGAAACAGGTTGGTGAGCTGGAAGGCCCGGCCCAGCCCGGCGCGCGTGCGCGCCGAGGCCGGCTGGCCTGAAAGCTCACGGCCACCGAGCAGCACCCGGCCCTCGCTGGCCGGCAACTGGCCAGAGATCAGGTTGAAGTAGGTGGTCTTGCCGGCCCCGTTGGGGCCGACGATGGCGGTCAGCGTGCCGGGTTCAAACCGGCAGGTGACCGCGTTGACGGCCACATGACCGCCAAACCGCACGGTCAGATTGTGGGTTTCCAGCATGGAATCAGCGCTGGTTGCGCACGGGAACCTTCATCTCGTCGGGCTTGATCTCGCGGACCAGCTCGGGCACGCCCCAGGCAAAGGCGGGGTCCACCTTGATCTTGAAGTGGTACATGCTCTGCATGGCCTGGTGGTCTTCGGCGCGGAAGAACATCTTGCCCTTGGGCGTGTCAAAGCTCATGCCTTCCATGGTGGCGATCAGCTTGTTGGTGCCGGTGTCGCCATTGGTCTTTTTCAGCGCGGTCACCAGAGCCATGGCAGCCGAGAAGCCACCGGCGGTGAAAAAGTCCGGCGGGCTCTTGAACTCGCGGTAGTGCATCGACACCATGGCGTCGTTGACCGGGTTCTTGGGCATGCCGAAGTAATAGTAGGCCGCGCCTTCCATGCCCGGGAACTGCTTGTAAGCGACCATGGCCGGAAGGATGTTGCCGCCCGTGGCGATCTCGATGCCGTGGCGCTTGAGGTCCATGTCGGCGATCTTGAACGGGTTGCCGCCCGCCCAGATGATGAAGATGATCTTGCGACCCGGCAGCGCCTTGAGCTTGTCGATCATGCGCTGACCACCCGCCGTGAAGTCGGTGGTGGCCGGCGGCAGGTATTCCTCGTGCACCAGCTTGGCTTTTTTCAGGGCTTCCTTGAACGCCTTGACGCCGTCGCGGCCAAACGCCGAGTCCTGCGCCATGGTGACGATGCTCACCCCTTCCTTGTCCACCGCCACAGCGTTGGCGATCGCATCCTGGCTGCTGTTGCGGCCGGTGCGGAAGATGTACTTGTTCCACTTCTCACCGGTGATCGAATCGGCCACAGCCGGTTCCACCAGCAGGATCTTCTTGTATTCCTCGGCCACCGGCAGCATGGCCAGGGCCACGGGCGAAGCGGTCGGGCCGACGGCGATGTCCACCTTGTCGTCGCCGTAGGCTGCGGCCAACAGGTTCTTGCCCAGATCGGGCTTGCCCTGGTCGTCCTTTTCGATCACCACGAGTTTTCGACCGGCCACCTGCATGGTGCCGCCCGTGGCGTAGTCCAGGCCCATCATCAGGCCCACTTGGGTCTGCTTGCCATAGGCTTCCAGCGGGCCGGTCTTGCTGTAGATGTGGGCGATCTTGATGTCCTTGCCCTGGGCGAAAGCCAGCGGGGTGGCCAGACAGGCCAGTGCGGCCAGACTCAGTACGTTGCGACGAAACATGGAGGTCTCCTTGGAATAGGTCCCCCCATTGTGCACAAGCCGTGCCAGAAGCCTGCATGCGGCCAAGTGCCTGTCAGCACAGGGTTTTGTGCCTCAGCCTGAACTCTTTCCAACGCCGATTGACTGAATTTCAGACAATTCAATGGCTTGAAATTCAGTCAATTGACTGTTTTTTGGACACCCGCAGGAAGACTGCCATAAAGCTTGGCGCGCGAAATGCCCAGCAAACGCGCTGCAGCATGCTTGTTGCCCCCGGTGGACTGCAGGGCCTGCGCCACCGCCTGGCGCTCGAGTTCTGCCACCTGCTGCCAAAGTGGCCGCAGATCGGCCATGGCGGCCTGTGGCGTCCTGCCGGGTACAGCCACAGGCTCTGGCGGGGTGGTCTGGGCCACCACCGGCAGCCCGGCATCTTGCAGCACCTGGGCCACCAGCGCCGCATCCACCCGCGCACTTTCACAGCGCATGAGCGTCTGCTCCAGCACATTGCGCAGCTCGCGCACATTGCCGCGCCAGGGCTGCGCCATCAGCAACTGCACGGCCGCGGGTTCGAGTTCGGGCAAGAGCAGGCCATTGCGCAGGGCCAGCTCTTCGCCCAGCACCTCCAGCAAGGCCGGAATGTCGTCGGTGCGCTCGCGCAGCGCAGGCACGCGCACCGGCAAGGCATTGAGCCGGTAGTACAGGTCTTCCCGAAACACGCCGCGGCTCACCAGCGCAGGCAAATCCCGCGAAGTGGCCGCCACGATGCGCACGTCCACCGGGATCAGGCGGTTGGAGCCCAGGGGCTCGATCTCGCCTTCCTGCAGCGCCCGCAGCAATTTGGCCTGCAGGGCCAAAGGCATGTCGCCAATTTCGTCCAGAAACAGCGTGCCCCCATCGGCCAGCCTGAACTTGCCGTCGCGCCCCTTGCGGTCGGCGCCGGTGTAGGCCCCAGGCGCCACACCAAAGAATTCGGCCTCCATCAGCGTGTCCGGCACGGCGGCAATGTTGACGCTGACAAAAGGCTTGTCGGCGCGGCGCGAGGCGGCATGGATGGCATGGGCCAACAGCTCCTTGCCGGTGCCCGTCTCGCCCAGCAACAACACCGGGCTGTTGGACTGCGCCGCACGGCGCGCCTGGCGCTTGACCTGCGCCGCGCTCGCGCTGGTGCCGATGAAGCTGGCCAGGCTGTGCTTGGCCCGCCAGCTGCCGTCGCCACGGCGCTGCTGAACGGCGAGCGCCTGACGGGCATCGTCCAGCTCGCGCTGCAACAGGGCGAACTTGGCCAGCAAGGGCTGCAGATTGGCCTGAGGCTGCTCGAACAGCACCACACCGAGGGCGCCGATCACCTGACCCAGCTCATCGCGCAAGGGAAAGCGGCTGACCAGGAAAGTGCCCGCCCGGTTGGTGAGCAGATCGATCAGGATGGGTTTGCCGGTTTCCAGCACCTGGTGCATCAGGGTGTTTTCGACCACGGAAGACACGGCCTGGCCGACAAAGTCGGCCTCGCGGGCAAAGCCCAGCGCGGGCAGGTAACGGCGGTATTGGTCATTGATCCAGACCACCCGCCCTGACCGGTCCACCAGCAGCATGCCCTCGCTGGCGTTGGCAAACACATCGAACAGCGAACGCGCGGCCAGTTCAAGAATGCTCTGGGCGTCGGTCGGCAGGACCGGGAGGACGGAAGAAGGTGACGGATCGTTCATGTCAGACCCGATCTTAGGGCCTGCGCAGACGACGACAGCGTCAGCCGTTTTCGGCCGTGACGTGCGAGTAGCGGGGCTGGCTCACGTCGTAGCCAAACCAGCGTCCGGAAATCTGACGGAACTGCGGCTGCCTGACCAGGCTGCGCACCCCCTCTGACAGGGACGCCTGCAAGGACTGTCGCCCTTTGGCGACGACCATGCCCAGCTTTTGCGGCGCGGTAAAGGGGGCCCCAACCTTCAAGGGCAGGCCATGGCGCTCAATGTGGTAGTCGGCAATCAGGTTTTCTTCGAGCACAGCGTCGATTTTTTTCTGGCTGAGGGCCTGCATCGCCTGCTCGATGCGGTCATAACCCACCACCACCCGACCCAGCGCGTCGCGCGCCTGCGCCTCCATGCCCGAGTGGCGCAGCAAACCCAGCCTTTTGCCCACGAAATCGTCCAGGCTCAAAAAATCCCGCTCGTCGTCTTCGTGCTGGATGCAGCACAGCTGGATGGACGCATAGGGCCGCACAAAGTCAAACCAGGCCCGGTTTTCCGGCACCTGAAGCAGCTGGTTGCCCAGAAGGTCCAGCTGCCCCTTCCTGAGCTGTTCGCGAAGATCCTCGTAGGCACCGAGCTGCACTTGGAAGGGGTGCCCCAGGGCCGTCAGCAAGGCGCCAACGACCTCGACATCAAAGCCGGTCAGCCGACCGTCCGGCCCCATGAAACTGAAGGGCTCGTAATTGGCGATGAAGCCCACACGCAGTCCCGAGGGCCCCTGCGCCCTGGCCACGGAACCCGCCGCCAGCACCAGCCCGGTGGCGCACTGCAAGTACTGGCGCCGTGTGACGGACCGGCGGTTGAAGCCATCAGTCATGAAAGCCTCCCTCAAAGCAATGCCGCAACTCGTGCCCTACATAGTTGTAGCCCGTCAGCTGCGGCGTCACCACCGTGCATTCGTTGCGTCGCACATTCCAGAAAGCACAGGCCATGGGCCGGGACGTGGCACTGACCGGAATGCCGGTGATGCGCGAGCAGTATTCATAACCATCCTGGCGTGCCAGGTACTTGACCCGGGGCTCTTTGAGCACACGCTGCTCCACCGGCAAGGGCTCAAAGCGCACACGGTCCACCTGTGGCGGCGTGAAGCGTCTGAGCATGGCGGCGTCCGGATGGTCGTTGGGATGAAGTGTCTGAGCGCTGGCAGCACTGACCCATGCGGCGGCCCAGATGAGCCCCCTGGATGCGCGCAACGCCCCACCCTTCACGAAGGATCTCCCGCCTGCAGGCACAGCAGAAACAGCCGACCCATGGCCGAATGGCTGGTGCGTTCGGTGGTCACGATCGTGCAGCCCGGCTTGGACTTGCTCCAGTGCACGCAGCCCTCGCGCCAGACGGCAAAACCGTCGCTGTCTTTGACCTGTTCGCAGTGAGTGGCCGCATCCGGTCTGACTTCCCATGAAACGGCAGGACGGATCAGTACATGCTTGTCAGGCGTGGCCGGGATGACCAGCGACAAGTCGATCAGGGTGTCTGCGCCCGCCATGGCACACGCCACGCACATGGTCACACCGACAAACGCTTTCCGCATGGCTTTTTTCCTGTCCCGGGTCATTGCGAGATTAATTGAATTCTATTGCATTCAATAAATCGATCAAATGACGCACAGAGACCCTGAAAAAATGCCCAATGCCCAATGCCAACAGGCATCAGGGGATCATGGGCAGGGTCAACTCCACCAGGGCTGTCCCGCCGGGCGTGCGTGCAATTTGGATCAGGACATCGCCGTCGTGCTTGTGCATCACGGTGCGGACAAAAGCCAGGCCCAAACCGAAACTTTTGCCAGTGTCATGTGCTGACGCGCAAGACGGTGACTCGACCACATTGCGAATACCGCAGCGCACCACAGGGCCCTGCGCATGGCCGAGGTCACTGGTCACCGAAACCTCAATGGGCGTATCGGGCTGGCCATATCGCACCGCATTGACCAGCAGATTGACCAGCGCCCGAATGAAGAGCCGCTGGTCAACCGCCACAAACAGCGGCTCCTCGCCCTGGTGCATGACAATGGGCATCAGCTTGGATTGCGCCAGTTCCTTGACCTGGTGAACCGCCTCGTCCACCAGATCATCCATCAAGGCTTCGGTGCGCTTGTAGCGCGGTGCCTGCGCCTGGATCGAGAAAATGAAATCATCCATCATCTCCAGCAGGGTTCGGGCATGGCGGTGAATGTCCTCCGATACCGTCTTGCCATCGGGTTTTCGGGTCAGCGCAATGATGGAAGCCAAAGGGGTTCGCATGTCGTGCGAGAGCAATTGCAGCGTCTGCTCCCGCTGGGTCTGAAACTGCCGCATCTCCGTGACATCGGACAATGACAGGATCCACAAAGGCGAGTCACCCTCTTCGTCAATGGACGCCATGCGCAAGATGAAATGCTGCATGCCGAGCTTGGGGTTTTCGACAGTCACCAGCTGGTCGCGCGCAGCCAACGCTTCCAGATTTTCCGAAGGCAGACCCAGGTGGGTCAGCAGCCCTTGCAAGTCCTGCCCCTGTCCCACCAGATCGTCTGAGAAGACCTGCGTCATGCCGGGGTTGGCCAGCAAGATGCGCCCCTCGTCGTCGGTCACCAGCATGGCCACTGGCACCTGGGCCACCAGCCGCTGCAAAAACGTCAGGCGGTTGCTGACCATCTCGATCGCCTTGTCGAGCATGCGCGAATACTGCAGCAAGGTGTCGCTGGCGAAATGACGCAGGCGCAGACCAAAACCCAGCGTCCTGCGTCGCCGTTGGCTCTGCTCCAGTGCTGCGGCCCTGGCCCCCATGTAGCTGACGATCATCTCGTTTCTGCGCCAGACCCAGGCGGGCTTGACCAGCGCGATGGCGATCACGCAAAGCCCCGGATCAAACCACTGGTGAGCATGGATCAGGGACAGAAAACTCAGCAAAAGCGTACAAAAAGCAATGGCCAGGTTGACCACCAGTTCTGCCAGTGGGCTGAGCACCAGCACCGCCACCATGGCGAAAAACAGCACCAGACAGGACCAGGCCGCCTGACTCCAGACCGGCAAGGGCACGATCAGTTCGTTGTGGAGCAGGTTGCTGAGCAAATTGGCGTGCAGCATCACGCCAGGCGTGCCCGTCTGGCGTTCACCCGAATACAGGGTCGGGAAATGGTCCCCCAGGCTGGGGGCGGTGGCGCCAATCAGCACGTACCGGTCCTTGAAGAATTCCAGCGGCACCATGCCCGAAAGCACATCACTCAGGGACACCGTGGGCCCCGACTCCTGCGGATCGAGCAGGTGCAAACGGCGGTAGCTTTCTTTCTGCGCCAAGGACAGCAGGGGACCGCCCGTCATGGCAAGTGCCAGATGCGGCATCCCGTTTTCCATCAGGCGCACGCCACGAATGGAACCGTCCTTTTCAAAACTGAGGTTGACATGCGCAACGCCCGCTGCCGCTGCTTCGAGCACCGGACTCAGTGGCGGCCGCTCCTCTGTCAGGCTGGTGTCTGCGCGGGGAGGCTCGGCCGAGAGAAAGACGCGGTGACGCCGCATCTGCTGGGCAAAGGCCACATCCCCTTCCATCGTGTCGGGAAACAGGATGTCAAAGCCCACGGCCCTGGGGTGGTTGTGGGAGTCGGCCAGCTTGCGCAGCAAGTCCGCATAGGCGCGGCGATTGATCGGCCAGCCGCCACTGCGCTCCAGAGTCTGGTCATCGATTTGAATGACCACCACCTGATCGCTGGGCTGCGCAGGCCACCAGCGCTGGAACTGGTCGTAAATCAGAAAGCCGATCGACTGCCCCCATTGCAGACTGGTGAGCAAAGCCAGGGTCGCCAGCCCCAGCAAAATGACGATACTCCACTCCCGGTAATAGCGGCGCTCATCGGCCGACAGGCGCCGCCTGTCATACGCCCTCGTGACCAAAGGCGTCATGAGGTCTCTGCCGGGATGGCCACGACCTCGAATTCACCGTCATGGTTGACCCGCTGAGCGCCCTCGGTGTCGTGCTCGAGCTGCCACTTGTATCGGCCAGAGGGCAAACCGCGAAACACCATCTGGTCCTTGGGACCGAGCTTGACATCCCGGTCGACGATGGAGATGAGTTGCCCGCCCGACTCGACCTTGTGCAAACGCACATGGGGGTTGCCCAGTCCGGAGGTGTTGAAGTTGATGTTGCATCGCCATGCCTGCTTGCTCAGGTAGGCCTGGCAAAAAGCATAGTTGTCCGCAAGGCCATGGATACCGCTGGCAGAAACGGCCGCCCACTGCTGAAACTGGGGCCGTGGGCTGAAATTGCGCACCATCAACACAGGCTCGGGCAAGGATTGCGTCGACTGCAGAAAAACAAAGCTCGCATCGTCCGAATGCCGGACGATGTACTCATGTGACTTGGCCACGGCTTCGAATTCCAGCACCCTGCCGGTTCGGCCCAAAGGCGTGCTGGCCAGGTACTTCGGGGGCGGCAGTCGGTCTTCCACCGGCAAGGATTGCCCATTGGCCTGAATCAGAACGCCCTGGCCAGCTGCGGCCATCTGCTCTGTCTCGTCCGATGCACCTTTGGCGACGACCACCCCTTGCGACACTTCGATCTGGCTGCTGCGTTTGCCATCGTCGAATGCCACCTGGAACTCTGTACCGCGAACGCCGGCAATCGAAGTCGGGGTGCGCACCTCGAAGGGGGCATCTCCGTTCTGGCGTTTTTGCTTGACGTTGACCTGCATGCGGCCGCTGAGCAATTCCATGCGGACCTCCGGCAGCGCATCGAAGGGGTTGCGGCGCAGGGTACTGAACTTGACCACCGCGCCCGACAGGGTCCGCAGCAGGGATTTGTCCTCCAGCATGACCGTCAGATGACAGCCGCTGGGCACCTGCACGACAGCCCCTTCCTGCAGGCTGTCGCCGGTCTGCACTGGCGTGGGCGTGCCCGGCTCCAGACGCAGAATGTTGTTGCAATTGATGCGACTGACTTTGGCCACCGAAGGGGCATGGCGCAGCAAATGGCGGGGGATTTTGAGCTGATCGCCCGCCAGCACCTTGTTGGGATCGGTCAGGTGGTTGTATTCAACAATGTCCTGCAACGCCCTCGGCCCAGACATATACCGCCCCACCAGCGCAGACAAGGTGTCGCCGCTTTGAAGCGTGTAAAGCACATGGGGCTCCTGCTGCGAATGCGCTGGTTGGGCTGCCAGCAGCAGGCCCAACAGCGACAGATGTCCCCACACATGTCTGCGTTTGTGAATGTTCATGCTCCCTCTTGCTTTTTCTCTATTTTGTCGAGGCGATATCCATAGCCGTGGACCACGTTCAGTCTCAAACGTGTGCCCTGGGCGCCGATCCCCAGCTTGCGCCGAACCCAGGAAATGTGGACATCCAGTGTTCTGGAAAGCGCGTCCTCTTCACGTCCCCAGACCTCCTTCATGATACGGTTGCGCGAAATCGGGCGCTCCAGATTCATGAACAAAAGGCGACTGAGTTCAAACTCCTTCTCCGTCAAACCGATCACCTGGTCGTCCACCTCGACGGTGCGGTCGACCCTGTTGAAATAAAACCCTTCCACCAGCTCGCCACTGGGCACCTTGGCCACCGGCGGCATCACACGGCGCTGCACCGCGGCGATGCGCGCCATGAACTCCACCGGACGCAGGGGTTTGGAGCAGTAGTCGTCGGCACCGGCATTGAGGGCTGCAACGATCTGCTCCTCTGCACTGTTGCTGGTCAGGAAAAACACCGGCGTCTGCAACTTGGCGTTCTGACGCAGGTGCTTGAGCACCTCCAGCCCATTGGGCCCGGGCACATGCCAGTCCAGAACAAAAAGGTCAAAGGTGTCTTTCAGCAGTCCACGCAAAAGCGCGTTTCCGTCACTGAAGACCACAACCGAATGGCCTGAGGCCGACAACAGCGCCTGAACATCCTGGGCCAGCGTGGGTTCATCTTCAAGCAAAGCAATGTGCATAGGTTTCTCGGATGAATTCGGTTATTTTAGACGTCATTGGTATTGTTTTTATTGATTATAAAGCTATTACGGACGATTAAATCAGTTTAATTAATAAATTCGTTAAAAACAAAAAAGCCCCCGATCAAGGGGGCTTTGAGGCAGCCCGCACAAGACGGCGGGCGCGCAAGCGTCAGGGGCGCATCAGGCGAAATTCTGGGCAGCAAAATCCCAGTTGACCAGCTTGTCGAGGAAGGTCTCCACAAACTTGGGACGCAGGTTGCGGTAGTCGATGTAGTAGGCGTGTTCCCACACGTCCACAGTCAGCAAGGCCTTGTCGGCCGTGGTCAGGGGGGTGCCTGCAGCGCCCATGTTGACGATGTCGACCGAGCCGTCGGCCTTCTTGACCAGCCAGGTCCAGCCAGAACCGAAGTTGCCCACAGCGCTCTTGACGAAGGCTTCCTTGAAGGCGGCGTAGCTGCCCCACTTGGCGTTGATGGCTGAAGCCAGGGCACCGGTGGGCTCACCGCCGCCGTTGGGCTTCATGCAGTTCCAGAAAAAGGTGTGGTTCCAGATCTGGGCGGCGTTGTTGTAGATGCCACCGCTGGACTTCTTGACGATGGACTCCAGGTCCATGTTTTCGAACTCGGTGCCCTTTTGCAGGTTGTTCAGGTTGACCACATAGGCATTGTGGTGCTTGCCGTGGTGGAACTCCAGGGTTTCCTTGGAGTAGTGAGGCGCCAGAGCGTCGATGGCGTACGGCAGTGCGGGCAAGGTATGTTCCATGGTGTCCTCTTGTTCAGTGGGGTTGCGAAGGGAAAGCGGCATTTTAGGGGCGTCTTTGAATCGGCGTGTTCTGGGGGTCACCGAACTCACGCAGAGCGAACCCTCAGCTCCACATCGCCGTCCACCAAGGTGGCCTTGACGGGCTGGCCAGCGCTCATTTGGCTGGCGCGGGTCAGGGCATGGCCTTGTTCATCGCTGAGCCAGGCGTAACCCCGCTCCAGCACCCGGTGCGGATCGAGCGCGCCCAGCCGCAAACCCAGCCGTTCGCAGCGCTGCTGGTGCTGCTGCACCGCAAGCGCCAAGCCATGCCGCAATCGATCCGACTGACGTTCCAGCCCGTGCCGACCGGCCGTCAGGAAGGCCGCAGGACTCGCCTTCAGGCGCAAGGCCAGCCGATCCAGGGTTTGTGCCTGCCGCGACAGCGTGGACTGAGGACGGCCCAGCCGACTGACCACGGTGTCCAGACGCTGCGCCTGCCGGTCCAGCTGACGCTCCACACCCTGTGACAGGCGGTGCTGCAGATGTTCGAGCACCTGCAGCAGTTCATCGCGGGCCACGGCGGCCATTTCAGCGGCTGCGGTTGGCGTGGGGGCACGCACATCGGCCACAAAGTCGGCGATGGTGAAGTCGGTTTCGTGGCCCACGCCGCTGATCACCGGCACCGGGCTCATGGCGATCGTGCGGGCCAGCAGCTCATCGTTGAAGGCCCAAAGGTCCTCCATCGAACCGCCCCCGCGCACCAGCAAGATCACATCGACCGGGGGTTCGCTGGGGTGGTCTTCGGCCGTCCACGCATACAAATGCTGCAAGGCCTGCACCAGCGTGGCCGCAGCCCCCTGCCCCTGCACCATGGCCGGGGCCATGCGCACAGGAATGTGCGGCACCCTGCGCTGCAGGGCGGTCATCACATCGTGCCAGGCCGCCGCCGTGCTGGACGTCACCACCCCAATGGCGCGGGGCTGCGCAGGCAGCTCGCGCTTGCGCGTAGCCTCGAACAAACCCTCGGATTCCAGCCTGGCCTTGAGCCGCAGGAACTGCTCGAACAAGGCGCCCTGCCCGGCCCTTTGCATGGACTCGACCACCAGCTGCAGGTCGCCGCGGGCCTCGTAAACGCCCAGACGCCCCTGCACTTCCACCAGTTCACCATCACGCGGCGAAAAATCCAGCAGGCTGGCCGCACGGCGGAACATGGCACAGCGGATCTGCCCGCCCTCGTCCTTGAGGGAAAAATAGCAATGCCCGCTGGCCGCCCGCGAAAACCCCGAAATTTCGCCCCGCACGGTGACCGGATTGAAGCGCGCATCGAGCAAGTCGGCCACCGCACGGCACAGGGCCGAGACCGCCCAGACCGACCGGTTGTCGGCATCGAAACTCACGCCAGCCCCCGCTCAGAAGGCTCAGTCGCGCACATCAGCATGTGCAGTCTTCCACAGTCTGAAAACATCGCATCCTCTCGCTCGCATCTGAAAACAAAAAGTTACACATCAAACGCAAGTATTTGATTTATATAGATTTTCCGAAAAATTCGCCGATTTGACCGGCTGCCGGGCCAGCCCACATTCGCCGGCCAAAACGCCGCAGCCAGGATTTTCTTCACAAAGTTGTCCACAAGCACCACACCGCGCAGCGGCCCCAGCATGGCGGTCTGCAAGGCATCCGCGATAATGCCCGCAAATCCGGGGCTGCGGCCCGATCGCCGCTGATTTTCCTTCCCCCACATCACCCCCGCGCCATGTCCTTGCTCCACTCCGTCCTGCCCCGACTCTGGCTGCAACGTGGCCTGGGCGCCTGGCTGCTGCGCCCACTGTCGTGGCTGTATGGCGCGCTGGTGCAAACGCGCAAGCTGGCCTATCGACGGGCTTGGCTGGACAGCGGCCATCCCGGCATCCCGGTCATTGTGGTGGGCAACGTCGTGGCCGGAGGGGCTGGCAAAACCCCCACCACCATCGCCCTGGTGCAGCACCTGCTTGCGCGGGGTTTGCCTGTCGGCGTGGTCTCCCGTGGGCATGGCCGCACCGACACCCAGGTGCGCGCCGTGCATGCCGACAGCGACACCCGCGATGTCGGTGACGAACCCCTGCTGATCCACCGCCGCACGGGCGCCCCCGTCTGGGTCGGCGCCTCGCGGCTCGAAGCGGCCCGTCAGCTGCGCCAGGCGCACCCCGAAGTGCGTTTGCTGGTGTGCGACGACGGCCTGCAACACCTGGCCCTGCAGCGCGATCTGGAAATCTGCGTGATGGACGAACGCGGCGCAGGCAATGGCTGGTTGCTGCCGGCAGGCCCCTTGCGAGAACCGTGGCCCCGTGCCGTGGACCTGCTGCTCTACACCGATGGCCAGCCCCGCAGCGGTGCGTATGCCGCGCGGCGCCAGCTGGCGCCGCAAGCCATCAACGGTTTCGGCCAGACCCGCGACCTCGATGATTTTCTGAACCAGCCCGTCGATGCCGTGGCGGGCCTGGCCCGGCCACAAGCCTTTTTCGACATGCTGCGCGCGCGCGGACTCCAGCTGGCGCAGACCCATGCCCTGGCCGACCATGACACTTTTGAGGGCTGGGTCGTCACGGCCACCGGCCACCCGCTGCTGTGCACCGAAAAGGATGCGGCCAAGCTGTGGCGACACCAGCCCGAGGCCTGGGCCGTGCCGCTGCAGTTGCAGGTGCCTGACGACTTCTGGCAGACGTTGGACACATGGCTCATCAGCCAAGGTCTGCTCGCCTCATAAGCGCAGAGGCGGACCCGGGGCGCCGGTATCATCGGCCCATGGACAACAAACTGCTTGAACTGCTGGTCTGCCCGGTCACCAAAGGCCCGCTGGACTACGACCGCGAGCGCCAGGAGCTGCTCTCGCGCAGCGCACGGCTGGCTTACCCGATCCGCAACGGCATCCCGATCCTGCTGGAAAACGAAGCCCGCCCCCTGAGCGACGACGAGCTGGAAAAACTGGCTTGCGCACGCCCCTCCGTGGCCTGACCCATGGACTACACCGTCATCATTCCGGCACGCATGGCGTCCAGCCGCCTGCCCGACAAGCCCTTGGCCGACATCGCCGGCCTGCCCATGGTCGTGCGCGTGGCCCAACGTGCTGCGCAATCGGGCGCCGCGCGCGTGGTGGTGGCCGCTGACGACCCGCGTGTGGTCCAGGCCTGCCAGTCCCACGGCATCGAAGCGCTGCTCACGCGGCAAGACCATGTGAGCGGCAGCGACCGGCTGGCCGAGGCCTGTGAATTGCTGGGCCTGCCGGACGAAGCGCTGGTGGTCAATGTGCAAGGCGATGAACCGCTGCTGCCGCCCGACCTGATCGATGAAGTGGCCAGGGTGCTGGCCGAGCGACCGGACGCCAGCATGGGCACCGCCGCCCATGCGATCCACACCCTTGAGGAGTTCACCAACCCGAACGTGGTCAAGGTGGTCATGGACGCGCGTCAGATCGCGCTGTATTTCAGCCGCGCCCCGATTCCCTGGTGGCGTGATGGCCAGCAAAACGGCGTTTTCCAGGCCCTGCCCTCGCCCGCGCCGCTGCGACACATCGGCATCTACAGCTACCGTGCGGGTTTCCTGCGGCAGTTTCCCCAACTCCCGCCCGCGCCCATTGAGACCCTGGAATCGCTGGAGCAGCTGCGCGCGCTGTGGCACGGCCACCGCATTGCGGTGCATGTGACCGAAGCCGCCCCCGGCCCAGGCGTGGACACCCCGGCTGATCTGGAACGTGTGCGCGGCCTTTTTGCCCAGGCGGCGGCGTAAGCCAGCCGTGGGGCCTTGCATGCTATTCTCAAGAAAGCGTCAGGCTTGCCCTGACTGAACAGAATCCCCAAGCTATCAGGAAAACACCATGAGACTCATTCTGTTGGGCGCACCCGGCGCCGGCAAAGGCACCCAGGCCAACTTCATCTGTCAGAAGTACGGCATCCCGCAAATTTCGACGGGTGACATGCTGCGCGCCGCCGTCAAAGCCGGCACCCCGCTGGGTCTGGAAGCCAAGAAAGTCATGGACGCTGGTGGTCTGGTCAGCGACGACCTGATCATCAACCTGGTCAAGGACCGCATCGCCCAGAGCGACTGCGCACAGGGTTTCCTGTTTGACGGCTTCCCCCGCACCATTCCCCAGGCCGAAGCCATGAAGGCCGCTGGCGTCAAGCTCGACTACGTGCTCGAAATCGACGTGCCTTTTGACGCCATCATCGAGCGCATGAGCGGCCGCCGCTCCCACCCTGCCTCGGGCCGCACCTACCACGTCAAGTTCAACCCCCCCAAGGTGGAAGGCAAAGACGACGTGACCGGCGAGCCGCTGGTGCAGCGTGACGACGACAAGGAAGACACCGTCAAGAAGCGCCTGGACGTCTACAGCAACCAGACCCGTCCTCTGGTCGACTACTACTCTGGCTGGGCCAAGCAAGACCCCGCCGCCGCCCCCAAGTACCGCGCCATCAGCGGCACCGGCAGCGTGGAAGAAATCACAGCCCGTGCTTTCCAGGCCCTGGCTGGCTGATCCTTTCAGCACACGCCCCCACAAAGCCCCGCCTGCGGGGCTTTGTCGTTTCTGGCTCAGGCCATCAAATCCAGCATCAGGTTGACGCGGGCCTTGAAGGCATTGAGCCCCCGCGGCGCGGTGGACAGTGCGCCGGGCTGGCCAACGATCTCCCCCTCGGCGCAGCGCGTGACCAGTTGCACGGCAACCCCCTGAGACTGCGCCTGCACCAGTTCGGCCAGCAGCGCCTCATGGACAGTGCCATTGCCGGTCCCTGCCAGCACCAGGCCTTTGACGCCAGCCGCCACCAGGGCGTGGACATGACGGGCCTGCGCACCCGCATGGCTGTGCAGCACCTCCACCCACGGCCATTCGGCCACAGGCCGTTGCAACGCCTGGATCGCCCTGCCAGCCTCCTGCGCCGCATCCTGCTGCCCCGCCCAGCGCACCCGACCTTGCTCGACCCAGCCCCGAGGCCCAGCCTCACCCGAGCTGAAGGCATCGAGCCGGTAAGGGTGTACTTTGCACACCTCGCGGGCGCCATGAATGCGCCCGGCGCAAACCACCAGCACCCCACGGGCTGCGGGCTCTCGCACCAGAACCAGGGCATCGAGCAGGTTCTGGGGACCATCGGGCATGAGGGCGGTCGCTGGCCGCATGGCGCAAGTCATGACCACCGGTTTGGAATGGTCCAGCACACGCTGCAGGAACCAGGCCGTCTCCTCCAGCGTGTCCGTGCCGTGGGTGATGACGATGCCACCGACTTCAGGCTGGGCAAGCCAATGGTCGCAGCGCAGCGCCAATGCCCGCCAGGTGGCGTGATCCATGTCCTTGCTGTCGAGTTGGGCGACCTGTTCACACAAGAGCGTGTCACCGGCCAGCGCCTCGGTCAGACCGGGCACCGCATCGAGCAAGGCCTGCACACCCAGCTGGCCTGCGGTGTAGCCAGTGTGGTCACTGGCGCTGGCGGCGGTCCCTGCGATCGTGCCGCCTGTGCCCAAAACCACCCACTGCTGCAATTTTTTTTCGTTCGCCACTTGCACAAATCCAAAAACTGGTCAAAAATACAGTTACTGGATGAAAAAACATGCCCATCCAGTCCTTCATACAGGAGCCCGCCATGTCTGACAGTCCCAAACTCACCGCCCGCCAGCAGGAAATTCTGGACCTGATCCGGAACACCATCGCCAGCACGGGAGCGCCCCCCACCCGGGCCGAGATCTCCAGCATGCTGGGCTTCAAGTCGGCCAACGCCGCCGAAGAACACCTCAAGGCCCTGGCCCGCAAAGGCGCCATCGAACTGGTCAGTGGCACCTCCCGCGGCATCCGCCTCAAAGGCAGTGCCCGCAGCAGCCGCAGCGAAAGCGACCCGTTCAGCCTGTCCCTGCCCGGCCTGGGCCAGCTCAGTCTGCCGCTCATTGGCCGCGTGGCCGCCGGTTCGCCCATTCTCGCCCAGGAACACGTGGACCGCACCTACCACCTTGAAAGCAGCCTGTTCAGCGAAGTACCGGACTACCTGCTGCGCGTGCGTGGCATGTCCATGCGCGATGCCGGCATCATGGACGGCGACCTGCTGGCCGTCAAAGCCACCAAAAACGTGCGCAACGGCCAGATCGTGGTGGCCCGTCTGGGCGAAGAAGTCACAGTCAAGCGCCTGCGCAAGCTGTCCGATCACATCGAACTGCTGCCCATGAACCCCGACTACGAAACCATCGTCGTTCAGCCCGACGACCCCTTCGACATCGAAGGCCTGGCCGTCGGCCTGATCCGCAACGGTTTGCTCATGTAATACCAAGCCGCGCGCATCAGGTGGCGGGCGCCTGCCAACCCCTGGTTGAGCAAGCCCTGACGCGCAGCGGCCCTTTTCAACAATCCTGCCTGTGTCCAACCTCCATGCATTCTTGAAAGGTTTCACATGGGAATTGCAATGCTCACCCTCTCCGGCCTGTTCCAGGGTTTTTCTGCACTTCAGCGCCTGACCTCCGCCCAGCGCACCAGCCAGCACACCGGCGCGCAACAGCGCCCGGTGCGTGCACTGCGCATGGTGCGCCCCACCGGTGCCCGTGCGGCCATCCATGCACGCCCCATCAGCCCGATCTGCACCCCGCGCCCGTCCGCACTGCGCGTCCTGCGGGTTTGCGATGCCCAACAAGCCCCGGGCGAAGTGGGTCGCATGGTGATTTCCGGCCGCATGGCCGATGTTTGCGCCGAGCTCGACCGCCTGGCCGCACGCGAAGCCGCCGCCACCCGCCACTGAGCTCACGAGAGACCTCACGACCAAGCTCACAACAGAGCTCGCCAAAACCGCACCCATCCCCCGTGCCAGCCCTTCGGTCAAGGCACAATCGGGGGATGAACATAGTGATCCTTGACGACTACCAGGATGCGGTGCGCAAACTGGACTGCGCGGCCAAACTGGAGGCTTATCCGGCCAAGGTCTACACCAACACGGTCAAGGGCCTGGGCCAGCTTTCCGTGCGACTCAAGGACGCCGACATCATCGTCCTGATCCGGGAGCGCACCGTCCTCAACCGTGCGCTGATCGAAAAGTTGCCCAGGCTCAAATTGATTGCACAGACCGGTCGTGTCGGCAAGCACATCGATCTGGCGGCTTGCACCGAGCGTGGGATTGCCGTGGCCGAAGGGGTGAGCTCCCCGATTGCGCCCGCCGAGCTGACCTGGGCGCTGATCATGGCCGCCACCCGCCGTCTGCCGCAATACATCGGCAACCTCAAACATGGGGCCTGGCAGCAGGCGGGGCTGAAAGCAGCATCAATGCCCGCCAACTTTGGCCTGGGGACCGTGCTGCGTGGCAAAACACTGGGCATCTGGGGCTACGGCCGCATTGGTCAGCTGGTCGCGGGCTACGGTCGTGCTTTCGGCATGCAGGTCATGGTCTGGGGCAGCGCCGAATCCCGGGCGCGTGCGATCCAGGATGGCCTGATGGCGGCCGAATCGCGCGACGCATTCTTTGCGCAGGCCGATGTGCTGTCCTTGCACCTGCGGCTGAGCGAAACCACCGAACGCATCATCCAGCCTGAAGACCTGGCACGGATGAAACCGACGGCGCTGCTGGTCAACACCTCTCGTGCCGAACTGATCGACACCACCGTACTGACCCAGGCGCTCAACCGGGGCCGGCCAGGCATGGCGGCCATCGATGTCTTCGAGTCCGAACCCATTTTGCAAGGCACGGCCCTGCTTCGCCTCGAAAACTGTATTTGCACACCCCACATTGGGTACGTAGAAAAGGAAAGCTACGAACTTTATTTCGGAGCAGCCTTTGACAATGTGGTGAACTTCATTCGCGGCACCCCCACCAACATCGTCAATCCTGGCGCCCTGCAGGTTCGGCGCTGATGTCTCCAGCGGGAGCGCGCCAACGCTTGCCAGCGGTGCTGTGGCCGCTGATGTTCGGCAATGTCGTGATCGGGATGGGCGTGATGGTGGTCGCCGGTCTGCTGGACGAAATCCGCAGCGGCATGGACGTCTCCATCACTACTGCCGGACAGCTCATTTCAGCTTCCGCTTTGCTGGTGAGTGTGGGTGCACCGGTACTGGCCATGCTGGTGGGGCAGTGGGACCGCCGCCAACTGC
>Ga0255192_1000055_pt1 | contig 24273 bp, 24 predicted proteins | sample Miss_Miss_RepC_8_2_FD_189950 | JGI IMG/M metagenome (GOLD analysis project Ga0255192, IMG submission 189950) | Freshwater microbial communities from Mississippi River, Louisiana, United States - Miss_Miss_RepC_8h | ecosystem: Environmental > Aquatic > Freshwater > River | place: USA: Louisiana...
TCGGTGCAGACGTTGCAGGCGTCGGCTCGGCCGTCAAGTCGACCTTCCAGGAACAGTTCGCTGCGGGTCGGCGGCGTGAAGCCGTCGGTGGGCAGGGCGGGCGTGCCCGGGTCGGGCCGGGCCAGCCGGGGCGTGACCACGAACAGCAGTTCCGATTTCTCGTTCTGGAAAGAGGTGCTGCGAAACAGGGCGCCCAGAATGGGCAGTTCGCCCAGCACCGGGAAGGCCTTGATGGCTTCGGTCACGTTGTTCTTGATCAGCCCGCCAATCACGAAGCTTTCGCCGTCGCGCAGCTGCACCGTGGTGGAGGCGCGGCGCGTGGTGATGGCAGGCAGCAGCGTGGTCAGCCCGCTGGCGTCCCGGATGGTGGTCCCGTTGGGCGAGAGCTCCGACACCTCGGGGGTCACTTTCAGGTTGATCAGTCCGTCTTCCAGCACCGTGGGCAGGAAACGCAGGCCGACACCGAATTCCTTTTCTTCCAGCCGGATCACGGTGCCCCCCACGCTGTTGCTCTGGCTGACCGGGATGTAGATGCGACCCCCGGCCAGAAAGGAGCCTTCCTGCCCATGGATGGCCGTGATGGTGGGCTCGGCCAGCACCTTGACCAGGTTTTTCTGCACCTCGGCCGCCATGCCGATGCTGGTGCGGCCATTCGCCCGCGTCACAGACAGCGTGCTGCCCGGGCCGGTGGTGCTGGAACTCGACAGGCGCGTGATCAGGCGCAGCGCCGTGTCCCCGGCCACGCGGGCCACGTTGACGTCCATGTTGAGCTCGTCGAGCAGGGTCTTGGAGACCTCGGCCACCTTGACTTCAAGCATGACCTGCTGTGCACCCTGTACGCGCAGCAGGTTGATGACCTTTTTCTCGCCCGCATAGGCTTCGGCCATGGCGCTCAGGCGCTGGGCCTTGACGGCATCCTGGGCGCGCCCGCGCAGCACCAGGTGCTCGCCCAGGGTGTCCACGCGCAGCTCTTCAATGCCACTGACCCATTCCTGCATGCGCGAGCGCAGGGTTTCGGTGTCCGCGCCCACCGACAGGTCGTGCATGCGGGTGGGCTGACCCTGGCTCCAGAGCATCAGGTTGGTCTGCCCGGTTTTCTTGCCCAGCAGGTAAACCTCGTGCGGGTGGATCAGCACCACATCGGCGACCTCGGGGTTGCCGACCGACACCCGGGTCACCGCCTGCGTCACGGGCACCAGCAAGGATTTGCCGGCCACCAGCTGCAGGGCGGTGCCGCGCTCGACCGGGCGCGCGGCTTCGCTGCGCGGGGGTGTGCGCGCAGGGCGGTCCGCGCCGGGTGTTTCGGGGGCGGCGTGCAGGTTGCCCGCCAGGCCCATCAGGGTGGCCAGGCACAGGGCGTGAAGGTCTGCGGCGCGAAAGGGGCGGGTTTTCAAAGTCAGGGGCATGCGCATGATGGACAACAGGTGCAGTGAAAAAAGGGGGGAAGCTCAGGGGCGCGACCAGCTGGCGCCACGCAGGATTTCGGGGGCCTGCTCAGGGGCGGCTTCAGGCGTGGGTGGGGGTGAAGTGCGCACTCGGCGGGGGGGCGCGGGCGACGGCGCTGCGGCGGCGCTCGCTACGGCCAGGGAGGCGAGCATGTCCTGCTTGCGCGCGCCGTGCGTGCCGACGGCGGCGTTGTCGAGCTGGTTGCGCAGCACCAGGGACAGCGTGCCCACGCTGCGTGCCAGGTCCATGCGCTCGGCCTGCTCGGGGGTGACCAGCAAGGTGACCGCATTGACCACTCGGGGCTTGTTTTCCTGCGGGGCCACGTCCTGGGCCACGGCCAGCACCTGAATGCGTTCCAGCACGATCCGGGAGACCGGTTGGTTCTGGTTGTCGGTGGTGTGGACCATCACATCCACATGGTTGCCTGGCAAGGCAAAACCGGCGACCCCGACGATTTCGTTGACCTTGACGGTGACGGCGCGCTGGCCCGGTTGCAAGGCCGCCGACAGGCCGCCTTTTTCACCTTCGGGGGCCAGGCGTGCGCTCAGCAGCGGTTCACCGCGCAGCAGCCGTCCTGTCACCACGCGGCCCAGGGCCTCGTCCACCTGCCGCAGTGGCGGGCTCAGCGTGGCGCCCTGGGGCCAGCGCACCACTTCCAGCATGTCGGCTTCGAGCCGGGTGCCGGCTTCCAGATCACGCACGGCCACCAGCACCGGCTCGGTCTGCTGCAGGCTGCGCTGGCGCAGCCATTGCGCGGCAGACGTCATGGCCACCAGGCCAATGCCCAGCGAGGCCAGGATCATCACAAACGGGCGGATTCTTCTCATGGGTATGTTTCCGAAACGGGCTTCAGGAGAGACTGGCCAGGCGTGCCGCGTACAGGCCCTGTGCCAGGGTGCCTGCTGCAATGGCCAGTGCGTAAGGCATGCGAGCCGCCATGGCATCGACGGGGTGAGGGCTGTGAATTTGTCGCCAGGCCCACACCATGGCCAGCACGCCGCCACACAGGGCGACGGCCAGACACAGACCGGCCATGTGGTCAAAGCCGACCAGCAAGCCGGTGGTGCCCATCAGCTTGATGTCACCGCCCCCCATCCTGCCCAGCAGGTGCAGCGGCAAAAAGACACCCGCGCCCAGCAGGGCAGCGCCCAGGGCTGAAAGCAGCCCCGGGCTGGCTGGCAACAGGCTCAGTGCGATGGCGAGCGTGCCAAACACCCCCAGCAGACGGTTCGGAATGCGGCGATGACGCCAGTCGAACCAGACCGCCAGGCCCAGCAGGGTCAAGAGCAGGAGCCAACGGATCGCCATGAGCACAGACGTTGCGATGGGCGCAGATCAGGCCAGCTTGCCGGCCACCGTGGTGAACAAGGTGTCCAGACCTTTGCCCAGGGCGGTGGCGCCACCGACGATGGCCAGTGCGATCAGGGAAGCCAGCAGGCCATATTCAATGGCGGTCGCGCCCGATTCGTCGCGCGCCAGTGCACGCCATTGCGAAACCATTTGCGCAATCATTTTTTTCATGGATGAACTCCTGAGAGACGGGTTGGAGGCTTGGGGCCCACGGCCTTGCAACGCCCGCCACCCGGAAGGCGGGAACGTGAAATGACTGTAGGAAAAACCGTGCGGCGGCACCGTGGTCTGGCAGACACAGCCGGTCATGGGGGTTGTGCACGGCGTGCTGTGGCACACCGTGCCGCGACAGGACGCTGCTTAAGCTGGCACTCCCCAGTGCATTGCGGAGTTGTCTGATGCTTTTGAAGTCTGCCCCGTGGCCGAAAAGGTCACGTCGTCTCAAGTGGTTTTTTTCCTGCCGTCAGCGGGGCTCCGCCACGGTGGAGTTCGCCTTGCTCCTGCCCTTGCTGCTGGGGCTGTTGCTGGGTGTGGTCGAAATTGGATTGGCGCTGTATGACAAGGCGGTACTGACCCAGGCCTGCCGTGAGGGCGCGCGCGCGGGCATCGTGCTGCGCAGCCCCAAATTGAGCGAGTCCGAGATCAGATCGATCGTGTTGCAGAACGCACAGGCCCAGCTGGTGAGCCTTCTGCCCACCACGGCGGTGCAAGTGTCGGTGCTCCAGTCCACACCGGCGGCCTATCCCAACACCTTGCAAGTCAGCGCCAGTTACACCTTCAAGGGGCTCGCCTGGGGCGGGCTCATGCAGGCCCTGGGCAAGCCGATGGTGATGAACGCCGCCATCGTCATGGTGCACGAATGAAAAGGAGTCCTTTCATGCCACGCCAACAACGCACCGACGCCTGCGCCGAAAAAGGGGCCGTGACGCTGATGACGGCCCTCATGCTGCCGCTGCTGATGGCGGCGGGGGCCTTTGCGATCGATCTGGCGCATGCCCATGTGGTGCGCTCTGAAATGCAAAACGATGCCGATGCCGCCGCCCTGGCCGGGGCCCATGCCCTGATCGACCCGGCCACAGGTCAGCTGCAATGGGGCGCTGCCTCTGCCCAGGCCACGCAGGCCATTGCGCTCAACCGTGCTGCCGGGCGAACCCTGGTGGACGGTGAGGTGCAGACCGGTTACTGGAACCTGCAGGCCAGCCCGGCCTCATTGCAGGGCCTGCCCATGACACCGGGGGCCTGGGATGTGCCCGCAGTCTCTGTGCGCTTGTTCAAGAACCAGGCCAACAACGATGGCCCCGCCCCCACTTTTCTGGCCCGGCTGTGGGGCGTGCTGGGCATCGATCTTCAGGTGTCGGCCGTGGCGGCGCCCAGCAGTCCTGGCCTGATGCTGCCTGGGGGATTGTTCCCGCTGGCCATGGCCGATTGCATGTACCGTGATTACTGGAACACCACACCGTTTCCGGGCAGCCCACGTCTGGACCCGGCCACTGGCAAACCCTATGTTTTCAAACTCGGATCGTCCTACCACTACGGGGCCTGTTCTTCTGCGGAATGGACCTCATTGCTGGACGACAAGAACGATGTGAGTTTCATCCGGAATCTGATCGACACCGGCAATCCTGTGGCTGTGGGCATGGGCCAGGACATCTGGATCGAGCCAGGCACCAAGACTTCGCTGTATCAGACGGTTCAAGGCTGCAGCGCGGCCGGTGACCGCAGTTGCGAATACGTGGTGGTGCCCACCGTCAGCCAGGTGGACACCCACGCCCATGCCGCGGTTCAGGGGCTGGCCTGCCTGCACATCCTGGACGCCTCGACCTCGGGCAAATATGTGCTGGCCGAGATGAGCACGCAATGCCCGAGCCGTCTGACTGGCGGTGTGGGTCCGTCTTACGGCGTGCTGGCCCCCCCCAGCCTCGTGCGCTGAGTCTCAGGGCGTTGCCTCAGGCCCCTTCGGGGGCGTGGCTTTGCAGGTGGTAGAGCGCGTTGCTCAGAAAAACCTGCGTCATCCGGCTTTGCTCGCGCGATTGCTGGTGCATGCCCTTGTCCTGCAATGCACAGGCCCTGGCATGGGACAGGCCGGCGTGGCGCAAGTGCTCGCTGGCCAGCTTGAGCGCACGCTGACGGTAGGCCAGCTGAAGCTCGGGGTGGACATCTTGTACGGTGTGGGGGCTCATGTCGGTTCCTGAGGGGTGGGAAAAAGGGGCTGCCAGTACAGGGTCAGCTGCTGCACATCGCCCGCGGTCACCCGCCAGCCGCCGTCGGGCTGTTCGATGATGTCGGCGCTGCCGTCGCTCAGGTGCAGTCCGCGCACCGTGCCGGGGGCAAAGACCCAGGTCATCCCTTGCAGGCTGTGCGCGCTGTGTGCGCTCAGCAAGGCTTGCGTTCCTTCTGTGGCCGGGACAAAGCGCCACTGCACTGCTTGTCTGCGCGTCATGAAATCCGCCAGCTCATGCATGCCATACCAGCGCCAGCGCCCTGTGGCCTGCAATCGCTTGGCCTGTGCCTGCAGCCGCTCGAGCGTGCCGCGAAAGTCCGGGGCGGCGGCCGGGTGAAAGTAAAACAGCCGTGCCACGCCCTGCGTGGCGGTGTAGTCCAGCAGCTGGGCGATGAATCGTTGCATCTCGCCTTCGGCCTGGCTGTTTTGCGGCAGCTCGTCGAGTGTGGCAACCCGCAGGTAATGGGCGATTGGAAACGCCCAAGGGCTGTCTGCCGAGGGGGGCTGGCCGTCGTGGTAGCTGCGCGTGGGCCCCATCCCGTTGTTGCCCGGGCTGTAGTAGGCCTTGAAGCGGTGGCGTTGCAGCCAGTCGGTGGCCCAGCCCGGCTGGTTGCCCATGGGCGCCGAGTAAGTGCGCAGCGTTTGCCCGACGATGGACGACAGCGTTTGCTGGTTCAGCGCCAGCCAGGGTTCGAATTGCAGGGCGTTGTGTTCGTTCACCTGCTCCCCGAAGACGTTGTGGATCCAGCCGCCGTGGTTGCCGATCTCGTGTCCTTGGGCGTGCAGTCGCCGCAGCAGGGCCTGCATCTTGAGGTTGTGGCGCATGTCCAGCCCCATGCGATCACCCAGACGGTAGGTGTCCGGCCCGGCCGTGATGTGGATCGAAAAGGGCCCCTGCTGAAACCAGCCCGCTTGTTCCAGTTCGAGCATCGGTCGTTCGGCCGCGTTGGAGTCCACATGCAGATTCAACACCAGTCCACCGATGCCCTGGGGCACGGCGCTCAGCACAGGCTGCTCCAGCACGCGCGTGGCAAAGTGGCCCAGCAGCCGGTGTAGCCAGTAACCATCGGTGCGGGTTTTCAGATAACCCAGCGGCAAATTGCAAAACAGCACGCTGCCCTGGCCGTGCGTGTGCGTGCTCACGATCGGGTCTCCGGTCGAAGAGCGCAACCAGACCTTGGCCTGCACCGGCCCGCCACTTCTGAAATAGGGGTAATGCAGGTGCGCATAGCCGTAGGTGGTCAGCTCGCCCCACTCGGCCTGGGAGGACGGGAAATCGATTTTTCCGGGCAGGATGGCCAGGGTTTGTTCGGCTTGCCGGCTCGCCAGCACGGGCCCCAGTGCGATCGTCTCGTGCTGCAGCGTGTCGTAGAGCGCGTAGCGAAAGCCCACCAGATCCGACAGCCGGGACGCTGGCGCTGCAAACCGCTGCTGGTGCAGCGTGTGGATGGCCGCATCGTGGCTGATGAGGGCGTGACCCCCACGGCGCACATAAGTGTTCAGCGCCTGGACCCAAATGTCCGAAGCCTGCTGGTGAACGGTGTCGGGCACCAGCACCCCGCTGATGCTTTCGCGCCGGGCGATGGCGCGGACAAAGCGGTCGCTGGTCATGGGCTGCAGGGCCACGCCTTCTTCCCGTGCGGCGTCCAGCCATGCCTGCGTGACCGGGTGCATGAGCGCACGGCTATTGGGCAGCAGCAAGACCAGGGCCTCAGGCTGGGGCTCAGCCCAGGCCCAGGCCATCCACCAGGTGCGCTCGGTCCACAGCATGCTTCCGATCAGCAGCAAGACCAGCCAGGCGTGCCAGCGGCGCAGCAGGCTCATGGGCTGCTCCTGGGGGCTGGCACGGTCTGTGGTGTCAGGCTCACCAGCCAGGCGTACAGCGACACAAACAGCCAGCCATTGAGCACAGGGCCCAGGCACAGCATCAGCAAGGGCATGAACAGCACCGAGCCGTGCGCCAGCACCCAGGCGTGCAGCAGCACCTGGTGCGGCACCCAGACCACGAAATAAGCCATCACCAGCAGGCTGCCCAGCAGCCGCAATGTCAAGGGCAGGTTGAGCATGCCCCAGCCCAGCATCAGCATCAGGGGCAGGGCGGTGAGCAGATCGGCCCCCATCCACAGCAAGCCCGTCAGGTGCTGCTCGATGCCGTAAGGAAAAAGCGCAGGTGTCCAGGCGAAGAACAGGCAGGCACTGGCCTGGATCAGGCACAGGGCGCGCACCAGCACGCGCAGCGGGTGCAGGCGCTCGTGCCAGCGCCCGGACAGGGCATACAGCGCGATCACAGCAGCGGTCGTGCCCAGCAACAGCGCAGTGGAGGGGGGGGGCAGCACCGGCGCGCGCGCCAGGGTCGGCAAGGCAGCCGCTTCGCTCCAGGCCTGCACCACCCCCTGCCACAGCCGCATCAAGTCCGGCCGCAGCACCACCATGGCCAGCATCAGGACCCCGCCGGTCAGCAGGCCGAAAGCGCCGTCGCGCCAACGCCAGGGGGCCAGGCCACTCGTCTGTGCAGCAGGGTTCATGGCCATTGCCTGAAGACCGCCAGGCTCAGGCCCGTGCGGCGGTAGGTGTCGTTGCGGTAATGGTCGGCGGTGAGCTTGATGCCCCACTCAGGCGAGAACCATTGCTGCACCGTGAGGGTGTCCTGGCGGCTGGCGAAATCCACGATGCCCACCGCGTCGCCCAGCGACTGCCAGCCTTCACGCCCCCAGCCGTGGCGGGCTGTCACGACCGTGGCGCCTTGATGGCCCCAGGTCACGGCCAGAAACTGCTGGCGGGTGCCCACCGAGCCGGGGTTGCTCTGCGTCCAGCGCAACTCCCCTTCCACCACCCAGGGGCCCTGCACATACGGTTCAAGGTAGGCCGACAGCCCCACGCTGGCCCAGCGGTCGCGGTGCTCGTCCGAGGCGCGGTAGTAGCCCGCGCCCAGGTGGGTCACCCAGTTGTCGTGCTGTCCCCAGCTGTGGTGCACGAAACCATCGACACGGTCGCGTGGCAGCCAGCGGGTGCCTTCTCCGACACCGTAATGCAGCGAGGCGTCCCAGCGCGGGGCGATGTGGACACGGTCCTGCAGACCGGCAAAGCTGCCGCGCTCACCAAATCGGGTGGCATGCAGCAGCTCGCCACTCCACAGGTGATCGCCCAGCCGGTAGTCGCCCCGCACCGAAGCGTCCTGCCAGTTGGCGTAGCCTGCACTCAGGCGATCCTGGCCCGCTTGCACTTCAATGCGGCGCAGGCCTTGTCCACTGGCCGGATCGTCCTGCGCCTGGGCCGGGCGGGGCAGGATGCTCATCAGGGCCAGGCCTGTGGCCGTCCACCATAGGGTCCAGGGGTTCATGCGGCCAGCCTTTCCATGGTCAGTCGGGGTTCGCATTCGCGCGAGAGGATGTCGGCAATGCGCTGCGCCGCGTGGCCATCGCCAAAGGGCGAGGCGGGCAACTGCATCGAGGTCAGCAGCATCGGATCGCGCAGCAGCTCGCTGGCCAGCTCGACGATCTGATGGGCCAGGGTTCCGGCGATCAGTGCCCCCCCCGCATCCACCAGTTCCTGCCGTTCCGTGCTGTCGCGCAGGATCAGCACCGGCTTGTGCAAGGCCGAGGCCTCTTCCTGGATACCGCCCGAATCAGTCAGGGTGAAGCAGCAACTCTCCAGCAGGGTGATCAGGGCCGGGTACTGCAGCGCCTCGGTCAGGCAGATTCGGCTGCGTGCGGCTGCGGGCAGGCAGGACAGGCCCATGTGCACATCGGCCCGCACCTGCGGGTTGGGGTGCAGCGGCCAGACGACCGTGAGCTGCGGGTGCAGTTGCAGCAGGCCCGCCACTGCGGCGGCAATGCGCTGCATGGGCCGCCCCCAGTTTTCGCGGCGGTGGGCGGTCACCAGCAGCAGCTGGGTGTGCTCGTGCAGGCGCATAAAGCGCAGTAGATCGGGGGGCACCAGTTCCTTGAGGCAGCTGCGCCCCATGCGCTGGCGCGCCCACTGCGCCGCGTCGATCACGGTGTTGCCCACTTCGTGGATCTGGCTGTCCGCAATGCCTTCGCGCAGCAGGTTCTGCCGTGCCAGCGCCGTGGGCGGGAAATGCCAGCGTGCCAGGCGGCCGATCACGCTGCGGTTCATTTCTTCGGGGAAAGGGTCATGCACACCGGTGCGCAGACCGGCTTCGACATGCGCCACCGGAATGTCCTGGTAGAAGGCGGCCAGCGCACCGGCCAGGGCACTGGAGGTGTCGCCCTGCACCAGCACCACGTCGGGCGCCATCTGCGCCAGGTGGGCATCGACCTGGGTGAGCAGTTCGGCGGTCAGGTGCGACAGCCGTGGCACCTCGCGCTGCAGGGTCAGGCGCGCACCGGGCGGCATCTCGAAGAAGTCGTAGAGCCCCTCGGCGATGTCGGTGTGTTGACCGGTGTGCAGCACCTGCACGTCATGGCCGCGTTCGCGCAGGGCCTGGACCAGAGGGGCCATCTTGATGATTTCGGGGCGTGTGCCCATGCAGGCAAGGTAGGAGCTCATGTTGGCGTGTCCTTGGGTGAAGAAGTGGGGGAGACAGGGGCGGGCGTCAGGACTTCGCCCCGGATGCGGGCGTGCACGCTGCCGTGGATCAACACCGGGCCTTCGGCTTCGATGACGTCGGCGCAGACGCTGACGGGCTGCTGGGGGCTGCCAATCACGACGCCTGGGGCGAGCTGCAGGCGGCCTTCGGCCATGACCAGGCCGCTGACCCGGCAGCCCGGCCCCAGCCGGATGTCGCCGTCGCTGAACAGGTTGCCCTGCACCCGACAGCCCGGCCCCAGACGCAGTTGGTCACGGGTCTTGATGTCGCCTTCGATCCAGGCCGGGCCATGCACTTGCAATGGCCCGCGCACCACCAGCGAATGGGGCACATGCTCCGCCTGGGCGATGTCCAGCGCGTGGCCGATGTGCCAGCCACGAACGCCCCAGGGCCGGGCACCGGGGGGCGGCTGCCAGCGATGCAGCGCCTCCCCTGGCACGACGCTGGCAGACGCTGGCACAGTCCCTGTGCCGAGCACGATGTGACCGGCCTGCAGGCGTTCAAACTGCGCACCGGGCGCCAGTCGAACCGAAGTGTGGGTTGCGGCCTCGGGGTCTTGCAGCAGTTGCGGCGGCAACGGCCAGGTTTGCTGGTCACGCGGGCGTCGCCACTCGGACCAGGCGGGGTAAAAAGGCAGCGCCAGCAGCACGGCGCAGGTCAGCAGCAGGAGCAGGCTCCACAGCGGTGTCAGCTCGGTCATGGGTTCACCTGCTGGGCATAGCGGCGGGTCTTGGCCCAGACCAGTTCACGCTGGCCGAACTGGTCGCGCACGGCCGACACCAGCGCACCGGTCATGACGGGCAAACTGGCCAGAAAGCCCAGCGCCTGAAAGGGCAGCAGCCGCAGCCGCTGGCGGTGACCATCCAGCAGCACCGCAAAGGCGGTGTGCATGAACACCGCAAAACCACCCACCAGGCTGTGCAGCCCCAGCAGCGCGGCAGGCATCCAGTGGGTCAGGGTGTCCAGGCCGCGCTCGTAGTACAGCGTCAGCACCAGCAGCCAGCCCAGCAGCATCAGGGGCTGGTTCAGGAAAATGCCCAGCAGCATGAGACCATCCATGCGCTCGCGCCAGCTCACATGCCGACTCGACAGCAGGGCCAGGCCCTGGCGCAGCATGACCTGGTGGTGTCCGCGTGCCCAGCGCTGCACCTGCCGCAGACGCACCGGCCATTCCTGCGGGACTTCCTCGTGACAGGCGGCCTGGTTGTTGTAGACGGTCTTCCACCCGGCCACCAGCAGGCGGATGGTGATGTCGGTGTCCTCGGCCAGCATGTCGTCGTTCCAGCCGCCCACACTGCGCAGGGCCGACAGACGCACTCCCCCCACGGTGCCACCGTACTGCGGCGCGCCACGCAAGTTCATGCGCGCCTGCTGGTCGACCTGATAACCGGCCGAGCGTTCGAGTTCGAGCAGGCGGGTCAGCAAGTTGGTGGCGCTGTTGCGTGGCACGACGCGGCCCATGACCGCCCCGACCTCGGGGTCGAGGAAAGGCACCACCAGTGCGCGCAGCAGGCCCGGCGCAGGGGTGTAGTCGGCATCGAAGATCAGCACGATGTCGCCGCGGGCGCGGCCCATGGCGTCTTGCAGGGCAGCGGCCTTGCCGGCCTTGCCCTGGCGGCGGTGAAAGGCTTCGATGCGCTGCGGGTAGCGCTGCACCCACTCGTCCACGATGGCGCCGGTGCGGTCCTGTGAGCGGTCGTTGACCACCACGATGTGCATGCGCTCGGCAGGGTAGTTGCTGCGCAGCAGCGCCTGCAGGTTCTGGGCGATCACGGCTTCTTCGTTGTGCGCCGCCACAAAGACGGTGATCTGCGGCCAAGGGGCCTGGGAAACCCCGGCGTAGGGGTAGCGTTCAGGCCCGGCCATGCGCTGCCAGGCAAACACGATTTGCCGAATGCCGTAGAGCAGCATGAACACCATGAGCAGGGCCAGTAGGCCCGACAGCCACAAGGTGCCGGTGTTCGTCGGCAGTGCGCTGCTGCTTGCTTGTGCCAGGCTGGACACGGGCCCCAGAAGGGCCAGCATGAGGCTGGCCTTTAGCGGTGAACGGGTTCTGGACAACTGCCCAGGTGTGCAGGAATTCATGAGCGGCAGACGGCGATGCATGGCGGCCTTTTCAACAGCGGGCAGTCATCTTGTGGCCGCACCTGTGGCCACGTCTGCGGTCTGCCGCACCGCTCGTCCCAGGCCTTGGTGTGTTGGCCGACGCAGCGCCCTGTGTGCTGGTGCGAACGGCGCCGCCGTTGGAGCCTGCGTAGATTCGCGCTCCCAATGCCCATTCATTCAGGGAGGAGTCACACATGAACCATTTGAACCATGGGATGCCTGTGCGCACCAGCGGCACGACAGGCGTCATGAGCAGCGTGTGCCATGCGCGGCGCATGGCCTGGCCTGCGGCGCTGGCGCTGAGCGTGGCCTGGCTGGTGTCCGCTTGCGGAGGGGGCAGCACTGGCGCGGCAGCGGGGAGTGATCCGAATGCGCTGGTGCTGCCCGCCGTCGTGACGGATGCCAGTGGCAATGCCAGCGTGGACAGCGCAACTGTGGGGGTGATGAGCTTGAGCGCGAGCCCAAGCACGTTGCCAGTTGCCGACCCAGGCTTGCTGCTGCTGTTGCTGCCGGACACGCAAGATCCGCAGGACGCCCGGGTCCAGGCCTGGGTGGACGCCGCACTCGAAGAAGGGGTGCGCGTGGCACCGGTGTCGGACAGCCAGTTTCTGCAACTGGGTGACGCGGCCCAGTCCTATGCCGGACTGATCTTGCCCGACAGCCTGCATGTGCAGGCCACCGACACGCTGGTCAGTGCGGTGCAGCAGTATGTGGAGCAGGGCGGCAAGGCGATGCTGGTGTTCGACTTTGGTGCCTTGACCCTGCTGGGCGATGTGCCGGTCTACCCGGTGCCGCGATCACGGCTGAGCCCTCTGGCCGGGGTGGACTATGTGCTCTACGAAGCCCTGCGCGACCGAACCACCGGTCTGGGCCCGGTGGTCGGCAGCCGCAGCACGCTGCGCTCATTGCTGGTGCCCCCGGGCAAATCCATGGCCTTGCCAGCCTTGGCCTCCACGGCATCGTCCGACACGCTCCAGGCCAGTGCCACTGTGGACGCTGCCTCATCTCCGGGAGGATTGCTTGCGGCGGCAGGGGTATCGGATCGCAGTGCCTTGTACCTGCCAGTCAGTGCGCAAGACCCCGGAGGCGTGCGCGGTTTTGATGTGCAGCAGTACAGCCAGCAACGTTATTTCAGCAACGCTTCATCGTTGCAATCGCCCCTGCGGGCGCGTGAGGTCAAGATCGATCTGGGCCAGGCCAGGCGTGCAGAGCCTGTGCCCAACACCAGTCGCTTGCTCGACAGCGCAGTGGCCAGCAGTGCTCTGCAGACGGTGAGTGCACAGTCCACTGCCGATCCGCAAGAGGCCTGGAGTGGCTATCTGCTGGGCCCGCTGATGTACCCCAGCTACGTCACGCAGGGGGATTTCGGTCAGTTACCGGGCCAGCGTGTGCTGGCCAGCTCGCCGCAATTCGGACTGGTGGCGGGCATCAACCCGGTGGGCAAGGGCCAGGTCTTGTTTGTGAACCTGCCGCTGACTTACCTCAAGGGCCGAACCGATGCGCTCATGATGCACGGCTTCCTCCACCTGTTCACGCGCGAAGTGCTGGACTTGCCCCACCTCTCGCCCATGCCCAACGGTGTGGCGGGCATCACCCTGGACTGGCACCTGGACGCGATGGAAGCGCAGGCACCCACCCAGAAGCTGGTCAAGCTCAAGGTGTTCAACGATCCGAAGGTCTTGTTCTCGATGGAGATGACGGCCGGGCCGGATGCGATCAAGCCGGGCGACAAGCTGGGCTGGAACCTGCCCAGGAACAAGACGGCGCAGCAGTTGCTGCGCAGCTTTGCCGCCACAGGCCACGCGATCGGATCGCATGGCGGCTGGATTCACGATTACTACGGCATCCGTGTGAGCGAAACCAACCGCCTGCAGAGCACAGGGGGCGCCTGCGTCAACAGCCTGGTGCGTCTGGACAATTACGAGCAGTGTCTGGTGCTCAACCGAGAGGCGGTGGACGGTGTGGTGGGAAAGGCTTCATCCACTTATTCCGCACCCGAAGGCAACAACCCCCTGTGGGCCATGGATTGGCTTGAGCAGCGTGGCGTGGTGGCCGCCTACTTTGGCGGCCACACCGGACTGGGCGCAACGCGCCAGTACCGCGATGGGCAGTTGCTCAATCCCGCGCTGTGGGTGTTTCCGGTCACACCTCAGGGCCTGTACGCGACGTTTGAGGAGTTTCAGTATTACATGGTGCCCCAGGCCGATGTGATCGCCTGGTACCACGCACTGGTCGATTTCTGTGTGGCACAAAACACCAGCCGCATGGTCTACGCCCATCCTGCCGGAGCCGCCGCCTGGAGCAATGTGCTGCTGGATTTCCTGGGCTATGCCAAAGCGCAGTCGCCTCGGCTGTCCTGGTACACCACGCTGCGGCTGGCGCGCTTCATGGGGCAGCGCCAGCAGGTGAGCTGGACACAGGTGGTCGATGCCAATTCGGGCAAGACGGTGTTCACGGCTTCACACCCCACGGGCCTGGCTGAAATGACCTGGCGTTTGCCCCGCAGCCGTTTCGCGCAGGCGCCCCAGGTGCTGGCCGGGCAGGCCGTGGTGGACACCGCGGACGCGCGCTACTGGCAGGTGCGCGCGACGGGAGGCACGCAGCTGTCGTTCGCGCTGTGATGCGCCGGCCCTGATCTGGTCAGAAGGTATAGACCGCAGGGCAGACGAAAACAGATCGGCCGGTCAATCGACACCGCACTGTGCCGCAGCGAACATGGCCCCTCCCGATGAATGAAAAGAGGTGTTCCCATGTCGCATGCTGTTGTCCCCCCGGTTCCGTTGAAGGTGCTGTCGCCCTCGATGCCGGTCGCATCTGTTTCGAGGTTTTCCGTCACCGCCCACGCTTTCAGTGCCTTGCTCAGCGATGAAGAATGGCAAGCCCTGTTGTGGCCTGCATCACCGTTGCAACAGGATGGCGGCGCGGTGCAAGGCATGCCGGGAGAAGCATCATGAACAAGGTGACTTCGCCTTCTGCCCGGGCCAATCGCATGCTGGGTGCTTTGCCAATGGCCGAGTACCTGACGCTGGCCGCGCATCTGGAACCGGTTCAGGTCCAGGCCGGTCAGGTCATGGAAAGCGCGGGAGTGGTCAGCGCGCACGCCTACTTTCCGGTGGACTGCGCCGTCACGCTGGTGTCGGCCACCCGCGATGGCGAGATGTCGGAGCTGGCCCTGATCGGGCGCGAGGGCATGGTCGGTCTGCCGGCGCTGCTGGGTTCGTCAAGCACGGCCATGCAGTCGGTGGTGCTGCGTCCGGGCCTGGCCTATCGCCTGCCTGCACCCGTGTTTGCCCAGGCCCTGGCGGCCTCGGGCACCTTGCAGGCCCTGGCCATGCGCTATGTGCAGAACCTGATGCTGCAAATGGCGCAGGGGGTGGTGTGCAGCCTGCACCATTCGGTGCTGCAGCGCCTGAGCACCTGGCTGCTCTTTCACCACACGGTTACTGCGTCCGAGCAGGTGCGGGCCACCCACGAAACCATCGCGCACATGCTGGGCGTGCGGCGCGAGTCGATCACCCAGGCGGCCGGTCAGCTGCAGCAGGCGGGTTGTCTGTCGACCAGCCGGGGGCGCATCACCCTGCACGACCCGCAGGCTTTGCGCCAGCATGTGTGCGAGTGCTACACCATGGTCGAAGCCGACCATCGCCAGCTGTGGCAACTGCCGCAGCAAGCGGCGCTGACCTGGCGCGGTGATGGCGTGTTCGCTCAGAACGGCTCTGCGTCGCCCTGCGAAGACGCCATGGTGGTGTCACAGGCCGATGGACGCGACGATGGCCGTTATGCCGACATCTACGATTTCGCACCGGTGGGGCTGCTCAGCGTGGACAGTCAGGGCCGCCTGATGGAAGTCAACATGGCTGCAGCCATACAGCTGGGCATTTCCCGTTCGCAGTGCGCGCAGTACCGGTTTGTGGATTTCCTGCAGCCGCCTTCGCGCGGCACCTTCGAGGCCTTTCACCGCGAGGTGCTCAGCGGCAAATGCCGCCGCCATTGCGAGCTGGGGCTGCTGCCTGGTTCGCACCGGCCTGCCGCGGTGGTCCGGCTGGACGCGGTGGTCGACGAAAGCGGAGAGGAAAGCCGCATGGTGATGGTGGATGTGACCGAAAGCCACCGCCCGCCCGCCGCAGCCCCGGCGACGCAGGTTCCAGGGGCCGAGCCCGGCACGTCGCCGGATTGGTGGGCCCCGTTGCCGCCGGCCCTGCCTGGCTTGCACGGCGCCCGCTTGTGAGGGGGTGACGCAGTCCTTGGCCGTTCTGGGCCGTTATGGGCCGTGTGCGCCAGCGGCTAAGATGGCTGCCATGCAAACACGACAACTTGGCCCCTTCACCGTCAGTGCCATTGGCCTGGGCTGCATGAACCTCAGCCACGCCTATGGCGCTCCTGTGTCCCGCGAACAAGGCGAGCGCGTGCTGCTGGCCGCGCTGGATGCGGGTGTGACCTTTTTCGACACCGCAGCGCTGTATGGCTTTGGTGCCAACGAAACCCTGGTGGGCGAGGTGCTTAAAAAGCACCGCCGCCAGTTCACGCTGGCCAGCAAATGCGGCATGCAGGGCGTGGACCCCGGCAATGGCACCAAGGTGCGCGTGATCGATGGACGGCCTGAAACGATTCGGCAGACCTGCGAAGACGCCCTGCGCCGCTTGCAGACCGATGTGATCGACCTGTACTACCTGCACCGCTGGGACAAGAAAGTGCCCATCGAAGACAGCGTGGGTGCGCTCAGCGATCTGGTGCGCGCGGGCAAGATCCAGACGATTGGCCTGTCCGAAGTGTCGGCCGCCACCTTGCGCAAGGCCCATGCGGTGCACCCCATCACTGCCGTGCAGACCGAGTATTCGCTGTGGACGCGCAACCCCGAGATCGCCGTGCTCGCGGCCTGCCGTGAGCTGGGCGTCGCGTTTGTGCCTTTCAGCCCGGTGGGGCGTGGTTTTCTGTGCGGTGCGGCGCTCGACATCGCGGCCTTCGATGCCAAGGACATCCGCCGCACCATGCCGCGGTTTGCCCCCGAGCATTACGCCGCCAACCTTGAGCTTTTGCCGGCCTACCATGCGCTGGCGCAGGAGGCCGGTTGCAGCCCGGCGCAGCTGGCGCTGGCCTGGTTGCTGCACCAGGGCGATGACCTGATTCCGATTCCAGGCACCACCTCGGTGGCGCACCTGCTGGACGATCTGGGGGCGGTGGATGTGAAGCTGTCGGCCGACCTGATGGCGCGTGTGGAGGCCCTGATCAACGAGCGCACCGTGGCGGGGGACCGCTACAACGCGCAAGCCAACAGCGAAGTCGATACCGAAACGTTTGCCTGAGTCGGCTTCAGGCTTCGGCGCAGCGCTCGGCGGCGGCATTCATGCCGCCCTGGTCGACCGGGAAGAAGCCGGGCATGTCGTATTTGTTGAAATAGCTGTAGCTGGAGAACGCCATGCTCCACTCGGCAAAGCGACGCTCCTGCACCGGCGAGCGCGAAAGCAATTCAACGTGGTGGTGGCGCTCGTCGCGCAGCAGGCTTTCCCACAGGCTGTCGATGCTCGCGGCAGGCCCCTCGATGCATTGCACAAAAATCTCTTCGGTGTAGAGCAGATGGCCCGTGATGCCCAGGCGCCGGTTTTTTTCGCGGCACTGGATCAGCAGGTTAAAGAGATGCAGGCTTCCCAGCTTGTGGGTGGCCTTGGAACGGTAGACGAGACGTTCAAGCACGACAAACTCACACAAAGACGCGCAAAATTGTGCGTGCGGACCATTGTTCTGAACTGACAGCCGTGCACCGCAATGGTGCGCAGCTGTCGGTGTTCAGGCGGCGTCGGGCTGCTGGCTGGGCGCCGCTTTCTGGAAAGCGTCGAGGGCCATGCAGGCTTGTTCCACCGCCATGATCAGCGGCCATGGCGTCAGATCGACCTTGAAGCGGCGGGCGCTTTCGATTTGCGGGATCAGGTAGACATCGGCCAGGGTGGGCGCATCGCCATGGCTGAAGCGGCCGCGCTGGGCGTCGGCCGCCAGCAGGGCTTCATAGGCATCGAAACCGGCGCTGATCCAGGTGCCGCACCAGGCATTGATCGCGTCTTCGTCGGCGCCAAACGTCTTGCGCAGGTATTCGAGGATGCGGCGGTTGTTGACCGGGTGGATGTCGCAACCCACGATGGCGGCCAGCGCACGCACCCGGGCCCGGCGTTGCGGATCGCGCGGCAGCAGGGCAGGGCTGGGGTATTTTTCTTCCAGCCATTCGATGATGGCGGGCGACTGGATCAGCACTTCGCTGCCGGTGTCCAGCGCTGGCACCAGCTGCTGCGGGTTGATGGCCTTGAAGGCCTCCTTCAGGTGCTCTTCCTTGGCCAGGTGCACGGCCACGTATTCAGTGGACAGCCCCTTGAGGTTGAGCGCGATGCGCGTGCGGTGGGAGGTGCCGCTGCGCCAGAAGTTGTAGAGTTTCATGGCGCTCATTCTGCAGCAGCGACGGTGAGCGCCACTTGCGCAACGCCTTCGACGCGGCCGGTGATCTTGTCGCCGGGCACCACCGCGCCGACGCCTTCGGGGGTGCCGGTGTAGATCAGGTCGCCGGGCTGCAAATGGTAGTAGGTGGACAGGTCAGCGATGATTTCGCGGATGTTCCAGATCAGTTTGTCCACATCGGACGATTGTTTGGTTTGGCCATTGACTTCCAGCGCGATGGCGCCTTTTTCAATCACCACACCCGGCATGGGCACGATCTCGGAGCAGACCGAGCCTTGCTCGATGTCCTTGCCGGTGTCCCAGGGGCGACCCTTGTCGCGGGCCACCAGCTGCAGGTCGCGGCGCGTCATGTCGAGCCCTGCGGCGTAGCCGTACACCAGCTCGTGTGCGTTGGCTTCGCTCACGCGAAAGCCGCTCTTGCCGATCGCCAGCACCAGTTCCATCTCGAAGTGGTAGTTACTGGTGCGCGGAGGGTAGGCGACGGTGGCACCGCTTTCCACCAGGGTCTGCGGCGACTTGGTGAAGTAAAACGCCTGCTCCACGCTTTTGTCGACCGGGCGGCCCATTTCGACGGCGTGGGCGTGGTAGTTGCGGCCCACGCAGAAGATGCGGTTGATGGGGAAGCGTTCTTGCTGGCCGCGGATGGGCAGGGACTGAACAGCGGGAGGGTTGAAGAGGTAAGAGGTCATGGGTTCGCTTTCAAGAGGTCAAGCCCGAGGACGATTGAGTGAAGTGTCAGCCGCGGTTTTCGTAAACGCCCAGCTTGCGGTGCAGCGGAGACTCGTCGGCGATGAACACGAAGGAGGGCTGGTCGCCGCGCAGGTTCTGCAGCGTCACGGCTTCGTAGCCGGGGGCGCAGCAGGTGTCGGCCTCGACCATGCTGAAGGTCTTGTCGACGATCTTCGCCTCGACCTGGCCTTCGATCACATGAAAGACCTGGGCCGGTGAGCGCGCAGGCAGGCGCAGCGTCTGACCGGGGCGCAGCATCAGGGCGTAAAAGCCCAGGATGTTTTCGGCATCACCCCCGGTCTCGGGGTTGATGTAGGTGACCTGCACGCATTCCTGCGCCGGATCGTCCGTAGCCAGGGCCTGCAGCGCGGCACGGGTGTCGGCCCAGGGGTAGCGCAGCATGGGGTAGGCCTTGCTGCTGCGGTCAAACATGCGGGTGGGCGCAACGCCTGAGCGCACGTTTTGCTTGTCGCCGCTGCCGGTTTTGACCATCTGACGCTCGCCGTTGATGTGGTAGCTCGCTTCCATGTAATACACCAGCGGCAGATCCAGCACGTCCAGCCAGACCACTGGGTCGGTACCGTCGTGGCCGTGTTCGTGCCACAGGCCAGTCGGGGTCAGGATCAGGTCACCGCGGCTCATGGCGCATTTTTCGCCGTCCACCGTGGTGTAGGCGCCTTCGCCTTCAACGATCATGCGCACCGCATTGGGGGTGTGCTTGTGGCTGGGCGCCCATTCGCCGGGCAGCAGCAGCTGCATGCCCAGGTACATGGCGGGGCTGGCCTTCATGTTTTCCAGCCCGTGGCCGGGGTTGGCCAGCACCAGCACGCGGCGTTCGGCCTTTTCAATCGGGGTCAGCTCGCCGGCCTGCAGCAGCAGGGGCTTGAGCGTGCTGTAGGCCCAGTGTGTGGGCTGGGTCTGGCGTGTGGGCACCTTGGGCGGCAACACGGCGCGCAGGCTGGGCCACAGCGGCACCAGGTTCAGATTTTTCAGGTCGTCGCGGTACTGCTGCGGCAGGTCTTCGAGTTTTCCAAGTTCTTGCATCTTGTGTCTCCGGGTGTTCAGCCTTGCTGGAGGCAGTTGTTGACATTCCAGCCGTACAGCCACTCGATCGAATCATAAAAGCGCTCTTGCGTGCGGCCTTTCCACAGGCTGTTGCGGATCAGGCGCTCGACACCGGCCGCGTGGTAGAGGCGACCCATTTCACGGCCGGACAGCACAATGCGTGCAGTGCGCGTGATGCGGTTCTTCTGGTAGAGCTGCAGCGCGGCGTCCCAGTCCTTGTTGCTCACGCGCAGCGCTTCACCCAGTGTCACAGCGTCTTCCATGGCCATGCAGGCGCCCTGCGCCATGTACTGGGTGGTGGGGTGGGCGGCATCGCCCAGGATGGTGGCGCGGCCAAACACCCAGTTGCCGATCGGCTCGCGGTCGGCGGTGGCCCAGCGGCGCCAGGTCTTGGGCAGCTCGATCAGCTGGCGTGCCTTGGGACAGATGCCCTGGAAGTAGCTTTCCACTTCTTCCTTGGAGCCGTCGGTCACGCCCCATTCTTCCTGCTGGCGGCTGTGGAAGGTCACGACCACGTTGTACTGCTCGCCGCCACGCAGCGGGTAGTGCACCAGGTGGCACTTGGGGCCGGCCCACAGGCTGGCCGCGTTCCATTGCAGGTCGACCGGAAAATCCTTCTTGTCGACCACAGCGCGGTAAACCACATGGCCGGTCACGCGGGGCGGGTCGTTCACATACTGCTGGCGCACCACCGATTTGCCGCCGTCGGCACCGATCAGGGCCTGGCCGGTCCAGCGTTTGCCGTTCTGGTCAATCGCCGTGACGGTCTTGTTGGCTTCGTCTTGCTCGACCGAGACGATGCGCGTGTTGGTGTGGAACTGGACCTTGCCGGTATCGCGTGCCCCTTCCAGCAGCGACAGGTGCACGTCCACCCGGTGAATCACGGCATAGGGGTTGCCAAAGCGCTGGCGGAAGGCTTCGCCGGTCTCGATCTTGCCGACCTGGGTTTCGTCGAGCGCATCGTGCATGACCATGTAGTCGGTGTAGACGGCGCGGCCACGGGCCTTGTCGCCCACGCCCAGAGCGTCAAAGGCGTGGAAGGCGTTGGGGCCCAGCTGGATGCCGGCACCGATCTCGCCGATTTCAGGGGCTTGTTCGAGCACAGTGACTTCAAAGCCCTGGCGAACCAGTGCGAGAGCAGCCGCCAGGCCGCCGATGCCGCCGCCGGCAACGATCACGGGCAGGGCCTTGTTTGCAGTGTTCATGGAATCTCCTCGGGTGGGACAGGCACAAACGATGTGTGTGCATATCGTAAGTATACTTATCAATTGCCGGATTGGCCAGTGAAATGCCAGACATCAGGGAAAACACCAGCCTAATGTCCTATCAATAGGAATAGTTTGTCTTATTGACAGAACATTGTGGCTGCTCGACGATGGCCCCCATGAACACCGGCATGCCTCTGCCCAAATACCACCAGATCTATCTGGTGTTGCGCGAGCAACTCCAGGAGGGGCGGTTCGATGGCGGTATGCCCGGCGAGCTGGCCTTGATGAGCCAGTTCGGTGTTGCGCGCGTCACCATTCGCCGGGCGCTGGCGCAATTGACCCAGGAAGGCCTGATCGAGCGCATGCCCGGCCGTGGTACGCGGCCTGTACGCCATGCGGACCGCCACGACGCGGGGCAGGGCGCCGCCGCCGCAGCCAACGGACAGACCGCGCGCCTGACGGGTCTGCTGGAAAACCTGGTGACCATGGCCCCCTGGCAATCGCAGATGCTCGATTTCGACGGCCTCAATCGGGTGATCGAAACGCCGCAGCTGCTGCAGCAGGGACAGTCCTACGCAGGCTGATCGGGTGGGGCATCACGCCCCAAGGCCCTCGCCCTGCAGCGGGCTGGCGATGTCGCTGAGCAAACCGCGCACCCAGCGGTGGGCGGCGTCATTCTGGTGGCGCAGGTGCCAGATCATGTACATCGGCAGGGATGGGCAGGGCACCGGGACTTCGGCATCGGCCAGGCCCCGCAGCAGGTGGGTGCGCAGCAGCCCCGGCACGGTGGTCAGCAGGTCGGTGCCGCGCACGAACGACGGCAGCCCCGCAAAGCCAGGCACCATGACGCGAAAACGCCGCTCGATCCCCTGAGCCTGCAGGTGCTGGTCCAGGTCCAGTGGACGTTGGGGGGCATAGAGCACCGTCACATGTTCTGCCGCCAGATAGTCCTTGCGGCTGCGAGGTGCCTCGCGCACCGAGGGGTCGTAGAACACGCGGTAGCGGTCGGCAAAGAGGCGCTTTTGCACGATGTCCGTGCCTTCGGGCGGGCGTGGACTGATGATCAGCTGGCATTGCTGCTGGCGCAGCAACTCGGGCGTGGGCACGTCGGAGGCGATCACGCGCAGCGAGACGTCTGGCGCCTGCTGGCGCAGCCGCTGCATCAGCGCGGGCAGCAGGGCGTCGCGCTGAAAGTCGTTGGCGGCAATCGTGAAGGTGCCTTGCCAGCGCGCGGGGTCAAAGTCTTCGCTTTGCGCAAAACGCTCCAGATCGCCCAGCAGTTCGCGGGCGCGTTCGGCCAGCGTCAGGGCCCGGGCGGTGGCCACGATGCCGCGCCCGGATTTGGTGAACAAGGCATCGCCGGTGATGCCGCGCAGCTTGTCCAGCAGATGGCTGACGGCCGACTGGGTCACGCCCAGTCGCAGCGCTGCACCCGTGATCGAACCCGTGTCCACCACCGCCACCAGCAGACGCAGCAGGCGTGCATCCAGGTCCAGCCAATCGAATTTGCTCATGAATATGATGATAAATCATCGGTTGATTGAATGTTTTATGGGCGCGACACTGCATCCCGTTTCAACAGGAGATTGGCATGGAAAAGCGCTGCATCGAAGGCACCACCCCGTTTGACGGGGACTCGGCACGCAAGGGTTACGCCCTCAACAAGATGTGCTTTTCGTTCAATTCGGCCGAAAACCGCGCCGAGTTCCAGAAAGACGAAGAGGCCTACATGAGCAAGTACAGCCTGACCGAAGCGCAAAAAGCCGCCATCCGCTCGCGCCAGGTGCTGCAGCTGATCGACGCTGGCGGCAACGCCTACTACCTGGCCAAGTTCGCCGGCATCTTTGGCCTGGACATGCAGGACATCGGCGCCCAGCAAACGGGCATGAGCAAGGACGAATTCAAGGCCAAGCTGCAGGCTTACGCCGCCTGAGCCAAGCAAGGCTTGCGGCCTTGTCATCCTTGGGCGTGACCCGAGGACATGGATGCCGGATCCAGTCCGGCATGACAGGTGCAGAGCAGGCCTGGTGATCAAGCAACCCCTATTCAAGGACATCCAAATGGCACAACTCATCGGCGGTCTCGCCTCTTCGCACATTCCCGCCATTGGCGGCGCCATCCACAAGGGCCGACAGGCCGAGCCTTACTGGGCCCCGTTTTTTGCCGGTTACCCGCCGGTGCAGAAGTGGCTGGCCGAGACCCGACCCGACGTGGTCGTGATCTTCTACAACGACCACGGCCTGAATTTCTTTCTGGACAAGATGCCGACCTTTGCCGTTGGGGCTGCAGCCCAGTACAACAACGCCGACGAAGGCTGGGGCATCCCGACCCTGCCGCCTTTCAAGGGTGAGGTCGACCTGTCGTGGCACATCATCAATGACCTGGTGGCGAAGGATTTCGACATCGTGACCTGTCAGGAGATGCTGGTGGACCATGCCTGCACGCTGCCGCTCAAACTCTTCTGGCCCGAAGGCGAAGCGCCCGTGACCATCGTGCCGATCAACATCAACACGGTGCAGTTCCCGCTGCCATCGGCCAAGCGTTGCTACGCACTGGGCAAGGCTGTGGGCGAGGCGATTGCTTCGTGGGACAGCGACAAAAAGGTGGCCGTGCTCGCGTCCGGTGGCCTGAGCCACCAGCTTGACGGCGAACGCGCCGGCTTCATCAACAAGGCATTCGACCTGCAGTTCATGGACAGCCTGGTCCATAACCCCGAATGGGCCACCCAGTTCAGCAGCCTGGATCTGGTTGAACAAACCGGCACCCAGGGCGTCGAATTGCTGATGTGGCTGGCCATGCGCGCAGCCCTCACGGTGGCGGGGCCACGCGTCAAGGAAGTGCACCGCAACTACCACATCCCGATCTCCAATACCGCCACTGGGTTGATGGCGTTTGAGGTGGCGTGAGGCGGATCTGCCGTGTCCTGATCTGAGCTCGCTTCTCATTGCCCAGCTTGACCGGGCAATCCTGGGTCTGATGGCCTGCGGATTCTCGGATCAAGTCCGAGGGTGATAGGTGACTGTCTGTCATTACGGACTAGATCCGGAATCCATGCCCTGCGGTGCTGGATCCTCGGATCAAGTCCGAGGATGACCAAAGTGGGGGGAGGGCCTGCAGGTTTGCAGTGAGGCGTGATTCAAACCCGGCGTGCAGACTCT
>Ga0255192_1000062_pt1 | contig 22204 bp, 28 predicted proteins | sample Miss_Miss_RepC_8_2_FD_189950 | JGI IMG/M metagenome (GOLD analysis project Ga0255192, IMG submission 189950) | Freshwater microbial communities from Mississippi River, Louisiana, United States - Miss_Miss_RepC_8h | ecosystem: Environmental > Aquatic > Freshwater > River | place: USA: Louisiana...
CTGAGGTCAAAGCAGTACCGGATGCCTCATGTCAGCAGATCAGAACACGCCAGCGCCTGAACTTCCTGTGATGGACCAGCCTTACGTTCCGCCACCGGACGAAGGCCCCAAGGCTCGCTTGAGATTGCTGCCACTGTCTGCTCCGTGGCGATGGCTGGTCCTGGGCTTTCAGGATTTGCGCGCCAGCCCGGGCATCGCGGTGTTTTACGGTGCGGCTTTCTGGACGATGGCCCAGGTGCTGGCCTTCGTGTTCCGGCGCAGCCCCGAATACACCTTGTCCATGGTTTCCGGCTGCCTGCTGGTCGGCCCGTTTCTGGCCATGGGCCTGTACGAGGTCAGTCGACGCCGTGAACAGGGCCAGCAGCCCGACCTGGCCGCCTCATTGACCTGCTGGGACGGTCACATCAAAAGCATGTCGATGCTGGTGCTGGTGCTGATGGTGATCGAACTGCTCTGGGGCCGGGCTTCTCTGGTGGTGTTTGCGGTGTTTTTCAACACCGGCATGCCATCGACCACCGGCGTGATCGAAGCCATCTTCAACCCCGAGAACATCGATTTCGTGGCGGTTTACCTGTTTGTGGGCGGTGTTTTTGCCACGCTGGTCTACGCCCTCTCGGCCGTCTCGATTCCCATGATCCTTGACCGCGACACCGACGCCATCAGCGCAGGCATCACCAGCATCCGGGTGTTCTTCGGCGAGTTGGCGGTCATGCTGCTGTGGGGCCTGGTCCTGAGCGTGCTGGTGGTGCTGTCCTTCATGTCACCGTGGATGCTCGGGCTGATCGTGGTCGGCCCCTGGCTGGGCCACGCCAGCTGGCATGCTTACCGGGGGGCAGTGGACTGGAGCGAGTCGGCCCAGGGCAAAGCCTGAAACTCAAGCGAGCGTCGTGAGCAGGGTTGCCGCAGCCTGTGCCATCGCCTGAGCATCCGGCCCCGCCAGTTTCAGTGCGGGCGCCTGCGCGTACTGCCTGAAGTTGCGTGCGGTCGAGGTTTCGTAGCCGGGGTCATAGTGCTTTTCCAGCAGTTCGGCCACCACCTCGGCGGTCTGACCGGCCTGCACACGCGCTTTCCATTCGTCGATCAGGGCGCGGCCCTTCAGATCGATCAGCTTGTCCAGGCGCTCGCAGAAAAACGCCGCGTCCTTGACGAAGTAGTCGTAGTCTTCCATCAGCAGCTGCACGCGGTGGGGCAGGGACAGATCGAGTCGCACACAGGGGCTGGCCCGCATGGCTTCTATCAGGCTGTCCGGAATGGTCACGTTGCCGACCTTCTTGCTTTCGGCCTCGACAAACACGGGGCGTGCAGGATCGAAACGGCGCAGGGTGTTCCACAGCCGTGTTTCAAAAGCTTTTTGCGTGGGCTGCGGCTGACCGGGAATGACCCCTAGCACCGAAGCGCGGTGACTGGCGATCGCCTCCAGGTCCAGCACCTGCGCGCCTTGGGCGGCCAGGGCCTGCAGCAGCCGGGTCTTGCCCGAGCCGGTGGGGCCGCACAGCACACGAAACTGCAGGGGCTGGACGCGCAGGGGCGTGTCTTCGATCACCGCCTTGCGAAACGCCTTGTAGCCGCCTTCGATCAGATGCACCTTGAAGCCGATCTGCCCCAGGATGAGGGCCAGCGAATTGCTGCGCTTGCCGCCGCGCCAGCAGTAAATCAGGGGTTGCCAGTTTTTGGGCTTGTCGAGCACATGGGCCAGGATGTGCCGCGAGATGTTGGCGGCCACCAGCGTGGCGCCGATCTTTTGCGCCTCGAAGGGGCTGACCTGTTTGTAGAGCGTGCCCACGCGGATGCGTTCTTCGTTGTTCAGCGAGGGCCAGTTCAGGGCGCCCGGCAGATGGTCTTCGGCGTGCTCGCCCTCGGAGCGGGCATCGATGACGGCATCGAACTGGTCGTAGCGGGCCATGGCCTCGGTGGCGGAAATCAGGTGAACGCTCATTTCAATTGTTTTTTCAGTTCCGGCCACACGTTGGCCAGCATGCGGGGCTGTGCCGCTTCGTTGGGGTGGATGCGGTCGGCCTGGAACCAGCGCAAGGGGTCGGCGTCGTCACCCACGCCCTTGAGGAAAAACGGCACCAGCGCGGCCCCAGTGGCTTTGGCAACGGCAGGGTAGAGGGCCGCAAACTGACGCGTCAACTCGGCGCCGTAGTTGGGCGGCATCTGCATGCCCAGCAGCAGCACCTGGGCACCGGCCTCACGGGCGGCCTTGGCCATGAACATCAGGTTGTCCCTCGTCATGGCCAGCGACAGACCGCGCAGCGCGTCGTTGCCGCCCAGTTCAATGACCACATGGCTGGGCTGGTGCTGCTTGAGCAGCGCGGGCAGCCGCGAGCGCCCGCCCGAAGTGGTTTCGCCGCTGATGCTGGCGTTGACCAGGGTGGTGCCGGGGTGGCTTTGGTCGAGCTGCTTTTGCAGCAAGGCCACCCAGCCACTGCCGCGTGGCAGACCGTATTCGGCGCTGAGCGAGTCGCCCAGCACCAGAATCTTGTGGTTTCTGGCCGCCTGCGCACCCACGGCAAATCCCCCGCCGGTCAGGGCCAGCAGGCTCGCGGTAAAGTGTCGGCGGTTGAACAAAGGTGCAGTCATGGCTGATTCCATTTTGTCCGTGCGCGGCCTGAACAAGGAAGTGCAGGACGCGAGCGGCAAGCTCGCCATTTTGCGCGATATCTCGTTTGCCCTGGACGCCGGGCAGACGGTGGCCATCGTGGGTGCTTCCGGATCGGGCAAGAGCACCTTGCTGGGCATCCTGGCCGGGCTGGACACGCCCAGCGCGGGCAGCGTCGAGCTGGCCGGTCAGGACCTCTTTGCACTGGACGAAGACCAGCGCGCCGCCTTGCGGGCCCGTCATGTGGGCTTTGTGTTCCAGAGTTTTCAGCTCATGCCCAACCTGACCGCACTCGAAAACGTGATGCTGCCGCTGGAGTTGGCCGGCCTGCCCGACGCGCGCGCGCAGGCCACGGCCATGCTGCAGCGGGTCGGGCTGGGTGAACGTCTGCAGCACCGGCCCAAGGTGCTGTCGGGCGGCGAGCAGCAGCGTGTGGCGCTGGCACGGGCCTTTGTGGTCAGGCCGGAGTTGCTGCTGGCCGATGAACCCACCGGCAGCCTGGACCACGCCACCGGCAACGCGATCATGGACCTGATGTTCGATCTGAACCGGGAGCAGGGCACCACGCTGGTGCTGGTCACGCATGACCGTGCGCTGGCCGAGCGCTGTGAACGGCGGCTGAACATCGAGCAGGGCTGCCTGCGCGAGCTGCAGGCCCAAGGCGCCGCCTGACCGAGCCTTGCGGGCTCGGTGCTGGTGCGGGCTTCATGCCAGGCCGTTGACGAACCACGTTTTCATCTGGCCTCGGTTCTTGATCTCGATCGTGCCCCGCTCTTCGAGCTGGTAATGGTTCTGGATCCGCTGGCGGACGTCATCCGAGACGTGCAAGCGCCCGGGAAAGCCATGGCTTTCCATCCGTGAGGCGATGTTGACGGTGTCGCCCCAGATGTCATAGAAGGGCTTGAGTTCGCCAATCACCCCGGCCACCAGGGGGCCGCTGTGGATGCCGATGCGCACCTGCAGGTCGGCATTGAGCTGCTGGCGCACGTTGCCCATGCGCTCGATCATGTCCAGGCCCGCCATGACCGCCCGGTCGGCATGGTCGCTTTGGGCCTCCGGCAGGCCTGCGGCCGCCATGTAGCTGTCGCCAATGGTTTTGATTTTTTCCAGCCCGTGCTCGCGCGAAATCAGGTCGAATTCGCCAAAGATCAGGTCCAGGTATTCCACCAGCTGTACCGCGTTGAGCTGCGCGGCCCATTTGGTAAAGCCCACGATGTCGACGAAAACCACCGAGGCCTCATGGCGGTCGGCGATGGTCTCGTGGTTTTTCAGGCGCAGGGCGATCGATTCGGGCAGCATGTTCTTGAGCAGGCGGTCCGATTTCTCTCGCTCGGCATTGAGCTCGGAAGTTCGCTCCGCGACCTGGCGTTCCAGGTCATGCAGCAGCTCTTCCCGGCTGAGGCGACCCAGCACCTCGTGCATCCTGCGGCTGGTCTCTGACTCCAGCTGGCGGGGCAGGCGCAGGCTGTGGTAACGGCCCGAGATGCTGGCCGGTGTCAGCTGCAGCTCACCCGTGGTCACATCGAGCTTGAGGGACAGTTCGGTGGGCAGGTTCTGCCGGATCTTCTGGGACAGCATCACCACCATCTGGGACACCATCACGGGCGGAAGCCCGGCCAGAACCAGCGCAGCGCGCAGTTTTTCCCGCGCAAAGGCGAGGGCCTCGGGGGTGGCGATGCGAAGTTTGCCGATCAGCATAGGGGGGTCTTGTCTTGCCAGCAAATGGCCAGCGCGGAGGCATCGTCGTGCAGGGAACCCTGGCTTTCCACCAGTTTGTGCACGATGGTGTTGGGCGATCCCAGAGGGATCTGCGAGGGCGAAGACACCCCATCGGTGTGCATCACCAGGCAACTGCCCGCAGGAAAGGCGTGGCGTGTCAGCTCTGGCGTGCGCATTCTTTGTCCCACGATGCCGGTTTTGGAATGGATCTGTTTTTGGTTGAGCCGCACACCGATGTTGCCGATTCCCGCAAAGCTCAGGCTTTCGCCCTCGATGCGCACGACGGCGGCGGCGCAGCCATCGGTGCCCCGCAGGCCCCGGTCGAGGTGCATGAGCAATTCGTCCGGTGCGCAGTGGGCGTAGGTCTGCACCAGCTGCCTGGCTTTCTGGGCAATGGCATAGGCGCTCAGGCCATGGCCGGTGGCGTCGATGAGGATGGCCAGGGCACCGTCTTCGCTGGGAATGACCAGGCCGGTGTCGCCACCTCTGGGCGAGCCCGGGTAGGAGCGCACATGCAGCGCATGGTTGAGTTCCAGGGTCATGCCCACACCACGATCCTCACGGTCGTGCCCTCGCCGGGTGTACTTTCAATGTCAAATTCATCGACCATTCGGCGGGTGCCGGGCAGGCCCAGGCCCAGTGTGCCGCTGCTGGAGACGTGGTCTTTCATGGCAAGCTCCAGATCGCCGATGCCTGGTCCCCGATCCTTGACGATCGCCTCGATGCCGACCCGGTAGTTTTCATTGAGCAGGCGCACCGAGAGCAGGCCATGCTCGGCGTATTTGATGATGTTGGTGGCCAGCTCGCTCACGGCCGTGGCGAGCGTGGCGGCCTTTTGGGCACGCAGCCCAGCTTTTTTGGCCATGTCCTGCGCCAGGAAAACCGCCAGGGGAATGTCCCTGGCGCTCAGGATACGCATCCTCTGGATCTCTTCATTCAACGCAGAATCTCCATCGCGTGTTCAACGGAGAGCGCGGAAACCACCCACTCGTCAGCCACATTCATCAGTGTCAAAGCCGCCGCAATGCCGGGCTTGAGGCCAGCCAGCACGAAACCGGCGCCCATCAGGCAAGTGGTTTGCCAGATGTGGTGCAGCTGAGCAAAGTCATCCGCGTCCAGCAATTCCACGCCGGACATGTCCAGAATGACCCCTTTGGTGGACTGCGCATGCAGCGAGTCCAGCAAGGTGGTGTTCAAGGCCTCCAGATAGGCTTTGCCCAGCGGGTCCGGCAAAGGGACGATCACCGTGTCCTGCAGGCGCTGCAGGACAACGCGGTTGTCACTTGGCAGCACCTGGGTGGACTCCGCCGATGCGTTCGAACGCGATGCGCAGGGCGTCCTGCAGGTTGCCCGTGGTGCGCATTTCGCCCACTTCGATGCCCAGTTCGACGATCGTCTGGGCCACCGACGGCGACAGACCCGAGACGATGGTGTAGCTGCCCATCAGGCGAGCGGCCTTGGTCATGCGAATGAGGTGGTTGGCCACAGCGGTGTCCACCACGGCCACGCCCGAAATGTCCAGGATGAACACGGTGGCGCGCTTTTCCGAGATCTGCTCGAGCATGCGCTGCATGATGTCCTGCGCACGGCGGCTGTCCACAATGCCCACCACCGGCAGCATCAGGATGCCGTCCCAGATCGCGGTGATCGGGGTGCTCATGTCGGTGAGCGCGCGGCTTTGCTTGGTGATGATGTCGGACGTGCGTGCGGCGTAGGTGTCCACCACCAGCGCGCTTTCCATTTGCGCAATGCGGTTGAGTGAGGCCACGGTGGCCATTTGCTGGTCTGCCGGCAAAGCGGGCAGCGCGGCTGCCGTCAGGAATTCCAGCACCTTGCTCATGGCGGCCAGGTAGTGACGTGGCTCGATTTGCAGCTGAGCGTGGACTTCACCAATGCGGATGCGGCTCTGGATGTAGGTCTCGTCCCAGTCGCTGCTGAGGAATTGAATCCATGCGTTGCGCGACAGTCCCTTGGCACGGGTCAGGGCGCGGTCGTCGGGGAAGTGGACTTTGAAATCGTCCTTGAGCACGTCCTGCAGGTAAGCGTACAGCTGGTCAACCACGGCATCGAGGTGGGGCAAAGCCACTGTGCCAAAGGCCTTGATGCGGTCGAGATCTCCCTGAGTTGCGCCAAAAAGACTGACAAAATCATTGTTTTTCATCTGAAAATTCTCGAAGACTGTTGTAAGTGTGATTAATTTATCACAAATATTCTATAAGATGAGTAAGTTTTGTAAAACAATAAATTCAAAATAATCACCAGTAATTCGGAAGTTTTTTAGGTGTATTGCGGGCTTGCCACACCTGGCCTCGGGTTGGGGGAGCCGGGTAGGGGCCACAAAGGCGCCGATAATCCCGTCATGTCTTCTGCCAAAGTGCTTTTCGGCTTTCATGCCGTGGGCGTGCGCCTCAAAGTGGCACCCCAATCCATCGTCGAGGTGTATTTCGAGGCCAGCCGCCGGGACGCGCGGATGCGCCAGTTCCTGGACCGCGCCAAAGAGGCCGGGGTGCGGCTGATCGAGGCCGATGGCCTGCGCCTGTCCAAGCTGGCGGGCAGCCACGGCCACCAGGGGGTGGCGGCGCTGGTCCAGCCCATGGAGCAGGCCCGTTCGCTGGACGACCTGCTCGACGCCTTGAGCGAGCCGCCCTTGCTGCTGGTGCTCGACGGGGTGACCGATCCGCACAACCTGGGCGCCTGCCTGCGGGTGGCCGATGGTGCGGGGGCCCATGCCGTCATCGCCCCCAAGGACCATGCCGCGGGCATCAATGCCACCGTGGCCAAGGTGGCCAGTGGCGCGGCTGAAACCGTGCCGTATTTCATGGTGACCAACCTGGCGCGCACCCTGGGCGAGCTCAAGGAGCGCAACATCTGGGTGATCGGCACCAGCGGCGATGCCGACAAATCCATCTACCAGGTCGATCTGAAAGGACCGACGGCGCTGGTGCTGGGCGCCGAAGGGCCGGGCATGCGTCAGCTCACCCGCAAGACCTGTGATGAACTGGTCAGCATCCCGATGAAGGGTGGTGTCGAGAGCCTGAACGTGTCGGTGGCCAGCGGGGTGTGCCTGTACGAAGCGCTGCGTCAGCGCGGTTGATGGAGTCCACAAAGATGAAGATTCAGACACTTTTGCTGCCGCTGTCGCTGGCCGTTGTGCTGTCGGCCTGTACCCAGGAGCAGCAAAACAAAATCAGCCGCGACATCCAGAACTGGACCGGCACCAACGGGGTGATGGAGGTGTACGCGGGCGACAAGCTGGTGCGCCGCTTCCTCAAGGTCGACAAGGTCAGCACCGCCCTGGGCACCGACGACAAGACGCCGCGCTCGTACCGCTACGGTTACGGTGTGCTCGACGAGAACCTGAACATGCAGGTCGATCCGGGCGAAAAGAAGGTGTATTTCGAGGTCAGCGATTATTCGAACACGGTGTTCTTCGAAAACCCGAACTGATCAGGAGACCGACATGGCCATTTATGAACTCAGGACCTACCACGTCACCGTGGGCAAGATGGCTGAAGTGGTGAGGCTTTACGCCACCCAAGGCTGGCCTGCACTGGAAAAGCACCCGCAGCGCCTGGTGGGCTATTTCACCGGCGATGTGGGGGCACTCAACCAGCTGGTGCACCTGTGGAAGTTTGAAGACGACGCCGACCGCCGCGCCTTCTGGGCTGGCGTGATGGCCGACCCCGACTTCACGGCTTTTGTGACCCAGCTGCGTCCGCTGCTGCAGTCCCAGAACAACCAGCTGATGACCGCCGCCCCCTGGGGGCCTCACCCCTGAGGGGTCGGGGCCTTAGACCCAGCCCAAGGCCCCCAGCAGGGCGCCGATCCCGATCAGCCAAAGCATGTGCACCTTGGTGCGCCACACGATCAGCGTGGTCAGCAGGGTCAGTGCATAAATAGGCCAGTCGCGCGCAGGCTGGTTATGGCTCACGGTCAGCAGCCAGGCCGTGGCCAGCAGCAGCGCGATCACGATGGGGGCCATGCCCGACTTGAAAGCGCGAATCGCCAGCCGCTCCCGGTGCTGGTGCGCCCAGCGTGTGGCGGTGTAGGTCAGGATGGAGGAGGGCAGCATGATGCCCAGCATGGCCACCAGCACGCCCCAGGCGCCCAGCGCCGCACTGTGCCAGCCGCCGCCCAGGCTGGCCGCGGCGTTCAGGCCCACGTTCCAGCCCATCAGCGCCACAAACAGGATGTTCGGGCCCGGTGCGGCCTGCGCCAGCGCAATCGACGAGGTGAACTGGCTGTCGCTGAGCCAGCGGGTCTCGTCGACCAGATAGCGGTGCATGTCGGGCGCCGTGGTGATGGCGCCGCCCACCGCCAGCAGCGAGAGCGAGGCGAAATGCTGGAACATGCCCAGCCAGTCGGCTGCGGTCAGGGTGAGCACCGGGTTCATGCCTGCTCCTTGGCCGTCACTTGCCGGGCCAGCTGCACATAGGCCCAGCCGCAGCCCAGCAGGCCTGTGCCCAGCAGCACCCAGGCCAGTGGCCAGCGCATCACGCCCACGCCCACAAAGCTCAGTACCGCCAGGCCAATGCACACCGGCATGCCCATCGGGTTGGTCTTGAGGGCGCCGATCAGCTTGAGGCCGACAGCGGCGATCAAACCGGCGGACACGGCGCCCATGCCGCGCAAGGCGCCTTGTGCCCAGGCCGCATCCGACACGCCGCCGAAAGCGATGGCCAGCAGCAGCGCCACCACCAGCGGTGCGGCCAGCATGCCCGCCACACCGGCCAGGGCCCCGGCCAGGCCAAAGTAGCGCCCGCCAATCATCAATGACAGGTTCACCACATTGGGGCCCGGCATGATCTGGGCCACCGCCCAGTCTTCCACGAACTGCTCGCGCGTCATCCAGCGCTTTTCTTCGACCAGCACGCGCTGCACCACGGCCAGCACCCCGCCAAAGCCCTGCAGGGCCAGCCAGGTGAAGGACAAAAAGAGGTCGGTTTTGGACCGCGGGCGGTTGGGCGCTTCGTGCTCAGACATGGGCGGCATTATCTGCGTCCAGCCACACCAACTGACCTCGTCCGCTGTCGCCCAGGCGTTGCACCAGCGCGGGGGCCTGGGGCTCGGGCAAGGCAAATTGAAGGGTCACCACGCTGCCGTGTTCCACCGCCAGCAGCTCGGCCTGCGCCAGCTCCACCTCGCGGCGCACCAGACCTTCAAGCGCATACGGCACGCTGCAGGCCAGGTGCACGCGTTTGACCACCGGAATCTTTTCAGCGCTCAGCAGCGCCTGCGCGACCGCGTCGGTGTAGGCCCGCACCAGCCCGCCCGCACCCAGCTTGATGCCGCCAAAGTAGCGCACCACCGTGGCCAGCACGCCTTGCAGGTCCTGGTGGCGCAGAACATCCAGCATGGGGCGGCCAGCGGTGCCGCCGGGTTCGCCATCGTCGTTGGCGGCCGACTGCCCACCGGCCAGCAAAGCCCAGCACACATGCCGGGCATCCGGGTGTTCGGCCTTGAGCTGCGCCACGCGCTCTTGCGCCTGTTCACGCCCACTCACTGGTTCCACGCACGCGATGAAGCGGCTTTTCTTGATGATCAGCTCATGGTGGGCGGGGGCGGACAGGGAAAACGGCATGAACCGATTGTCCGTGATGTCAGGCAAGGACCGGCGTCAAAACGGTCCTGGCCTCACATGGCCTTGAACCGGTAGGCAAACACCCGACTGACTTTGTGCATGCTGCTGTGTCCATGCAGCTGCACCTGCCATTGCCCCTGGGCGTCGCGACTGGCGCTGGCAATGGCATCGGCACGCACTACGGTGCCCCGGTGGATCTGCCAGAACACCCGGGTGTCGAGCTGTTTCAGGAGTTCCTTAAGCGGAGTGCGCAGCCAGAGTTCTTCGCCATCGCGGGTGACGGCGCGAACGTATTTGTCCGCCGCTTCCAGCAAAACCACCTGTTCGACCGGAACCATCCGCAGCTGCGTGCCGACACTGGCTTGCAGAAGTTGCAGTGGCGCAGGCAGTGCCGGGCTATTGCCTTGCAGTTTGCGCAAGGCCGCCAGCAGGGCGTCGTCGGCAGCGACAGACTGGCTGAGAGTCGCTTTGAGCCGCTCCACGGTGCGCGCCAGCCGGTCCGGACGCACGGGTTTGAGCACGTAGTCCGCGGCGGCAGCATCGAAAGCCTGCAAGGCGTATTCGTCGTAGGCCGTGACGAACACGATGCGCGGCAGGGGCAAGCGCGCTGGCCACTCTTCGGCAATGGCCTGCGCGGCTTGCAGACCGTCCTGACCGGGCATGCGGATGTCCAGAAACAGCACGTCGGGCCGGTGTGTCAGTGCCGCTTGTACAGCGCTCAGACCGTCGCCCACTTGGGCCACGATCTGGAGCTCAGGCCACAAGGCCAGCAGTTCACGCTGCAGGGTTTGGGCCAGCAGGGGTTCGTCTTCGGCGATCAGGGCGGTGGTCATGGCAGGGGCGGGCGGTGTGTGGTTAACGGCCAGCGCAGACACACTTGGGTGCCGCCGGTGTCCGGCTGGCTCAGGGTGAGCGTGGCGCTTGGGCCCCACAGGCTGTGCAGGCGTTCGCGCACATGGTGAAGGCCATAGCCTTTGGGGGGATGCCCGGCAGATGCACCCACGCCGTTGTCGACCACGTCAATTTGAAGTTTTCCCGCCGCGCTGGATGCGCGCACCGTGATGTTGCCCCCGGCCACGCTGGGCTCCAGGCCGTGACGAATGGCGTTTTCCACCAAGGGCTGCAGCAGCAGGCTGGGCACAGCCTGGTTTGCCAGGGTGTCGGGCAGTTCCAGTGCAAATCGAAGCCGTGGCCCCATGCGCAGCTGCATCAGGCTCAGGTAGTCGTGCAGGCGTGCCATTTCCTGGCGCAAGGGGTGCAGGCTCTGGCGGCTGGCCTGCAAGGCGCTGCGCAAAAAATCGTCCAGATGGTCGATCATGGCCACAGCCCGTGTCGGGTCGGTGGTCACCAATGCGCGCAAATGGGCTAGCGTGTTGAAAAGCATGTGCGGCTCCAGCTGCGACTGCAGCAGGCGCACCTGGGCTTCTTTCATCTGGCGCTCCAGCGTTTCGGTCTTGCTGCGTTGGTAGAAATAAGCCACAAAGGCCGCGCTAATGGCCAGCGATGAAGCCAACATGCCCATAAAGCGTGGACGATTGAGGTCAAGCAAAGCCAAGGTGGAGTGCCCTGCGTAGGCGTCGCCCACCCAGGTGCCCAGTGCGTAGCCCAATGGAATACCCGTCAGCAGCATCAGCGCAGAAATTTTTGGCGCAGGCCAGTAATGCGGTGCTTGTGCGCCCAGCCAACGCCGCAGTGCAAAGCGGGGCAGGTCGGTGAAACCCCAGATCAGTGTAGAGATGGCGTAGCTGTAGACCAGACTTTGGTCAAAGTGCCCTTGGCTGTGGCTGGTCCAGCTCAGGCCAGCAATGGCCAGCGCCACGCACCAAACGATCAGCAAGCGCTTGATCAGGGGCCTGCCCTGGCCTGGAGGGATGAGGGCTGTGATGTTCATGGAGTGCGCAGTGTCTTGGCAAAGAAGTCCGCAATGCGGTCAAAGGCCGATTGTCGCTGTGCATCCGTGAAGGCCGCATGGGGCAGGCCACCACGCATTTGTGTCGCGGCCACGCTTTGGGCCACTTTGGTGGGCCAAGGGGATAGCCAATCAAAGTGTCCTGCTCCGGGATGCGCAGACAACACGGTGCAGGTTTTGCAATGCGCCAAGACATGGCTGCTGTGAAAACGGGGCAGCAACACGCTGTCGTCGCCTGCGGTGGTTAGACCCACAGGGATGCGGATGCGCGCGAGGCTGTCTGGGGTAAAGATGGTCGCCGCCGGGACCAAGAGGCTCACGGCGGCAATGCGCCTGTCCGGGCGCGGGTCGGATGCGGCATCGGTGCCGAGTCCGCCTTCTCGTGTGGTGAAGCTGCTGGGGGCATTGGTTTCTGTCATCATTCGGGCTAGGCGGTATTGGCTCTTGCGCACGATTTGCTGCGCGGGGTGTTGCGCCAGGCCATTGAGGCAAAAGCCGATGTCCTCGTCCAGGTGCTGGGCACAGTGCTGGATCAAATTCAGCATCCGCCATTGGGCTCCGGCCAGGGCCAGGCCCGTCACGCCGCCTGCCGACATGCCGTGCACGCCCACGCGCTGGGTGTTGGTCAGTGGTGCCAGCACAGGGTCTTGGGTCACGGCGTTGATGGTGTCCACCACGTCTTGCGGGCGGGTTTTCCAGCTCTCCGGCCCGGCGCGGCTGAAGTCTTGCCAGTTGTCACCGCGGTGTTGGGGTTGTGCCACTACGAAACCGGACCGGGCCAGGGTGGCCGCCAGGCTGTGGTCTGGCAGGGCGCTGCCTGCAGTTCCGTGTGAGAGCACGATCAAAGACCGTTGGCCTGTGATTGCCGCCAAAGGCACCGCGTTGTGGGCGACTTGGATCGTGAAGGCACCTTGCGTGAAAGTCTGTACGGCGGCTGCCGTGGGGTAGACCACGGTGATGGGCATGTCGCCAGACTGGATTTGGCGCATGCCCACTTGGGCGTGGCTGGCGCTGGCCGCCATGCAGGCCAAAGTGCAGGTTGCACGGAGCAGGGTGTTCCATCGCTTCTTCATGGAGAGTCTTTCATGGGGTGTTTTCAAAGTGCGCTTGTGGCCTGATGTTTGGCCAGTTTCAACAAGCGCAGCGTCCGCGCATGGAGCAGGCCCGAAAACAGGCCATACAAAGCGCTGATGCCGATGGCGGCCTGCACACTCTGGATGTGCTCTGGCGCGGTGGCGCTGAACATGCCCACCACGAACTTGCAGGCAAAGATGGTCATGAACAGGACCAAGGGCATCCAACTGCCGGGCACGGTGAAGCGCCGTGTCTCGGGGTTGTAGCTCGCGCTTTGCGGTGCCGCGCCTCGGCCCAGGGCCCATGCGCTGGCCCAGCAGGTGGCGGCCCAACTGAGCGAGCCCAAGGCCAGCCAAGGGGTGTGCCGCCACTGCTGAACCACACCGACAAGCGTGAGCACGGTCAGTGCGATGCTCACGCCAAGCAGCCGCTTGCTGCGCAGTTGCCGTGTGCTGGTTTGCTGCAGGCCCATGGCAATCAGACCGATCAGCACAAAGAAAACCCATACGGGGATGTGTTGGAGTGTGTCCATGTTGATTTTTTGTGCTTTCAAATCCAGCCCAGCCATTGGCCCCAAACCAGTTGGCCGAGGGCTCGTTGGGGCAGCAGGGTGAAAAGGCCGGTGACGAGACAGGCGGCGATGTACAGCCATTGCATGGTTTTGCGGTGGCCTTCCACATTGCCCTGGGCCAGATAGACAAAGGCCCGCCATAGGAAGAACAGGGTCACCAGGATCAGCAGGTGGATGGGCCCATAGCCCTGCCACATGGGCATTCGTTCGCTTTGAATGAAGACGGCGCTCAGTGCAGCGCCTGTCAGGCAAGTGACCCAGCCATAACCGGCGGCGCGGTGCCAGCGCGGGCGAACGGTCTGGCCCATGCGGGTCCACAGGGCAAAGGGGCCGAGTGCCACGGCGCTGAGCGCAAACGTGGTGTGGATGGCGACGGTGGGAGTGAAAGGCATGACGATCCCTGTGTGTCCGATGTTGTTGTGGGCAAGACTGTTGCAGAAGCCGCTTCGAATGAACAGCGTGATGCGACGAAATGCCAAGAGTGTTCGCCAATGGCTTCAAAGAACCGCCAAGTTGAAGTGTTTGCTGGGTGACTTTGGGTGTTACCGTGGTAGTATTTTCGAAGAAGGAGGGTCAGACATGCCTACCGTTTCAGTCAAATTAAGTGATGCCACGCGTGAGAGCCTGGCGCAAATTGCCCAGTCTCGCGGCGTCAGCCCGCATGCCCTGATGGTGGATGCCATTGAGGGCAGCCTTGCTAAGGCTCAGCAACAGGACAGCTTTATCCGCAAGGCTTTGCAAGCCCGCGAGCAATTGGTTCAGACCGGACAGGTCATGGAGCCAGATGCATTCGCTCAATACCTCCAGGCCAAAGTCAGTGGCAAGCCGCGCCGCAGGCCGCAAACCCAGGTTCTCGCCAAAGCGCTGCGCTCCGAAGCATGACACGCTGGTTTCTGGCTGAATCGGCAGCGCAAGATCTGGAAGAACTGACAGACTTTTTACTTGCCCATCAACCTGAGGATGCGCTGGTGACAACCGATTTGATTCTGGAAGGCCTGTCGGTACTTCAAAAGCATCCCTTGATGGGCCGTCCGGCCGGACAGGGCTTGCGTGAACTGGTGATTTCAAGGGGGCGAACCGGCTATCTGGCGCTGTACGATTTTGACGTCGCGCTCGATGTGGTGGTGGTGCTCGCTGTGCGCCATCAGCGCGAGCAGGATTACCACTGAACGCTTACCGGCCATGAGTCATTTGCCTGCGCCCTTGTTGCCTTACTGGGTTTGCCCAACGTCGCAGCCAACAGGGTTGAGCTTGCCGCATGACCAAATTGGCGCCTTGCTTGAAAAGCTGGGCCTGTCGGACCGCCATGCTGTGGCCGAAGAGGTGCTGCGCCTGCTGGGGCCCTTGGTGCCCCTGGCCCAGTGCACGATTTTTTCATTCGAAGGCACAGGCCGCCCGCGCACCGTGGCGGTGGGCGACCGCTCGCGCACGCGTGAGCTGCCCGACATTTCTCAGGCCTATGTGCAGCGGTTTTATCGGCTCGACGGTGCCCAGCAGGCCATGCAGGCGCACGAGGCCGCCGCCCGCAAGGCCACGCCACAGCGCCCGCACATCGTGCTGCACCGCCAGGCCGCCAGCGATGTGCAGCACCCCGAATACCGCCAGATTTGCTACACCTTGCCGCAGGTGGCCGAGCGCCTGGCCATTCTGTCCCTGCACGAAGGCCGTCGCTGGCTGTCGGTCAACCTCTACCGCGGACTCGAGCACGGCCTGTTCAGCGACACTGAAGTGGCCACCGTGCAGGCGCTGGCGCCGCTGATCGTGCAGGGGGTGCGTCTGCATTACACCGGGCAGGTGCTGAGCGCCGACCTGATGACGCTGATGATGGACCGGCTGGCCCTGCGCGGCCCGGAGCTGACCGCGCGCGATGAAGATGTGGTGCGCGGCCTGCTGCAAGGCTTGCCCACGGCCGGACTGGCTGAACGCCTGGGCCTGACCACCGCCAGTGCCCAGACCTACACCAAGCGCCTGTACCGCAAGCTGGGTGTGTCCGGGCACAAGGAATTGGTGGCGTGGCTGCTGATGGATGCCTCCTCGTAGGCGCTGTCGCTGATGTTCAATCGCGCTCGGCGAGCGCTCCTACGAAGACCAGGTTGTCATCGCGGTCGGCGAGCGCTCCTACACATGTCGGTGACCATGTAGGAGCGGTCGCCGACCGCGATAGGGCAGGGATTTATGGAATGTCCCCGAATGGTGACAACTATGCCCCCGCTGCGTCCCTACACTTCGCCCAGATTCAGGAGACCCCATGCACCAGCCTGCCACCGAGCCGCGCCGCTCGATTTATTACGACTACCAGGTTCACCAGCCCTGGCTGGCTTCCAAAAACGTCGCGCAACCCCGCCACCAGGTGGTGATTGCAGGCGGTGGCCCGGTGGGCATGACGGCCGCGCTGGAACTTGCCCGCCATGGCGTGCCGTGTGTGCTGCTCGAATCGGAGCTGCAGGTCAGCGAAGGCAGCCGTGCCATCGTGTTCACCCGCCGCTCGATGGAAATCCTGCAGCAGGTCGGCGTGGCCGACCGTGTGACGCAGCACGGGCTGCCCTGGCGCTTTGGCAACTCTTTCTACCGGGGTCAGCGCGTCTTCCGCATGGAAGCGCCGCACGACGACAACGACCGTTTCTGGCCCATGATCAACCTGCAGCAGCAGTACCTGGAGGAGTTTCTGGTCGACGCCTGCGAAGCGCACCCCCTGATCGAGCTGCGCTGGGGCAACCGCGTCACAGGCCTGGCGCAGCACGCAGACCACGCCGTGGTCGAGGTGGACACGCCCGAAGGCTCGTACACGCTGCAAACCGAATGGCTGGTCGCGTCCGACGGCGCGCGCTCGGGCATCCGCACGCTGCTGGACCTCAAGCTGGAAGGCGCGTCTTACGAAGGCCGCTTCGTGATCGCCGACATCCGCATCGATCTGCCACTGCCCACCGAGCGCCTGGCCTTCTTCGACCCCGAGTGGAACCCGCGCAACACGGTGCTGATGCACCGCGAGCCGCTCAACATCTGGCGCGTGGACTACCAGCTGCCCGAGGGCGAAACGCCCGAGCAGGCACTTGAGCCCGAATCGCTCAAGGCCCGCATCAACGCCCAGCTCGAATTGATTGGCCACGGCGGCAAGCCCTGGGAAATGGACTGGTGCTCGGTCTATTCGGCCCGCACCCTCACGCTGCCCGACTACCGCGCCGGTCGCACGCTGTTCATTGGCGACGCCGCGCACCTGCTGCCCATCTTTGGCGTGCGCGGGGCCAACACCGGCTTTCAGGACGCCCAGGCCCTGGGCTGGCGCCTGGGCCTGATTTGCAGCGGGCAGGCCCCCGAGAGCTTGCTGGCCAGCTATTCGCACGAGCGCGTCGGCGCCGCCTGGGAAATCATTGACGAAGCGGGCAAAAGCACCCGATTCATGACCCCACCCAGCCGCGGCTTTCGGCTGCTGCGCGATGCCGTCCTCTCGCTCTCGCTCACCGAAGCCTTTGTGCGCCCGCTCTACCACTGGCGCACCTCGCGTCCGCACGAATACACCCGCTCGTCGCTCAACAGCGCGGGCGACGACAACGCGCTGTTCCAGAGCGGCCCGGCCCATGGCGCGCCACCGGCCAACGTGCGGCTGGGCGCCGACGACTTCCTGCTCGACCACCTGGGCGGCGGCTTTGACCTGCTGGTCTTCGGCGCCACGGTGCCTGTCGATGTGCAGGCCACCGTCCAAGCCTGGAAAGACAAGGGCCTGAAACTGCGCGTGTTACTGATCGCACAGGTGATCGGGCAGGGCGCCTCGGCCCAAGGCGCGGACACCGTTTTGCCGGACACCGAAGGCCGCGTGCGTGCCCGCTGGGGCGTCAAGACCGACGGCGCCTCCTACCTGCTGCGCCCCGACCAGCACGTCTGCGCCCGCTGGATGACGCTGGACGCCCACCGCCTGAACGCCGCCCTGAAACAAGCCACCACCGGAGTTGCCCCATGACCTCTACAGGATTGACCATCGGCGGCCTGGAAACCGCTTACGACCAGCTCGCCACTGCCATTGATGCCGTGGGCGAGGACAAATCCGAACTCTTCCTCGTCAAGCTGGCGCTGCTGGCCGCCCAGCAGCTGGGCGACGAGGCGGTCTTCGGTGACCTGATCCAGCGCGCCCAAAAAGACCTGTAAACCAGCCAAGAGGCACAACAGCCGGTCTGGGCAGGGCATGCGCTGGCTGACGATTTCTGCGTACCCGCAGCATGAGGAAGCCGGCGCATGCCCTGCCCAGACCGGCCCCCACAGAGGCAAAAGGGCCAATATCCGCGCCCACTCCAAGCCCACCCCCAAACCCCTACACTACAGGGTTATCCCCCAAGCCCTGTCCATGAACGCCTTCGCTGACGTTTCCTTCTTTCCGCGCGACGCCAAACCGCTGACCAGCTACCGCAAGTTCTGGGCGGCCCGCTTTGGCACGGCCCCGTTTTTGCCGATGAGCCGCGAAGAAATGGCCCAACTGGGCTGGGACAGCTGCGACATCATCCTGGTGACCGGCGACGCCTACGTCGACCACCCCAGCTTTGGCATGGCCGTTATCGGCCGCATGCTCGAAAACCAGGGCTTTCGCGTCGGCATCATCGCCCAGCCCGACTGGCAAAGCGCCGAGCCCTTCAAGGCCTTGGGCAAACCCAACCTGTTCTGGGGCGTGACCAGCGGGAACATGGATTCCATGATCAACCGCTACACGGCCGACCGCAAAATCCGCAGCGACGACGCCTACACCCCCGGCAACGTGGGCGGCAAACGCCCCGACCGCGCGGCCATCGTCTACAGCCAGCGCTGCCGCGAAGCCTACCCCGAAGTGCCCATCGTGCTCGGCGGCATCGAAGGCAGCCTGCGCCGCATCGCCCATTACGACTACTGGAGCGACAAAGTCCGCCGCTCCATCGTGGTGGACAGCAAATGCGACCTGCTGCTCTACGGCAACGCCGAGCGCGCGATCGTCGAAGTCGCCCACCGCCTGGCCGCGCGTGAGCCGGTGGCGCAGATCACCGATGTGCGGGGCACCGCCTTTGTGCGCCGTGACACGCCTGAAGGCTGGTTCGAGATCGACTCCACCGAGGTGGACACCCCCGGCCATGTGGACGCCCACGTCAACCCCTACCTGATGGTGAGCGAGCAGGCCAAGGCCCAAGGCCAGAGCTGCGCCCGCGACGACGAAGCGCAGGCGGTGGCAGACAGCCAGAATGCCAAACCCCTGCAGTTCGTGCCCAACCCCGCCTTGTCTTTGGGTCTTCGGGGCAAGGGCAGCTTCAAGGTGCCCCCGCGTGAACGCACCGTGATCCGCCTGCCTGCCTACGAGCAGGTCAAGTCCGATGCGGTGCTCTATGCCCACGCCAACCGCGTGCTGCACCTGGAAACCAACCCCGGCAACGCCCGCGCCCTGGTGCAGGCGCACGGCGAAGGCCACACCGCCCGCGACGTGTGGATCAACCCGCCGCCCATCCCGCTCACGACGGCCGAGATGGACCATGTGTTTGACCTGCCGTACGCCCGCAGCCCGCACCCCAGCTACGCCGACGAGCAGGGCAGCCACGACGGCGCCACCAAGATCCCCGCGTGGGAGATGATCCGCTTCTCGGTCAACATCATGCGCGGCTGCTTTGGCGGCTGCACCTTCTGCTCCATCACCGAGCACGAAGGCCGCATCATCCAGAGCCGGTCTGAAGAATCCATCATCCGCGAGGTCGAAGACATCCGCGACAAGGTCAAGGGCTTCACCGGCGTCATCTCGGACCTGGGTGGCCCCACGGCCAATATGTACCGCCTGGGCTGCAAGAGCCCCGAGATCGAGGCCGCCTGCCGCAAGCCCAGCTGCGTCTACCCCGGCATCTGCCAGAACCTGACCACCAACCATGGCCCGCTCATCAAGATCTACCGCCGCGCCCGCGCGCTCAAGGGCATCAAGAAGATCCTGATTGGCTCCGGCCTGCGCTATGACCTGGCGGTGGAATCGCCCGAGTATGTGAAGGAGCTGGTGCAGCACCATGTGGGCGGCTACCTGAAGATCGCGCCCGAGCACACCGAGCAAGGCCCGCTGTCCAAGATGATGAAGCCGGGCATTGGGACGTATGACCGCTTCAAGACCATGTTCGACAAGTACAGCGAAGAGGTGGGCAAGAAGCAGTTTTTGATTCCGTACTTCATCGCGGCCCACCCCGGCACCAGCGACGAAGACATGATGAACCTGGCCGTGTGGCTCAAGAAGAACGGCTTTCGGGCCGACCAGGTGCAGACTTTCTACCCCAGCCCCATGGCCACCGCCACGGCGATGTACCACACCCAGCGCAACCCGCTGCGCAAGATCACACACGACAGCGAAAAGGTGGACATCGTCAAGGGCGAAAAGCGCCGCCGTCTGCACAAGGCCTTTTTGCGCTACCACGACCCCAACAACTGGCCGCTGCTGCGCGAAGCCCTCAAGGCCATGGGCCGTGCCGACCTGATCGGCAACGGCAAACAGCACCTGATCCCCAGCTGGCAGCCGTTGACCGATGGCGGCTACCAAAGCCCGCGCCGCGCCAACAGCACGCAAGCCCAGGTCAAGGCGGCGGCCAAGGCCAAGCCCGCGTCTGCCGGGCTCAAAAAGCCGGGACAGACCCCGCGCAAAGGGACCTTGCTGACGCAACACACGGGCTTGCCGCCGCGCAAGCGCGGCTGATTCCAATTTCTTTCCATCTGGGCCTGTTCAGCCCAATTGCCATGACCGACTCGCCTACCGCCTCGCGCACCTTCACGCTCAGCGACTTTGACTTTGAGCTGCCCCCCGAACTGATTGCCCAGCACCCCGCGCCCGAGCGCAGTGGCTCGCGTCTGCTCGACGGCAGCACGGCCACCGTGGTCGACCGCATCTTTCGGGCGCTGCCGGGCTTGCTGAACCCCGGCGATTTGCTGGTGTTCAACGACACCAAGGTGGTCAAGGCGCGCATCTTTGGCGAGAAGGCCACGGGCGGCAAGCTGGAGCTGCTGATCGAGCGGGTCTTGCCTGGCCACCAGGTGGTGGCCCACATGAAGGTGAGCAAGAAGCCGCTGGTGGGCGGCACGCTCTACATGATGGGTGGCGCCCGCAACGGCGGTTTTGACGCCGAGTTGCTCGGCCGCTGGCCCGACGCCAATGGTCAGCTCTTTCACCTGCAGCTGAGCGACGAGCCGCATGCCCTGATGGAAAAGCACGGCCATGTGCCGCTGCCGCCCTACATCGAACACACCGACACCGAAGAAGACGCGCTGCGCTACCAGACGGTGTTTGCCCGTGCGCCCGGCGCGGTGGCCGCGCCCACGGCAGCGCTGCATTTTGACGAAACGGTGCTTGCTGCCTTGCAGGACCGCGGCGTGCAGACCGCCAGCGTGACGCTGCATGTGGGCGCGGGCACCTTCCAGCCGGTCAAGACCGAAAACATTGCCGATCACACCATGCACCGCGAGTGGTACGAAGTGCCCGAGGCCACGCAGCAGGCGATTGCCGCGTGCAAGGCCCGTGGCGGCCAGGTGGTGGCGGTGGGCACGACCACGGTGCGCACGCTTGAATCCTGGGCACAGTCCGGCCAGGCCAGCGGCGACACGCAGATCTTCATCACCCCGGGGTTCGACTTCAAGGTGGTCGACCGCCTGATCACCAACTTCCACCTGCCCAAAAGCACGCTGATGATGCTGGTCAGCGCGTTTGCAGGCTATGAACACATCATGGGCCTGTACCGCCACGCGATTGCGCAGGGCTACCGTTTCTTCAGCTATGGCGATGCGATGCTGCTGACGCGGCTCAGGTGAGGGCGCTGCGTCGCAGGGCTTTTGCCTGCAACTTTCAGCTGCCTCTTTTATGGGCATCGTGTTGCAGGCCACTGCCCGTGCGGCCTTCAACGCTTGTTCCTAGGGTTTTCCACAGGGTTGGGCACGGGTGCTGTTGATGGTTTGAGCGTGCATCCAGCAATGCGTTTGCCTTGAGTCGCTTTATGCGCAAAATGCGCCCTAAGGAGATCATCGTGCCTGCATCATCCTCGTCGTTTTCATCTGTCGCATTGCCTGCCGGTTTGGTCAATCAAACCCGTGAAGCCATTGCGCTCAACGATTTGCAACAAACCGGTGTACCTGATGCCGACCCGCTGCACGAAATTGAAGCCGATTTTCTGGCCGCCGAGAGCACAGGCCGACTGGCCCGGGCAGTGCGTCAGACGGTGCAGGCCAATCGCGGCAAGCCGAATGAGGCGGCTTAAACACATTTTCTGGCCCGTTGTTAATTATCTGGCCCGCGCCAGTCTGGACGGGCTCAAACACGACATTCGCGCACAGGGGTGCGCTCCTACAGAGTTGGCGATTGTGCAGCGTCAAACCGGCTGCAGCGCCGCGATCAGCTCGGTCTCAATCTCCAGCTGGCTCTTGTTCTGTTGCAGCTCGGCGCCGCTGACCAGGAAGGTGTCTTCGACCCGTTCACCCAGGGTGCTGATCTTGGCCAGTTGCAGGTTGATGCCGTGCTTGGCCAGCACGCGGGCGATGCTGTAGAGCAGGCCGATGCGGTCGCTGGCCGAGATGGACAGCAGCCAGTTCTGGGCCTTGTCGTCGGGGCTGAGCGTGACGCGCGGCGCCATGGGGAAGCTCTTGACCCGGCGCGAGAGGCGTCCGCGCACCGGCGGGGGCAGGGGGCCTCGGGCGTCGATGGTCTGCGCCAGGCCGTTTTCGACCATGGTGATGAGTTCGCGGTAGTGCTCTGACAGGGTGGGTGCGACGACCTGAAAGGTGTCGAGC
>Ga0255192_1000065_pt1 | contig 21371 bp, 18 predicted proteins | sample Miss_Miss_RepC_8_2_FD_189950 | JGI IMG/M metagenome (GOLD analysis project Ga0255192, IMG submission 189950) | Freshwater microbial communities from Mississippi River, Louisiana, United States - Miss_Miss_RepC_8h | ecosystem: Environmental > Aquatic > Freshwater > River | place: USA: Louisiana...
AGCGTCACGCCCTGGCTGTCCGACGATTCCGGTCTGAACCTGCTGCTGCAGGCCTTCGACGGTTACACGCTGACCAAAGGCAGCTACAGCCTGCAGCTGCGCTACGTGGACGACCCGGTCAGTGCACGCACACCGATCAGCGTGCCGCTGATGACCGACCTCGGCCATCAGGAACTGCGGACCCGGCAGGCGGTGCCCCTCAAAGGCACGGAGCTGCCCTCGGTGATCAACCCCCTCGAATACCGGGTGGTGCAGGACAGCACGGGGCTGGCCAGTGCCTGGGCGCCACTGCAACGCTCGGTGCTGATGCTGCCGGAACTGGGTTCACTGGCCTGCGCGGCCACCCCGGGACATTGGTGGCTGCACGGCAGTCAGCTCCACCTGGTCGATGCCGCGGGCTGGGCAGAAAGTGAACTGGCCCCGGCACAGCTGCAACCATGCCCGAATGGGCTGTGCCTGCTGCTGCCGCAAACAAGCACCCCCACGCCGCTGACGCTCAGGCTGCACTGGGTGCGCGAACCGGTCTTCACGGTGGAGGTGGGGCCCGGCCCCAGCTGCCCCGCCCCCTGAGGAACGGAACTGCGCCGTTCAGCCCAGCAGAGTCTGAAAGGCGCGCACCATCATCTCCACCGCCACGGCCACCAGGATCAGGCCCATCAGGCGCTCCATGGCGATCACAAAGCGATCACCCAGCAAACGCTGAATGCGCTCGGCCAGCAACAGCACCACGGCGCAGACGGTGATGGTCAGGGCCAGTGCGCCAATCCATTCGAGGCGGCGTTCGGGCGCGCGGCTGACCAGCAGGATCACCGTGGCCAGCGCCGACGGTCCGGCAATGGCCGGAATGGCCAGCGGCACGATCAGGGGCTCCCCCTGGAACTCGGGCTCTTGCCGCGGGGGCGGCGGAAAGATCATGCGCAGCGCGATCAGGAACAGCACCACGCCTCCGGCCATCTGCAATGAGGTGTCGCGCAGGCCCATGAGCCGCAAAAAACCCTCGCCCACGAACATGAAGCCGAGCAGCAGCGCAAAGGCGATCAGGTTTTCGCGCAGGATCACCCAGGCCCGGCGCTCAGGCGGCACATGCCGCAGCGCATTGGCAAACACGGGAATGTTGCCAAACGGGTCGGTGATCAGCAGCAAGAGAATCGTGGCGGAGGCAAAGGTGTATTCCATGGTGCGATCTTATCGATGCGGCCCGGCCTAAACTGCCGCCGTGACAACCACCTCAATGCGCCATTCGGGTCGGGCCAGTGTGGCTTGCACTGTGGCACGTGGCGGCGTCTGACCGGGCATCACCCAGGCGTCCCAGACAGCATTCATGCCGGAAAAATCCTTCAGATCGGCCAGGAAAATCTGCGCCATCAGGATGCGCCCCTTGTCCGAACCTGCACGCGCGAGCAAGGCATCAATGCCATCCAGCACCTGTCGTGTCTGGCCGCCAATGTCCTGCGAGGCATCGTGCGCGACCTGCCCTGCCAGGTAGACGGTACCGTTGTGAATAGCCATTTCGGACATCCGGGGACCGACTTCAAAACGTTGAACCATGTGCTCTTGCTCCAAAAGAAAATCAGACTGCGGGCATGCAGCAGCGCGCAGCAGCCAGGTCCCAGCCTGCCCAGCCGCAGCTCTTGAAAAATAGCGGACCCTGGCGCCTCGGTTGTTGTACCCACGCAGGACGCTGATTGACCACATCGGCCAGCGCGGCAAAGGCGCTCACCTGGAGCCCCGCCTGCAACAGGTCACCGGCTTCGTGGTCAGCATCACGGGTATCAACCACCACCTGGCCCCGTTCGGCCAGATGACGACACACTTCGGGCGCCCACTCCACCATGCGCGGCGTGAAAGCGCCCACGGCGCTGATGAAGGCATCGTCACGCGGTATGCCACGCAATGCCACTTCCTGTGCGCTGGTACAACTCACCACCAGAGGACATTCAGCCAGCGCTTCATCGGGGACGTCACAGCGCTCAGCCTGCACGCCCATGCCTTGCGCGTGGGCGACCAGTGCTTCGGCACTGGATGTCGAGCGGGAAGCGATCAACACTTCACGCACACCCAGTCCCTGCACAAATGCCTCCAGATGAGACAAGCCCTGCACACCGGCTCCCACAATCAGCAACTTGCCTTGCGGCTGCGGTGCCAGTTCCATCGCCGCCAGCAAAGAAACCGCCGCCGTACGGCGCGCCGTGACCGTGGGACCGTGCAGGATCGCCAGGCGCTGACCATCGCGCGCATCAAACACCACCACATCGCCCTGGATGGCAGGCAAGCCGCGTTGTGCGTTGTCGGCCACAAAGGTGATGAGCTTGGTGATCGCGACCCGATCGTCCGACGAAGGCATGACGAAGAGACTGCCGCCCTGGGCCAGCGGCTGCACGATGCGCGCAGGCACCGACACTGAAGGGTCGCGCAGCAGGGCGCGGATGCTCTGTGCCAGTTGTGGGTATGGCAGGGCCTGCGCGGTGCGCTCGGCATCGAGGGCGACGGGGCTCGTATGCATGTCAGGTCGTGAAATCGCAGGCTGCTGGGTCGTTCACTGAGGCTGGAAGTTGATCGATCGTGCAATCGCCTGATAACGCGCAACTTCGTCGCGGTACACGCGATCCAGATCGGCCACCGATGTCGGGTTGACGATCAGGTTGCCGGTGGCTTCAAAGGCAGCACGAGTTTCGGGATTCTGCAAGGCATCGTACACCGCCTTATTGATGCGGCTGGCCACCGCGTCGGGTGTGTTGCGCGGCACCACGACCGCTGCCCAGGAGTCGAATTCGAAACCGGACAGCCTGGGGTGGGCGGCCAGCGCTGCGATCTGCGGGAATTTGGGCAAGGGCGTGCGTGTGGCCAGTCCGAGAACCTTGACTTTGCCCTCCGCGATCATGGCGGGAATGTTGCCAGCAAAAATGGTGAAAGCCATGTCCACCTGGCCCCCCATGAGTTCCGTCATCATGGGGGTGGTGCCTTTGTAGGGCACATGGACGAACTTGGCACCGGTCTGCTGGCCGAATTTTTCAGCGACCAGGTGAAACAGGCTGCCATTGCCACCGTTGCCCACCGACAACTCCTTGGCACCGGGCTGTGTGGTCAGCGCGATCAGTTCGTCCACCGTGTTGGCGGGCAGATCCTTGCGGGCCAGCAGCACCAGTGGCGCCTTGACGATCTGGCCCACGATCTTGAGCTCTTCGGGCTTGTACTTCACGGCCGCCAGCGTCAGCGGTGCCACGATCAATTCGAGCGGACTGGCCAGAGAAACGGTGTAACCATCAGCAGCTGCGCTGACGTTTTTCTGGATGCCGATGGCACCGCCCGCACCGCCGATGTTGTCGATCACCACCGGCTGGCCCAGGGCCTTGGCCATATCGGGCTGAAGCTTGCGGGCGACAAAGTCAGACGGACCGCCGGCTGGCCAAGGCACGATCATGGTCAGGGGTTTTGTCGGCCAGGCCTGGGCGCTGGCGGGCAATGCCGTGGCGCCGAGCACGAGGCCCGCCAGCAGCGAGCGAATCAGGGCAGAAATGTTCATGTAGGTCTCCTTTGGGTTGTGGTTGGGAAAGCGTTGCCGGATCAGCGCGCCAGCAGGTGGTCCAGCGCCGAGAATTTCGCCGCCTGCTCGATCACCTCACCCGCGGCCAGCAACCGGTCTTCGCGGAATTTGGTCGCCACCAGCTGCACGCCGGTCGGCAGGCCATCGACCAGCCCCGTCGGCACCGACAAGCCTGGCAGGCCCAGCGTGGCGGTGCTGAGCATGGGCGCCTGTGCCAGCAGAATCTGCGCGGTGCGCTCGGGCGAGCGCAGATCGTCGTCGATCTGGAACTGACGCTCCCACGAGTTGGGCATGAGCATCACCGGGTAGCGCTCGAAGAACACCGCCCAGTCGCGCGCGATATTGAAGCGACGAGCAAGCGATTCGAGGTATTGATCCCGGTCCCAGACCGGCGTGATGGCCATGTAATGGCTCAGCGCCTGGCGCAGCGCATCGTCGCCGTGCTCGCGCATGAAGCCTTCGCCCGCGCGGCGCATGTCGTTCATCACCATCTGGAACTGCATGGCGGCCACTTCGGCAAAGTGCGGCGGCTCGGCTTCTTCGACTGTGTAGCCCGCGGCTTGAAGCCACTTCGCCGCCTGGTCGACGGCAGCACTGGCCGTGGGGTCTACAGGCGAATGCGCCCAACTGCGGAAGACGGCCACACGGGTGGGCTGTTGGCTGTCGGCGCATTCCAGCGGCGCGGGCACCCACTGCGGATCGAGCGCAGAGCCCTTGGACATGACCTGCAGCGCCAGACGGGCGTCGGCCACGGTGCGGGACAGTGGTCCCTGCACCGACATCTGCTGGTTGCTGATGATGCGGTTGGGCGCGCTGGCCTTGTACGACGGCACGCGGCCGACGGTGGTGCGCAGGCCCACCACGCCGCAGGCCCAGGCCGGGTAACGGATCGAGCCGCCATAGTCGTTGCCGTGGGCGATGGCGCCCATGCCCATCGCGGTGGCCGCGGCAGCGCCGCCGCTGGAGCCGCCGGGCGTCACGCCGGGGCTGAAGGGGTTGAGCGTGCGGCCATGAAAGGCGTTGTCGGTGAACCAGCGCAGCGAGAAGGCCGGGGCATTGTTGCGGCCGACGATGATGGCGCCCGCTTCGCGCATGGACTGCACGAGCGGAGAGTCGGTGGCCGCGATGTTGTCCTTGAACGCAGCCACACCGTCGGTGGTGGCCTCGCCCTGCACGTCGATGTTGACCTTGATCGTGACCGGCACGCCATGCAGCGGGCCAAGTGCTTGGCCGCGTTCCTGTGCCCCATCAGCCTCATCGGCAGCGCGCAGCGCCGATTCGGGCGTGACCGAAGCCAGGGCGTTGACCTGCGGATTGGCCACGGCGATGCGCGCGAGCACGCTTTCGGTGGCAGCGCGGGCGGTGGTCTCGCGGCGGGCGATGCGTGCGGCCAGCTCGGTGGCAGACAGTTGCCAGAGTTCCTTGTTCATCAATGTCTCCTCAGTCTTTCAGGTAGCGCTGCGTCAGCAAAGCCCAAAAGGCCGCGCCCACGGGCAGGATGTCGTCGTTGAAGTCGTAACCGGGGTTGTGGACCATGCAGGCGTGTGCGGGCTGACCTTCGCCTGCACCGTTGCCGATCATGAAATAGCTGCCCGGGCAGTGTTCGAGCATGAAAGCGAAGTCTTCACTGCCGGTCAGCGGTCGACCCTGGCGCGTCACGCGCGCCTCGCCCAGCAGCTCGATGCCGACCTGGCGCGCAAGTTCCGTTTCGACCGGCGTGTTGACCAGCACCGGGTAGTCGCGCTTGTAGTCGATGCTGGCCTGCACGCCCAGGCTGTCGGCCTGCGAGGTCACGAGCGCGGTGATGCGCTCCTGCAACAGGTCGCGCACCTCGCGGTCGAGCGCGCGCACGCTCAGTTCCAGCCGGGCCGAATGGGGAATTACATTGTTGGCCTGGCCTGCCACCAGCGCACCCACGGTGATGACAGCCGTGTGCTGCGGGTCCACATTGCGCGAGACGATGGTCTGCAGCGCCATCACGATGCTGGCGGCAGCGACGATGGGGTCCTGGGCGCGGTGCGGCATGGCACCATGCCCGCCCACACCCGTGAGCGTGATGGTCACATCGTCGCTGGACGCCATGGCCGGGCCTTCAATGAACACCAGCTGCCCCGCTGCAATGCCCGGCATGTTGTGGGCCGCAAACACTGCGTCGCAAGGGAACTGCTCAAACAAACCCTGCGCGATCATTAGCTGCGCACCGCCCGGATGCTCCTCGGCGGGCTGAAAAATCAGATTCAGCGTGCCCGAAAAATCCACTTCTTCGGCAATGTACCTGGCAGCCGCCATCAGCATCGCGGTGTGGCCGTCGTGGCCGCAGGCGTGCATCACGCCCTCGTGCACGCTGCAGTGCGCAAAGGTGTTGGCTTCTTGGATCGGCAGCGCGTCCATGTCGGCGCGCAGGCCCAAGCATTTCTTACCGCTGCCCCGGCGCAACTGCGCCACCAACCCGGTGGTGGCCAGGCCGCGCGTCACGCGGTAACCCCAGCCCTGCAGCTGTTCGGCCAGCAAAGCCGAGGTGCGGAACTCCTGCAGGCCCAGTTCAGGGTGGCGGTGCAGGTCGTGGCGTAGCGCCACAAAGGGTGCCGCCTGGGCCTGCATCTGCTCGAGCGTGCTCATTGCGCTTGCAAATTGATCGCTTTGGCGATGCCCTGGTAGAGCTTGACCTCTTCGGCATAGACCTTGCCTGCTTCCTCCAGGCGCAGCGGTGTGGCGAGTTCCTGGCCCATGGCGGTCAGGGTGCTGCGCAGCTCGCCATCGAACATGACCTTGGTCAGCGCGCGGTGCAGGGCTTCGACCACCGGCTCGGGTGTGCCCTTTTTGACGTAGTAGCCGCTGCCAATCGTGTAGTGGAACTGCTTGAGCTCAGGCGCTTCGTCCACCGGGCGCACATGCGGGATCAGGCGCTGGGGTTTGTCCGACAGGGCCGTGACGAACTTGAGCTTGCCTTCCTTTTCCATGGCCACATGCGGCGTGCCATAGGGGGTAATGAACATGTCGATCTGGCCGCCCAGCAGGTCCTGCAGGATCGGGCCGCCGCCCTTGTAGGGCACATGCAGCATGGTCGTGCCCATCTTGCGGGCCATGTCCTCGCCCATCAGGTGGTAGAGGCTGCCGGTGCCCACGCTGGCGTAGCTGACCGGCTTGCCGTCCTTTGCGGCCTGGCGCGCGTAGGCCACCAGTTCCTTGGCGTTGCTCGGCGGAAAGTCCTTGCGCGCCGAAATCGCGATCGGGGCCAGCGCGATCTGTTGCACCAGGCGGAAGTCCTCGGGCTTGTACTTGATGGCTTTCATGGCCAGCGGGGCGAGGATCAGTTCGTTGGGCGAGCCCTGAAAAATGATGTGGCCGTCGGCCGGGGCACTGAGCACCTTCTGCGCGGCAATCGCGCCGCCTGCGCCGCCCAGGTTTTCGATGATGACTGGCTGTTTGAGTTCGGCCGCCAGCGCCACATTCACCTTGCGGGCAATGATGTCCGACAGGCCACCGGCCGGGTAAGGCACCATGAGTGTCACGGGTTTGTTGGGGTAGCCATTGGCCTGGGCCAGGCCGGTGGCCATCAGCAGGGCCGTCATGAGCGCGGCCAGGGTTCGCATCGGTTTCATCGCAGGCGCCTTTCGGTGGATTTCGATGGCCGGATGCTAGGGACACACCACGACAACCGGAAGACTACAATTTCTTTTCATGACAACCATTGGTTGTCTCTGTAACGAGAAGCCCCATGAAACTGCACCAGCTGCAGGCCTTGGTCGGCGTGGTCGAGCACGGCAGCATCCGTGCCGCCGCGCGCGCCATGCACCTGACCCAGGCCGCCCTGACCAAGTCGCTGCGCCAGCTCGAAGAAGACGCTGGGGTGGCCCTGCTGGTGCGCCAGCCGCGCGGCGTGACGCTCACCGAAGCGGGCCAGCGCCTGCATGCCCGTGCGCAGCTCGTCACCCGACAGCTGACCCTGGCGCAGGATGAGCTGCGTCAGTCGTTGGGCGACGACCGCGGGCAGGTTCGCGTGGGCCTCACGCCTTACCTGATGCTCACCGTGCTGGGCGAAACCTTTCGCTGGTTCCGCAAGCGTTACCCCCGCGTGGAATTGCGTTTGATGGAAGGGCTGGTGACACGGGTGGTGCCCGCGCTGCGCGATGGTTCGCTGGACTTCGCCATCGTGGCCGACAGCGGCGATGTGTCGCCGCAGGAATTCCACACCACGCCGTTGCAAAAGCATCCACAGGCGCTGGTGGTGCGTGCGGGCCACCCGGTGCTGCGCCAGCCTACGGTGCAGCGGCTGTGCGCGCTGGAGTGGGTGCTGCCCGGCCCCTTTGCACAGGGGCTGGACGAAGGGATTGCGAACATGTTCACCCGCGCCGATGTGGACGTGCCCGCGCAAATCACCCGCTGCGATGCACTGGCGGCCATGGCCCTGGTGCGCCAGTCGGACGCGGTCTGCGTGATGCCCGCGCCGCTGCTCGGGCAGCCCGAATCGCAGGGTCTGGTCGCGCTGTCCCTGCGTCAGCTGCAACCACCCGGTGTGGACCTGGTGCTGCTGTCGCGGCACGAGGTGCCACTCACGCCCGCAGCAGCCTACTTTGCGCGCTGCCTGACCGATGCCATCAGCGGGCGCTGAGACAGCAGGGTATCAAGCCGCCAGCAGCTGACTGGCGCAAGCCGTGTTGGCCGCGTTCTGCAACAGCGTGCCGAACAGGTTTTTCGGGTCAGCCATCTGCGGAATCAAGGCCAGCCGCTCGCCCAGCCCGGCTTCGAGCGCCGCGTCCTGCATGAAGCGCAGGGCCGAGAAATCCTCCAGTGCAAAGCCGACTGAGTCGAACACCGTGATTTGCGTCTCGCTGTCGCGGCCAGTCTTTTGACCCGCCAGCACCTCCCACAGTTCGGTCACGGCAAAGTCGGCGGGCATCTGCTGAATGTCCCCCTCGATGCGCGACTGCGGGGTGAACTCGACGAATACCTTGGCGGCCTCCAGCACGGCGGCTTCGAGCTCGGTCTTGCCCGGGCAGTCGCCACCCACGGCGTTGATGTGCATGCCCGGGGCCAGCATGTCGGCGGTGAGGATGGTCGCATACTGTTTGTCGGCCGTCACCGTGGTCACGATGTCGGCGCCCCGCACCGCCTCGCGGGTGCTGGCGCAGACCTGGACTTTAAGGCCGCTGCCTGCCAGGTTGGCGGCCAGCTTGGCGGTGGCGGCAGGGTCGATGTCAAAAAGGCGCACGGTATCGATGCCCACCAGGTGCTGAAAGGCAATGGCCTGGAACTCGCTTTGCGCGCCGTTGCCGATCAATGCCATCACGCGGCTGTCCGGCCGGGCCAGGGTGCGGGCGGCCAGCGCGGAGGTGGCGGCGGTGCGCATGGCGGTGGTCAGCGTGAGCTCGCTCACCAGCGTGGGCGCGCCGGTGGCCACGTCGGCCAGCACGCCAAAGGCCATCACGGTGGACAGGCCGATCGCCGTGTTTTTGGGGTGGCCGTTGACGTACTTGAAGCTGTAGGCGTTGTCGTCTGAAATGGGCATCAGCTCGATCACGCCGTCACGCGAATGGTTGGCCACACGGGCCGACTTGTCGAACTCGTGCCAGCGCAGGAAGTCGCCGCGGATGTTCTCGGCAATGCCTGCCATGCAGGCCTTGAGGCCCTTGCGGCGCACCAGCGCGACGGCATCGGGGGCGCTCAGGTACAGGGGGTGGACGGTGGTCAGGGCTTTGTTTTGAGGGATCATGTCGGGTCTCCAAAATGGTGCATTCACGATGGAGACCGAGTGTTCCGGAAGTGAGCGTCAATGAAAATCGGCAAAAATATCCTGTTTCGTTAATTTATTTGCCATTTCGACAGCGGCGAGTGACAATTTGCGCAATGGATGAGCTGGACCAACAACTGATCGCCCTGCTGCGGCAAAACGCGCGCCTGCAAATCGCCGACCTGGCGCACAAGCTCGGCGTCTCGCGCGGCACGGTCAACAACCGGCTGCGCAAGCTTGAAGACAATCAGGTGATCCTGGGCTACACGGTGCGCCTGCGGCCCGAGGCCGAGCCCGAACGCATCCGCGCCTGGATGGGTGTGCTGATCGAGGGCAACACCACGCGCCAGGTGATCGCCAGCCTGCTGGGCGAGCCCGGCGTGGTGGCCCTGCACGACACCAATGGCCGCTGGGACTTGCTGGCCGAAATCGAGGCAGGCTCCACCCGCGAGCTGTCAGACGTGCTCGAACGCATCCGCCTGATCAGCGGCATCCGCAGCACCGAAACCAACATCCACCTGGCCAGCTACCGCTGATCAACCCTGCTGGCCGATGCGCACACCGTTGAGCTGTGCCTGCGCCTTGACCAGCGAGGGCACCAGCTCGCTGCCGTAACCCAGGCTGGCGGCCAGGTTGAGCGCCTGGTGCACGCTGCTGCCAATCTGCGAATGGGCTTTCACACCTTCGGTCAGATGGCAGTAATAACGCAGATCTTTGGCCGCATTGTTGAGCTCGAACTTCAGCCCGGTGAAGTCACCGTCCAGCGTCTTGGCCATGGCCTGGAACAGACCCGAGTTGGCACCGCCCACCGAGACCACACGCACCAGCTGGCGCACATCCACCCCCGCCTTGGTGCCCACCGCAAAAGCTTCGGCGGTGGCGGTGCAAATGGCCTGCGACACGAAGTTGTTGAGCAGTTTGACGATGTGGCCCGCCCCGGTCTCGCCCACATGGAAGACGTTTTCGCAATAGGCCTGCAACAGCGGCGAGATCTGCTCGAACACCGCGTGGCTGGCGCCCACCATGGTGTTTAAGCGGCCCTGCTCGGCTTCGACCGGCGTGCGGGTCAGGGGCGCGTCCACATAGACAACGCCCTTTTCGGCGCACAGGGCGGCCAGGCGACGGGTGGAATCGGGCTCACTGGTGGAGGTATCGATCACGATGAGACCCTTGCGGGCGTTTGAGAGCAAGCCACCCGGCCCGGCCACCACCGATTCGACCTGCGGCGAGCCGGTCACGCAGATCACCACCGCGTCACAGGCGGCCAGATCGGCGTAGCCAGCGACACGTTGGGCACCCGCAGCCAGCAAGTCCTGCACGGGCTCGGTGCGCTGGTGGACCGTGATCGACAGCTCGAAGCCCTTGGCGCGGATGTTTTTCGCCATGCCGTGGCCCATGAGGCCGGAAGCGCCGACAAAACCGATGTGTTTCATGGTGTCTCTTTCAGAAGGGGAACAAAGTCGCCCATTCTGGAAGTGCAACCCCCCGTGCGTCTGTCGCCTGGGTGCCGCAGCGGATCAAAGCGCCAGCGCGGTGCTGTGCTTGACCTCTTCCATGACCGCGTAAGTGCGCGTCTCGCGCACACCCGGCAGCTGCCAGAGCACATCGCCCGAAAAAGCGCGGTAGCTGTTCATGTCGGCGGTGCGGATCTTGAGCAAGTAGTCGAACCCCCCCGCCACCAGATGGCATTCCATGATTTCGGGCCGCACCTGCACCGCGGCGCGGAACTGCTCGAACACATTGGCATTGGTGCGGTCGAGCAGGATCTCGACAAAGACCAGCATGCCCGCGCCCAGTTTGAGCGGGTTGAGCCGCGCCTCGTAGCCCAGGATGTAGCCTTCGCGCGTGAGCCGCTGCACACGGGCCAGCACCGCCGTGGGCGAGAGCGCCACGCTTTCGGCCAGCTTGAGGTTGCTGATGCGGCCATCGCGCTGCAGCACGTCGAGGATACGGCGGTCGATGCGGTCAATGTCGAGGGTTTCGCTGCTCATATGGTGAATTATTCACCTATTCAATGATTTTTTAGATAAATATTTTTTTGTAAATCAGGATCATGGCGATTTATCAAGATCAGAACATCCATGGAGAACGCCTTGAACGCCCGCATCGACCCCACCCCAGCCGACACCCATCTGCCCCAAGGCGCCCGTTTCGATGCGGGCGGTCCCTGCACCGAAAGCAGCCCCTTGCGCGAGGCCATCGCCCGCGCCACGCGGCTGCCCGAAGCCCAGGCCCTGGCGCCGCTGCTGGCGCTGGCCCGGCAAAGCGAAGCCGCCACGGCCCGCACCGACGCCCTGGCGCGCCAGCTGGTGACCGGCCTGCGCAAAGGCCCGGCCCAGGGCAGCCGCGCAGGGCGGGTTCAGAGCCTGATGCAGGAATACGCGCTGTCGAGCGAAGAGGGCGTGGCCCTGATGTGCCTGGCCGAGGCGCTGCTGCGCATTCCGGACGCGGCCACGCGCGACGCGCTGATCCGCGACAAGATCGGCCATGGCGACTGGCAGCAGCACCTGGGCCGCAGTGATTCGCTTTTCGTCAACGCGGCCTCATGGGGCCTTCTGCTGACCGGCAAACTGGTCGCCACCCACAGCGAGGGCCAGATGCTGGGCGCACTCACCCGCCTGGTGGGCAAGGGCAGTGAGCCGCTGATCCGCCAGGGCGTGCAGCTGGCCATGCAGATGCTGGGCGAACAGTTCGTCACCGGCGAAACCATCGACCAGGCCCTGCAACGTGCCCGCGAGCTGGAAGCCAAAGGCTTTCGCTATTCCTACGACATGCTGGGCGAAGCCGCGCTGACCGAAGCCGACGCGCAACGCTACCTCAAGGCCTACGAAAACGCCATCCACGCCATCGGTCGCGCCGCCAAAGGTCAAGGTGTCTACAACGGCCCCGGCATCTCGATCAAGCTCTCGGCCTTGCACCCGCGCTACAGCCGCACCCAGCAAGCCCGCGTAATGGCCGAGCTGCTGCCGCGCGTGCTGCAGCTGACCGAACTGGCCCGCCGCTACGACATTGGCCTGAACATCGATGCCGAAGAAGCCGACCGGCTCGATCTGTCGCTCGACCTGCTGCAGGCGCTGTGCGAGGCCCCCGCCCTGCAGGGCTGGCACGGCATCGGCTTCGTGATCCAGGCCTACGGCAAGCGCTGCCCCTATGTGATCGACTTCCTGGTCGATCTGGCGCGACGCACCGGCCACCGGCTGATGGTGCGCCTGGTCAAGGGCGCGTACTGGGACAGCGAGATCAAGCGCGCGCAGCTGGACGGCCAGAGCGACTACCCGGTCTATACCCGCAAGCACCACACCGACGTGGCCTACCTCGCCTGCGCCCGCCAACTGCTGGCCGCTCCCGATGCGGTGTACCCGCAGTTCGCCACCCACAACGCGCACACGGTGGCCGCCATCGTGCAAACCGCCGAAGAGCTTGGCGGCGCTTACCAGCCGGGCCAGTACGAATTCCAGTGCCTGCACGGCATGGGAGAACCGCTGTACCAGCAAGTGGTGGGTGCCGACAAGCTGAACAGGCCCTGCCGTATCTATGCCCCCGTGGGCACGCACGAAACCCTGCTGGCCTACCTGGTGCGGCGCCTGCTCGAAAACGGTGCCAACAGCTCCTTCGTCAACCGCATGGCCGACCCCGAGGTGTCTCTCGACGATCTGGTGCAGGACCCGGTGCAGCGCACCCTGGTCGAAGCGGTGCAGAACGACCGCCCACCCGGTCAGCCGCACCCGCAGATCCCGCTGCCCGCGCAGCTTTATGGCGCAGCGCGCCACAACTCCTGCGGCCCCGACCTGGCACATGAACCCACGCTGCAAGCGCTGGCGCGGCAGATGGCTGAGCACGGTGAACCCCTGGCCGTGCAGCCCCTGCTGGCCCATTCCTGGCCTGGGAACGGCGAAGTCCGCACCCTGCACAACCCGGCCGACCCTGCCGACACCCTCGGCACGGTGCAGCACGCCAGCACGGCGCAAGTGCAGGCCGCGCTGCAAGCCACGCACGCCTTTGCGCCCGAATGGGCGCAGACACCACCCACCCAGCGCGCCGCGCTGCTGCTGCAGGCGGCCGACTTGCTGCAGGCGGATGCACCACGCTGCATGGCCCTGTTGGTGCGCGAAGCGGGCAAGACCTGGGCGCACGCCGTGGCCGAGTTGCGCGAGGCAGTGGACTTTCTGCGCTACTACGCAGCCCAGGTGCAGCGCGACTTTGACCCCAGCACTCATGTGCCGCTGGGTCCGATGGTCTGCATCAGCCCCTGGAACTTCCCGCTGGCCATCTTCATGGGCCAGGTGGCGGCAGCGCTCGCCGCAGGCAACCCGGTACTGGCCAAGCCATCCGAGCAGACACCCGCCATTGCGGCACTGGCGGTGCAGACCCTGTGGCGTGCCGGTGTGCCACGCGCTGCGGTGCAGCTGCTGACCGGACGTGGTCGTGAGGTGGGCCAACAGCTCATCGAAGACAAGCGGGTACAGGGTGTGATGTTCACCGGCTCCACCGAAACCGCCAAACTGCTGCAGGCCACGCTGGCACAGCGCCTGAACGCGCACGGCCAGGTGGTGCCGCTGATCGCAGAGACCGGTGGACAGAACTGCATGGTGGTGGATTCGTCGGCCCTACTGGAGCAGGTGGTGCAGGACGCCGTGGCCTCGGCTTTTGAGGCCGCCGGTCAGCGTTGCTCTGCGCTGCGTGTGCTGTGCGTGCAGGACGATGTGGCCGACCGGCTGCTGGAAATGCTCAAGGGTGCCATGGCCGAAATCCGGATGGGCACGCCCGCCCAATTGCACACCGACATGGGCCCGGTGATCGACGCCCGGGCGCGTGACGGGATAGAAGCCCATGTGGCACGAATGCAGACCGCAGGCCGCAAGGTGCACCGCATCCTGCATGCCGACAGCGATGCACCGAACGGCACTTTCGTCCCGCCCACGTTGATCGAGATCGAGCGCCTCGACGAGCTCCAACGCGAAGTTTTCGGCCCGGTATTGCATGTGCTGCGCTGGCGTCGTGAGCAGCTGGGCGACTTGCTCACGCAGATCAACGACACCGGCTACGCCCTCACGCTGGGCGTGCATTCACGCATCGATGAGACGATCGAGCACGTGGTCAAGGGCACGCACGCGGGCAACACCTACGTCAACCGCAACATGGTCGGTGCGGTGGTCGGCGTGCAACCTTTTGGCGGTGAAGGCCTGTCGGGCACCGGCCCCAAGGCGGGCGGGCCGTTGTACCTGCTGCGCCTGCTCGCCCGCTGCCCTCATGACGCCGCGCTGCGCAGCGTGCAGGCCAGCGGCGCCGCTGCGCTGCCGCAAGCCACGCCTGCACTGCAGGCCCTGCACGACTGGGCCACAGACCAGGGCCGCCTGCCGCTGGCGCATGCCTGCGCACGCTTTGCGGCCCACAACCCCGCTGGGCTGCAAGCCGTACTTTGCGGCCCCACAGGCGAACGCAATGTTTATCAGGTTCAGGCACGCCCACGGGTGCTGTGCCGCGCTGGACGCCACTCCGATGCCGAAAACGATCTGCTCATACAAATCGCCGCCACTCTGGCAGTTGGCGGTGAAGCCGTGCTGTCCCCGGACACGGTTGTGCTGCGTAAAAGCTTGCCCGAGGCGGTTCAAGCCCTGCTGCACTTGCAGGACGACGCCAGCGATGTGCAGGCCGCTCTGCTGCACGGCAGCAACGAAGAAGCGTTGCAGCTGGCGGAACTGATTGCCTGCGCATCTGGCCCCATCATTAGCCTCACCATCCTTGCGACGGGCGAGACCCAGCTGCCTCTGGAACGTCTGGTGACAGAGCGCAGTCTCAGTATCAATACGGCCGCGGCGGGAGGCAATGCAAGTTTGATGACGATGCAAACATGAATCCATGCCCACTAAGATAGACAGCATGAACACGCCCGCACCCGATTACTACAGCAACGCCAACCCGACCTTGCTTGCGGTGGTGGAGCCCGATGCGCGCCGCATCGTCGAATTCGGCTGTGGCGCAGGTGCACTGGCCCGCGCCGTGCGCAAGACCCACCCGCAGGTGCACTACACGGGCGTGGAATTGATGCCCGAGCAGCTGGACCTGGCCCGTGACGCGCTGGACGTGGCGCTGGCCCGCGACCTGGACCAGGTGGCCGACTGGTCACTGGACTCGGAACTGACACAGGCCTTGCCCCCCGGTTCTTTCGACCATGTGATCTTTGGCGACGTGCTCGAACACCTGTACGACCCGGCTCGCGCGCTCGCGCAAGCCGTTCAACGTCTGCGTCCGAAAGGGTCGGCACTGGTGTGCATCCCGAATGTGCAGCACTGGAGCGTGCTGGCGCAACTGATCCTCGGCCACTGGCCCCAGCAGGATGCCGGTCTGTTTGACCGCACCCATATCCGCTGGTTCACCCTGCAGGACATGGTGCATCTGCTTCAAGGTGCCGGGCTGGTGGTTGAACGTGTGGTTCCCCGTATTTTTCAGCCCGAAGCAGGCCAGCCTTTGCTGCAGGCCTTGTCTCCGGCAGCCAAGCTGCTTGGCGTGGACCCGGACAAACTGCAAAAACTGGCGTTGCCGCTGCAGTATGTCCTGGTGGGCCGCAAGCCGGGCTGATCAACCCAGGTGCTTGCCCACGATGCCCGCCAGTTCGAACATCGTGATCTGCGCCTTGCCGAACACCTCGCGCAGCTTGGCGTCGGCATTGATGGCGCGCTTGTTGGCGGCATCCTGCAGGCCGTTGGCCTTGATGTAGTCCCAGATCTTCTTGACCACTTCGGTGCGGGCATACGTCCCGTCGCCAATGACCGCGGCCAGCGCTGCGCTGGGCTTGAGCGTGCCCACCGCCGCCTTGCGCGGGGCCTTGGGGGCCGCTGTCTTGGCCGCTTTCTTGGCGGCAGGTGCTTTGGCTGTTTTGGCGGCCGTTTTCGTGGCAGCCTTGCCGAAAGGGGTCTTCTTGGCGGCCATCTTGCGCGCGGGGCCCTTGCCCTCGCGCTGCTCGAACTCGAAACCCACTTTGCCCTCTTCGGCATTCCAGGCCAGGAAGGCCTTGAAGCTGCGGCGGGTGCGGTTGCTCACGAACTTGTCGAGCAAATCGGTCTTGCCGGTGGCCAGCAGCTTGGTGAATTGCTCGCGCTCGATGGGCTGCTGCAGGATGATCTGACCGCTCTTGAAATCACAGCTGGGCGTGGCTTGCTCGTGGGTCGGCACGGCCTTGCTGCAGACGTAGTTGCTGCCATGCTCGAACACCGGGCTGCCGCACTTGGGGCAGTTGCCCAGGCTTTCCTGCGCCGAGAAGTCGACGATCTCGCCGGTGTCCTCGTCCTTGCCATCGTCGCCGAAGTCGAATTCCAGCTTCCACTGGGCTTCTTCCTCATTGAACTTGAGCGCCAGCTCGGCCACAAAGGGCCAGCCCGCCTTGGAGCGGAAGCCTTCGAGCGGGCCGATCTTCTGGTCGCGCAGGAACTGGTCAGCCTCGTGCGTCTCAAACGTGCGGCCACCGGGTGACTTGGTGAAGGAAAAGCCACAGCCCTCGCTGGCACCGTCGGCACCGCAGCAGGCAAAGCGGCGGTAATTTTCTTTGACGACACCGCCGCACTTGGGGCAGGGCGCCGACAAGGTGGCGTAGTCGCCGGGCACGGTGTCGCGGTCGTATTCCTTGGCCTTGCGCACAATGCGCTCGGTCATGGCCGCGATCTCGGCCATGAACTGGCCGCGGCTCAGTTTGCCCTGCTCCATCTGGGCCAGCTTGTATTCCCACTCGCCCGTGAGTTCGGGCTTGGAAAGTTCTTCCACCGCCAGGCCGCGCAGCAGCGTCATGAGCTGGAAGGCCTTGGCGGTCGGGATCAACTCGCGGCCTTCGCGCAGCATGTATTTCTCGTTGAGCAAGCCTTCGATGATGGCCGCACGCGTCGCAGGCGTGCCCAGGCCTTTTTCCTGCATGGCTTCGCGCAGCTCGTCATCGTCCACCAGCTTGCCTGCGCCTTCCATGGCGCCCAGCAGCGTGGCCTCAGAGTAGCGTGCAGGCGGACGCGTTTTCAGGCCCTTGGCTTCGGCACTTTCGGTGCGCACCATCTCGCCGGGCTTCACGGCCACCAGCATCTTGGCGTTTTCGTCGCCTTCCTTCTCGGCTTCCTTGCCCCAGATGGCTTGCCAGCCGGGGTTGACCAGCACCTTGCCCACGCTCTTGAAGTGGTGTCCCTGCACCTGGCTGATGCGGGTGGTCACCATGAACTGCGCGCTCGGGAAGAACACCGACATGAAGCGTTTGACCACCAGGTCATACAGCTTGAATTCGGCCTCGCTCAGGCCGCTGGGCGCCTGCAGCGTGGGGATGATGGCGAAGTGGTCCGACACCTTGCTGTTGTCGAACACGCGCGGGATCTTGCGGATGTAGTTGTTGTTCAACGCCGTCAGCGCGTGCGGCTGAAGGTGCTGGAAGCCCTTGTCGGCCAGCATCTCGAAGGTCTGCTTGACCACCGGCACATAGTCTTCGGGCAGGTGGCGCGAATCGGTACGGGGGTAGGTCAGGGCCTTGTGCTTTTCGTACAGGCTCTGCGCCAGCGCCAGCGTGGTCTTGGCCGAAAAGCCAAAGCGGCCGTTGGCTTCGCGCTGTAGGCTGGTCAGGTCAAACAGGCCCGGCGACGCTTCGGTCTTGGGCGTGGACTCTTCGGTGACGGTGGCCGCCTTGCCGCGCACGGCGTCGGCAATCTCGATGGCACGGCGTGCGTCCCAGACGCGGTCGGCCTTCTTTTCCTTGTCTTCGGCGTCAGCCTTCCAGGCCGGGTCGAACCACTTGCCGCCGTACTCACCGGCTTCGGCCAGGAAGCTGGCGTGCACTTCCCAATAGTCGCGGCTGACAAATTTGCGGATCTGCTCTTCGCGCTCGACCACCACCGCCAGCGTGGGCGTCTGCACCCGACCCACGGTGGTCAAAAAGAAGCCACCGTCGCGCGAGTTGAACGCGGTCATGGCGCGCGTGCCGTTGATGCCCACCAGCCAGTCGGCTTCTGAGCGGCTGCGCGCGGCATCGGCCAGGCCCTGCATCTGCTGCTCGCTGCGCAGGTTGTCAAAGCCATCACGGATGGCCTGCGGCGTCATCGACTGCAGCCACAGGCGCTTGACCGGCTTGCCCAAGGGCTTGGCGCCACCGGCGTACTGCTCGATCAGGCGGAAGATCAATTCACCTTCGCGGCCCGCGTCACAGGCGTTGACAAGCGCGGTCACGTCCTTGCGCTTGGCCTGCTTGACCACGGCGGAGAGGCGGCTCTTGGTCTTGTCCACGGGCTTGAGGTCAAAGTGCGGCGGGATGACGGGCAGGTTGGCAAAGCTCCACTTGCCGCGCTTGACGTCGTACTGCTCGGGCGCCTGGATCTCGACCAGGTGGCCCACCGCGCTGGTGACGACATAGTTGTCGTTTTCGAAATGGTCGTCGTGTTTTTCGAACTTGCCCGCCACCGGGGTGAGGGCGCGCACGATGTCTTGCGCCACAGAGGGCTTCTCGGCAATCACCAGTGTTTTCATAAGGTCTGCAATCCTGCTCTATACAATGCGTCTCTCGCGTGCGCGCATGCATGTACACGCGCACGCCCATGCGCGCACACGCGCACATGCATGAATTCAACATAACAAATTTTTCAGACCGTGGCCAAAACTTCCGCTTCCCGCCCCGCTCCCGCCAAGAAGGCCCCCGCGTCCAGCCGCCGCATTCAGGTGCGCCGTTCGGGCGTGCACGGCAAGGGGGTCTTTGCCCTGCAGGACATCGCCGAAGGCGAAACCATCATCGAATACGTGGGCGAAGTCATCACCTGGGATGAAGCGCAGGACCGTCACCCGCATGACCCCAGCGACCCCAACCACACCTTCTACTTCCATGTGAACGAGGACCGGGTGATTGACGCGCTGTACGGCGGCAATTCCTCGCGCTGGATCAACCACAGCTGCGACCCGAACTGCGAGGCCGATGAGGACAACGACCGCATCTTCATCAAGGCGCTGCGCAACATCCGAGCCGGTGAAGAACTGAACTACGACTACGGCCTGATCATCGACGAGCCCTACACCAAGAAGCTCAAGGCCGAATACCCCTGCTGGTGCGGCGCCAAGACCTGCCGCGGCACGCTGCTGGCGCCCAAGCGCCGTCCGGCCACGCCCAAGATTCCGAGCCAGAAGAAGGCCAAGAAGGGCTGAGTCCCCACCACAGTGATCGGTGCAGCGGGCAGCGGCGGGTGACGATTTGTGACGCGCAGCGGCTTATGAGGAACCCGCCGCTGCCCGCTGTGCCGATCACGGCCTGCGACTGCCACTGCACCCCTCGCTGTTGAGTCTTATGGAATATTGGCCTGCCGAATCGATCTGGGAACAAGTCTCTCCGCTGCTGCCGGGCTTCACCGTCGAAGTGCTGCCCGAGATCGACTCGACCAACACCGAACTCATGCGCCGTGCGCGTGCGGGCCAGACCGAACCCACGCTGCTGGTGGCCGAGCGGCAGACCGCCGGGCGCGGCCGCCTGGGCAGGCCATGGCAAAGCGCGGTGGGCGATTCACTCACTTTCTCACTGGGCTTGCCCCTGGCACCCCAAGACTGGTCCGGCCTGTCGCTGGCCGTGGGGCTGTCGGTGGCCGAAAGCCTGCACGCTGACATCGGCCTGAAGTGGCCCAACGACCTGTGGTGGCAAGAACGCAAGCTCGCGGGCATCCTGATCGAAGCGGCGACCTCGGGCGGTCACAGCCAGGTGGTGATCGGCATCGGCATCAACATCCGCCCGCGATCGGCCGAAGGGCTGTCCACGGCCCCGGCCGCCCTGACCGAACTCTGGCCACAGGCCACCGCAGGCCAGGCCTTGCTGCGCCTCATGCCCCCCCTGGTGCGCGCCTTGCACGACTTCGCGCAGCACGGCTTTGCCCCCCTGCAAACCCGCTATGCCGCCCGCGATGTGCTGATGGACCGCGAGGTGCAGACCAGCGACCGTGCGCAGGGCCGCTGCCTGGGTGTGTCAGCCAACGGATCGTTACGGCTCTTGTCTGGCGGGCAGGAAATCACCGTCAACAGCTCCGAAGTCAGCGTGCGCCCCCGGGTCTAGAATCGACCGCAGGGTCTTTTGCGACCCCGGATGCATTCCCCTTTCGACGGAGACCCCCATGAGCATGAAACTGTTCTTCGCCCCTGGCGCCTGTTCCTTTGTTCCGCACGTGCTGCTGGAGATGAGCGGCGCCAACTTCGAGCCCACCATGGTCAAGCTGCACAAGGGCGAGCAGTACAACGAAGACTACAAGCTGCTCAACCCGCGCAGCCAGGTGCCGGTGCTGGTGCACGACGCCAACGTGGTCACGCAGATCGTGGCCATCACCCTGTACCTGGACATGCTGTTCCCGGGCCAGCACTTCCTGCCCTCCGACCACATGGCGCGCGCGCAGGCGCTGTCGACCTTTGCCTGGATGAACAACACGGTGCACCCGACGTTCACCCACATCTTCATGCCGCAAAAGTTCACCGACCAGCCCGAGGCGCAAGCGGCGATCAAGCAGCACGCCATCGGTCAGTTCAAGGCCATGCTGGCCGATCTGCAGACCCTGGTGGTCAAGAAAAACGAAGCTGGCCACACCTGGCTGGCGGGCGAGCACTTCAGCCCGCTCGACGCCTACGCCCTCACGCTCACCCGCTGGGGCACGATCGCTGGCATTGCCCCGGCAACGCACCCCGAGCTGTGGGCCTTTGTGCAGAAAGTCGCCGCGGTGCCCGCCGTGGCGCGCGTGATCGAGCGCGAGCGCCTGCAACTGGACATGAGCCAGCCGTCCTGATCAGGACGACACGCCAAAGCGCAGCGTGAAGCAGGCCCCGGGCTGGGCCTGCCCGGGGTGGGTGGCATCGATGCTGATGCTGGCCCCGTGCCGCTGGGCAATCTCGCGCACGATGGGCAGACCCAGGCCCGAGCCGTCCACATTGGTGCCCAGCGCGCGGTAAAAGGGCTGGAACACCAGCTCACGCTCGGCAGGCGGTATGCCCGGGCCGTTGTCTTCCACCTGCAACACCAGCGCGCGGCTGTAAGGGTCGACCAGCACGCGCAAGGTCACCACACCAGGACGGGTCTGCGTGCTGGGGGTGTAGTGGACGGCGTTCTCCACCAGATTGCGC
>Ga0255192_1000070_pt1 | contig 20761 bp, 19 predicted proteins | sample Miss_Miss_RepC_8_2_FD_189950 | JGI IMG/M metagenome (GOLD analysis project Ga0255192, IMG submission 189950) | Freshwater microbial communities from Mississippi River, Louisiana, United States - Miss_Miss_RepC_8h | ecosystem: Environmental > Aquatic > Freshwater > River | place: USA: Louisiana...
TCACGCCGTCCACCCAGTTGGCGACCAGCGGCACTTCGCGGCCCAGCAGCTCGCCCAGGCGCTTGGCCACCGGGGCCAGCGAGTCCTCGGGCTTGAATTCACCTTCGGTCGGGCGACCCAGGTGGGAAGTGACCATCACCGCGGCACCGGCTTTGAGGGCCATTTCGATGGCGGGCACCGAGGCGCGCACACGGGTGTCTTCGGTGATGTGGCCCGCATCGTCCTGTGGAACGTTCAGGTCGGCACGGATGAAAACGCGCTTGCCCTCGGCAAAGCCGCTGTTGCAAACATCAGAGAAACGCAAAACCTTCATCGGGCACCTCCCACCACGCGGGCCATTTCCAGACACTTGTTGGAGTAGCCCCACTCGTTGTCGTACCAGGCCATGAGCTTGACGAAGGTGTTGTCCAGTGACATGCCTGCCTCCGCGTCGAACACGCTGGTGCAGGGCTCGCCCCGAAAGTCGGTGGACACCACCTTGGCGGTGGTAAAGCCCAACACACCCTTGAGCGCGCCCTGGCTCTGGGCCTTCATCTCGGCACAGATCTCGGCATACGTGGCCGGGTTTTCCAGCTCTGCCGTCAGGTCCACCAAAGACACATCGCTGGTGGGCACACGCACCGAACCACCGGTGAGCTTGCCGTTGAGCGCAGGGATGACCTTGCCCACGGCCTTGGCCGCCCCCGTGGTGCTGGGAATGATGTTTTCCAGAATGCCGCGGCCACCGCGCCAGTCCTTGTTGCTGGGGCCGTCCACGGTTTTTTGGGTTGCTGTGGCCGCATGCACCGTGGTCATCAGGCCGCGCTTGATGCCCCACTTGTCGTTGAGCACCTTGGCCAGCGGCGCCAGGCAGTTGGTGGTGCAGCTGGCATTGGAGATGATCGTCTCGCCTGCATAGGACGTGTGGTTAACGCCATACACAAACATCGGGGTGTCGTCCTTGGAGGGGGCCGACATCACCACCTTTTTGGCGCCCGCCGCCAGATGTTTGCTGGCGGTTTCCTTGTCCAGGAAAAGGCCTGTGGATTCAATCACCACATCGGCGTCAACTTCGTTCCACTTGAGGTTGGCGGGGTCGCGCTCGGCCGTCAGGCGAATGCGTTTGCCATTGACGATCAGGGTGTTGCCGTCGATGGCGATATCGCCCTTGAATTGACCGTGCACGCTGTCGTACTGCAGCATGTAGGCCAGGTAGTCGGGCTCGAGCAGGTCGTTGATGGCAACGATGTCGACATCGTCAAAGTTCTGCACCGCAGCGCGAAACACCATGCGGCCAATGCGGCCAAATCCGTTGATGCCGACCTTGATGGTCATGAGGGTCTCCTTATTTCAGATCAATTCGGAAAAATCCGCGATCACGCGGTCTGGCTGGCAGGCTTGAACCGGCTGCCCCATGTTGTAGCCATAGGGAAGCAGCCAAACCGAGATGCCCGCATTGCGTGCAGTCGCGGCGTCAATCGACGAGTCACCCACGAACAACGCGTCTTTGGGAGCAATGCGCCAACGCGCCAGGGCTTCATTCACGCCCACTGGGTCTGGTTTCTTGCAGCTGTAGCTGTCGCCGCTGACCACCAGATCAAAATTGCTCTTAAGGAAGTGCGCCTGCAGCACGGTTTCGGTATAGCGCTCTTCCTTGTTGGTAACCACAGCCAAACGGCACCCCAGCTCTCGCAAGTGGGAGAGGGTCTCACGCACATGGGGATAGAGCACGCTGCGGGTACCGCAGCGCTGCTGGTAATAGCGGTCAAAAATGGGTAAGGCATCCTTGAGGTCCGAGCCCTTGCGCACCGTATCCACTTGCTGCTGTGTGACCTCGGCCAAAGCCAGTATCAGCAGCTCACGGGTACCTTGCCCGATCCAGCTGTCAACCTGCGCCTGGCTGACCTGGGGCCAGCCAAAGTATTGCAGCGTATCGTTGACAGCGTCGGCAATTTCAGGAGAGGTCTGCACCAGGGTGCCGTCAAGATCGAAAAAAATGGCTTTCCAGTTCATGCGGGACTTGGGCTCAGTTGGACGAGGGAACGATGTGCTCGGGCAGGGCTGCGGCCGTACGGTGTGCATGGCGATGGGCCAGAGTACGTACGGCTTCGACCACGTGCTGGGACGTGATGCCGAAGTGCTTGTAGAGCTGCGGCGCAGGAGCCGATTCGCCAAAGCTGGCAATGCCCACCACCATGCCGGTGCGGCCTACGTATTTGCGCCAGAAATCGGGGTGCGCTGCTTCGACGGCCACGGTGGGAAGGTGCAAGGGCAAAACACTGTCCTGGTAGGCCTCGCTTTGGCGGTCAAAGACATTGGTGCACGGCATGGACACCACGCGCGTCGCAATACCCTGCGCGGCCAGGTCAGCCTGGGCTTGCAGCGCCATTGACGTTTCGGATCCGGTGCCGATGATGATGGCGCGCGCACCCTCCATATCAGACAGCACATATCCGCCCTTACGGACTTTGTCAGCATCTTCCACCGACTTGAGCAGCTGCGGCAGGTTCTGGCGTGACAAGGCCAGCAGGCTGGGACCGTCCTGACGCTCAATGGCGCAGGCCCAGGCCACGGCTGTTTCCAGACCATCGGCCGGTCGCCACACGTCCAGTCCCGGGATCAGGCGCAGGCTTGGCACATGCTCCACGCTCTGGTGTGTGGGACCGTCTTCTCCCAGACCTATGGAGTCGTGTGTCATCACATGGATGACGCGCTGCTTCATCAAGGCGGCCATACGGATGGCATTTCGGCTGTAGTCGCTGAAAGTCAGAAAAGTGCCACCGTAGGGGATGAGACCACCGTGTAAGGCCATGCCGTTCATCATGGCAGCCATGCCGAATTCGCGCACCCCATACGACAAGTGGTTGCCCCAGGCATCGCGCCCAGCACGGGTGCAATTCTTGAAGTTGGTCAGGTTCGAACCCGTCAGATCAGCACTGCCACCGAAGAATTCGGGTACCAGTGGCGCCAGAACATCCAGAGCATTCTGGCTGGCCTTGCGGGTGGCTACGGCATCGGGCTTGGACACGATGGTCTCTAGTGCTTGCGCAAGGCCATGTGCGTAATCGGCGCTCAGTTCACCACGCATGCGCCGCTCAAACTCAGCCGCCTCCAGAGGGAAGTGCGAGCGGTAGGTTTCGAATCGAGCTCGCCATTCGCGCTCCAGAACAACGCCACGCGCACGTCCATCCCAGGCTTGGGCCACGTCATCAGGCACTTCAAACGGCGCAGCATCCCAACCCAAGGCTTCTCGGGTGGCGGCGATCTCGGCAGCACCCAGCGCAGCACCATGCACATCATGGGTCCCCGCTTTGTTGGGCGAGCCCTGGCCAATCACGGTTTTGCAGCAAATCAGGGTCGGCTTGCCGTGGGCGGCTTTGGCTTGCGCCTTGGCTGACGCGATGGCGGCGTCCACAGCCGCCGTATCGTGACCGTCGACATCACGGATCACGTTCCAGCCATAGGCCTCAAAACGCTTGGGGGTGTCGTCGGCAAACCAGCCCTCCACATGGCCGTCGATCGAGATGCCGTTGTCGTCGTACATCGCAATCAGTTTGGACAGTCGCAGTGTCCCTGCCAGAGAGCAAGCTTCATGGCTGATGCCTTCCATCATGCAGCCGTCACCCAGAAAGGCATAGGTAAAGTGGTCCACGATGTCAAAGTGATGACCGTTTTCTTCCTGATTGAATTCGGCTGCCAGCAACTTTTCGGCCAAAGCCATACCCACCGCATTGCTGATGCCCTGGCCCAGCGGACCCGTCGTGGTTTCCACGCCAGGGGTAATGCCCACTTCTGGGTGACCCGGGGTCTTGCTGTGCAGTTGTCGGAACTTCTTGAGCTCGTCCATGGGCAAGTCGTAGCCCGTCAGGTGCAGCAGCGCATAGATCAGCATCGAGCCATGGCCGTTCGAGAGCACGAAACGGTCGCGATCGGGCCATGCGGGGTTGACCGGGTTGTGGCGCAGGTGACGATTCCAGAGGACCTCGGCGATCTCGGCCATGCCCATCGGGGCACCGGGGTGGCCGGATTTGGCCGCTTCCACGGCGTCAACAGCCAGGATGCGAATGGCGTTGGCCATGCGGCTGGCCATCACGGAACTGGGTGTGGTGCTCATGTATGACCCCTCCTCAAGCCAGACCCATGGCGCGCTTTTTGCGCTCCATCATGCGCCAGACAAAGGGCGTGAAGATCAGCTGCATGGCCAATTCCATCTTGCCCCCAGGCACCACAATGGTGTTGGCGCGGCTCATCCAGGAGTTGTTGATCATGCTCAGCAGATACTGAAAATCGATGCCCTTGGGATTGGCAAATCGGATCACGACCACGCTTTCATCCGCACTGGGAATGTCGCGGGCGATAAAAGGGTTGGATGTATCCACCAACGGCACACGCTGGAAGTTCACATGCGTATGGGCAAATTGGGGAACGATGTAGTTCACATAATCGGGCATGCGCCGCAGGATTGTGTCCGTCACTGCCTCGGTGCTATAGCCTCTTTGGTGCTTGTCGCGCCATAGTTTCTGGATCCACTCCAGGTTGATGACAGGCACCACGCCCACACGCAGGTCAGGGTACTGGGCAATGTTGTGCTCATCGGTCACCACAGCACCGTGCAGTCCCTCATAAAACAGCATGTCGGTATCGGAGGGCAGATCTTCCCAGGGCGTGAAGGTGCCGGGCTCCTGCTGATAAGGCTCGGCCTCTTCAGCGTTGTGCAGGTATTTGCGCGATTTTCCCTGCCCGGTTTCACCATAGGTTCGGAACAGGTTTTCGATTTCACCGAACAGATTATTTTCGGCACTGAAGTGGCTAAAGTGGCCGTTACCGGCTTTTTCGGCCTCGGCCCCGCGGGCCTTCATTTCCTTTCGATCGTAGCGATGAAAGCTGTCACCTTCGATGATGGCGGCCTTCACACCTTCGCGACGGAAGATGTTTGAAAATGTGCGCGTAACGGTGCTGGTACCTGCACCGGAAGAGCCGGTAATGGCAATGATGGGGTGACGTTCAGACATGGGGTCTCCGGAAATTAAAGTTCTTGGGCCGAGCCTGTCGACTCAGTCGCGAAACAGACTGCGTTCAGCAAACAGCGGGTTGTCGTTTTGAACCTTGGCCGGCTCGGCGTGGTAGCGCTCAATGCGTTCGACTTCGTTCCTGGAACCAAAGACGAGACCAATGCGCTGATGCAGGCTGGTGGGCTGAACCTGCAACATGGCCTCGCGACCCGTACTGGCACGCCCCCCCGCTTGTTCCATGATGAAGCCGATGGGATTGGCCTCGTAGAGGAGTCGCAGACGACCCGGCTTGCTCGGATCTTTGGTGTCGCGCGGGTACATGAACACGCCGCCGCGCATCAGGATACGGTGCGCTTCGGCCACCATGGATGCGATCCAGCGCATGTTGAAATCCTTGCCGCGAGGACCCGTCTTGCCCGCCAGACATTCGTCCACATAGCGCTTGACAGGCGCTTCCCAAAAGCGCGCGTTGGATGCATTGATGGCAAATTCTTGCGTGTCCTGCGGCACTTTGAGGTCGGCATGGGTAAGCATGAATTCCCCCATCACCGGATCCAGCGTAAAGCCGTGTACCCCAGTGCCCACCGACAGCACCAGCATGGTGGTCGGGCCGTACAGGGCATAGCCAGCCGCCACCTGTTCGCTGCCCGGCTGGAAGAAGTCAGCCGCCTGCAGAGCGGCTCCCTTGCGCACATGGTCAGGGGCGCGCAGTACGCTGAAGATGCTGCCCACCGACACGTTCACATCGATGTTGGAAGAACCGTCGAGCGGGTCAAATACCAGCAGGTATTTGCCGCGCGGCTTGCCCTCAGGAATGGGGTAGGCATCGTCCATCTCTTCGGACGCCATGCCAGCCAGGTGACCGCCCCACTCGTTCATTCGAATGAACAGATCGTTGCTCAGCACATCCAGCTTTTTCTGGGTTTCGCCCTGCACATTGACACTGACGCCGCCATCGCCAGGGTGGTTGCCGAGCATGTCGGCCAGAGCGCCATAGGCCACAGACTTGGCAATCGCTTTGCAGGCCATGGCCACGTCCAGGATCAGGGCATTGAAGTTGCCACTGGCATCGGGAAAGCGACGACGCTCCTCGATGAGGAACTGCGTCAGGGTGGTAGATGTGCGTGGGCTAACAGACATGCAGGTCTCCAGTTTTTTGTATTTTTTCGGGATCAGCGTGCGGCCTGCTTGAGGGCCTGCATCACGCTGCTGTAGCCACCATCTGCGTCGGGCGCACCAAACACAGCGCTGCCCGCCACGCAGACATCAGCACCAGCGGCCACAATCTCAGCGATGTTTTCGGTCTTCACGCCACCATCCACCTCGAGCAAGATGGGCTGACCACCGGCGGCCATGTGGGCATCGATGCGCGCACGCGCCTGGCGCAACTTGACCAGCGTGGAGGGGATAAATTTCTGTCCACCGAAGCCAGGATTGACGCTCATGAGCAGGATCACATCGAGCTTGTCCATGACGTGGTCAAGCCACTCCAGCGGTGTGGCCGGGTTGAACACCAGGCCAGCCTTGCAGCCTTGGTCGCGAATGAGCTGCAGGCTCCGGTCCACATGGCGGCTGGCCTCGGGGTGGAAAGTAATGATGTTGGCACCAGCCTTGGCAAACAAGGGAATGAGTGCATCCACAGGCTCGACCATGAGATGCACATCGATTGGAATCTGCACATGCGGACGAATGGCTTCACATACCAGCGGACCAATGGTCAGGTTGGGTACGTAATGGTTGTCCATCACGTCAAAGTGCACCCAATCGGCGCCCGCGGCTTCGATGGCGCGAACCTCTTGTCCCAGACGGGAAAAATCGGCCGACAAGATGGAGGGGGCAATTCGCACTGTTGCAGTCATGATGAGTGTCGTCTCAGGAAATCAGGGACTGGCGGTGCCACTCACGCAGCTGCGCCAAGGTCGTGCCCTCCAGGCTCGACAAGGTGCGCAATGCCCCTTTGAAGTCCTGGTGTGCAGTGAACGCGTTGGTGGTGATCACGGTCGTCAGCCCCGCCTTGCGCGCAGCCTGGAGTCCGTTGGCCGAGTCTTCAATGGCCAGACATTCGCGCGCCGTCAAGCCCAGGCGCTGCAGGGTCTGCAGATACACCAGGGGATCCGGTTTTTTGCGCGGCGCAGTAGAAGCATCCTCAATCACCGAGAAGTGTTCGCGCCAGTCAGGTCCGATCCAGCGCTTGAGCAGGGTGGTGACGTTGACTGGCGAGGTGGTGGTAGCAATTGCCAGACGCAGGCCGTCGGCCATGGCGGCAGACATAAGTTGCAGCACACCCGGGCGCATTTGCACTTGCCCGTCCTGCACGGCCTGTTCATAGGCAGCGGTCTTGATCTCGTGCAGACGCGCAATGGTGGCGTCCACAGCACCCGCGCCTATTTCGCGGGGCATGTCACCGCGGCTTTCCCAGTAGGCGCGGATGCGCTCTTTGCCCCCGGAGACTTCGAGCAAGCGGGTGTAGAGCGGCACATCCCAGTGCCATTCCAGACCCATCTCGGCAAAGGCCAGATTGAAGGCCGATAGATGGGCCATTTCGGTGTCGGCCAGGGTGCCATCCACATCAAAAATCAAAGCCTTCAGCATGCTGCCCTCTCCCATATTGCGTCTGGACTCAGACTGTATGGAGCAGCATCGATAAGGTAAATTCAATCTTTATTGGCTTTTTGATAAGTTATAGCTTAATGTTTTGCGACAAGCCCATTGCATCGGAGATAACTTATATTTGGATCATGAGCCCGCCTTGCTACATCTCTGACCTGAACGCATGACGCCCTTTCTGCGCTGGCGTCCCTGGGCTTTGTTGCTGTGTCTGGCTTTACACGCACTCGTGCTGGGGCTGCTGGATTCACACCGGTGGCTGCGCTCCACCCCAAGCGAACCGGCTGAACCGCAAGCGGTCCAGATCACCTTGCTGGCCGCCAAGCCACTTAAGCCTTCTTCACCTCCAGTGCCTGCGCCCGCAGCCCCGCTGCCAGCACACCACACCATGGCTACGCCAGTCACCCAGGCTGCACCTGCTCCGCCCAGCGCCGAGGACTGGGCATTTGCCGCCCAGTACAGTCTCAAGAACAGCAAGGCCTACAGGTACCACTGGGGCCAGCAGGTGCGCAGCATGATGGGCACAGCCACCGATGGTCCTGAGCAGGGCATGGTGCGATTTCGCATTGAGATCGCACCCAATGGACGCCTGAGCCGCATTGAAACGCTCTGGAGCACCTCGGACGTGGCCGAGAAAAAAGCCCGCGAGGCGATGGCCCGCTTGCCAGACCTGCCCCCCATCCCCACAGGAGAGCCCCTGATTTTTGAAAAAACCATCGCGTTCAGCCCCTTTGCACACGACGACCCACCGGTTTACCGCTACGACTGCGAGCCCGATCCAGTTGCGTTTCGCAACCCCTTCGTCTGGGATGGACAGTCAGCCCAGGTGCGTCAGGCGCAGGCCCAGCCCAAATTGGTGAGCGAACAGGAACTGGAAGACTGCCGCAAACAACTGCCACGCGAAACCGTTGACGCCGAAGTGGCGCGCGACCGCCGTGTGATGGAGCGCTGGGGCTGGAGCGGTAAGCGGCCTTGAGGTGACATTCCCGCTCAGTCATGCACGTCGTGCACAAGAGGGCGTCTCCTGCAGAAGGTGCATAGGTCAGTGCCGGGCAGGTGCGGTGGCGCGGCTGGCGGCGTCAAATCCCCCCTTGGCCTGCCATTCCTGGATGCCACCCTGCAGAATTTTCACGTTGTCCCAGCCAGCCACACGCAAGGCAAATCCGGCTTGCGCCGACAGCGTGCCGGTGTTGCAGTAAATCAGAACGGGCTTGTTTTTGGGGATGCTATTGCGCTTGGCCAACACTTGGCGCCAATCCATGTGAATCGCACCCGGGATATGGTTTTTGGCAAATTGAGTGGCATCGCGAGCATCGATCACCACCATTTTGGGCCATTCGTCTTTGGGAATCTGTTCGGCAAAAATAACGCCTCCACCGTAATCGACAAACTCCAGGTAGCCCTCCATTTCATCAATTGCGGCTGCCTTGTTGTCGGCCCAGCTGGCGGCAGGCGCAAACAGCAGCATCATGAAAGCCAGCCATCCGGCGTGCTTCTTGCAACAGTGAAGAGGCATGGTTTCAGCTCCAGTCTTTTATATCAGTCATTTTGAATATACCAGCCACCGCGTGGCGCAGGCATGAAATACACAAAGGCCTGGTCTGTTTTGTTGCGGGCAAGCGCACAACTTTTCTGGCTGGGTGAAACGGAAAACGATCATGTCCACCACAGCGAAACTCACCGGCAGTTATTGTGAAGTTTCCACATCTGTTCATGGCCCATGGCCTTGGCAAACTCAGGCACTTTGCAGCGCGCCTGTTCAGCAGCGTCGGCCTTCGCATCGCTGGCGGCGGCAGCAGCAGACGACTCCGGTGCGGTGCCAGAGGCGGGAACAAGCTGCATGGTCGGCCCATCATGGCCGTGGGTCTGTGGCACCGCCAGATGCGGCGCGGCCCAGGCCATCAGTGCTGCTACCACCAGCAGCACCAGCCACTGGCTGGCACGCACCTGCACGGCCGGATCAGGCGCGTAATCGCACACCCCGCCGGGGCATAAGCGAGCCTGATCGGGGCGCAGGCGGTTGTAGATCCAGCAGCCGACACAGATCCCGAAGGCACTCTCGAAAAAGAGCAGCGTCAGGCAAGTGGCGCAGACCAGCAGGTTGACCGGTCCAACCACGCCGCGCAACACCACCAGGTACAGCATGGTCAGTGCCAGCACAAAGCCGATAGCCCAGGCAAAGCGCTTTTGCGGCGCACCTGTCCACTCTGGCTGCTGACGGCGGACCAGCCACTGCCCCAGCACGAGGCTGGGTGCCAACATGGGGTTGACGAACAAGCGCAACGTGAAGTCGATCAGGAAGAACACCACAAACGTTCTCGTGGGCGCAAAGTTGCCCAATAACCAAGCGTTCATGAAAACCACCATGGCGGGCAGGAACAACAGGCCCGCTGCGGCTCGCACCGCACGCTCGTTCAATACCGGAACGCTGTATTCAGGCAGTGTCCTGCCAAATTCAAAAAGAGGATAGGTCATGTTTCAATTATCGTAAGGCCGATTGCTTTTTCATATGATCATGGTCATTCGATGTGAATCCACGCCATGTCTTTACCTGCACTTCTGACTCAACTTCTGCCCGAGCCTTTGCTCACCGAGTGTGCATTGGAATGTCAACCTGCTGGTACCCACCTGTTCCTGACCGGACAACGCCCACGCTGGATGTTTTTCGTACATCGTGGCGAAGTCGTTCTGGAGCGCCACAGTCAGAACGGCCAAGTCACATGTCTGCAGCGCAGCCATTGCGGCTTTGTGGGAGAGGCCAGCCTCACATCCAGCCGCTACCACTGCGATGGCCGTGCAACTCGGGATTCGCAACTGATCAAGATGCCCATAGGCGCGCTGCGCACGTATTTGCAGACGGATGCAGCATTCTCTGGTCGATGGATTGAGATGCTCAGTCGAGAAGTGCGACATTTGCGGCTGCAAAACGAGAGGCTGGCCCTGCCCAGGGTGCAGGATCGCTTGATCCATCTGATCGAAACCGAAGGCGCTGGCCGTTACTCCTTGCCCGGCAGCCTCAAGGAACTGGCACGCCAGCTTGCCGTATCCCACGAAGCGTTGTACCGTACCATCGCCCAACTGGAAACGGCGGGGATATTGATGCGTCAAGACGGACAGCTTGTGCTGATGGGCATGACCTGCTGAATTTCCGACGTATCAAAAAGCAGGCTGTCAGCGCGTCAACCTCAGAAACAGCGCTGCCAGCGTCTGAGGCAGTTGTTCAATGCGATCCACCAGGGTGTAATGCTCGCCGAAGACGGTACGAACGCTGACTTCGTGAGCAGGATGCAGTTGGATGCACCAGACAAAAACACCCAAGGCCTGCATCTCACGTACAACCTGACGAGCATCTTGCGCCAAGTAATCAGGGTCGCTGACGTCCACATCACTGGGCTCGCCGTCTGTGAGCACCAGTAACAGTTTGCGTGGACTCTTGCGCTGCACCAGCGGGCGAGCGCCGTGACGCAAGGCCGCGCCAAGGCGTGTGGACCAGGCCGGCGTGATGGCAGCCAGGCGCGCTTTGACTTCGTGGCCCCAGTTTTCGCCGAAGCCCTTGAGGTGCATGTAGCGCACTTCCTGGCGGCTGTTGGAGTGAAAGCCGCCAATGGCCAGCGCATCGCCCAGTTGTTGCAGCGTCCAACCCAGAATGGCCACGGCGGCCTGACTCACTTGCAGCACGGTTTGCTCACTGCCCTGCACGCGTTCGGACAGTGAGGCCGAGAGGTCCATGACGAGCTGCACACTCACCTCGCGCTGGTTGGTGCGCCAGTGTTGTTGCACGCGTTCGTCGGGACTGTGGCCGCTGCGCAGGTCCACCAGCGCCTGTTGAGCCTGATCCAGGTCCAGCTCGCTGCCTTGCTCCAGGCGGCGCAGGCGTTCCCGGCCTTGGGGTTTGAGACGGTCCAGCACGCGCTGCAGTCGTCGCGTCAGGCCGCTGTGTCGCGCCAACAACTGGTCGATATCGCCCGCATGGCCTGCGGGGTGCAGGTATTCATAAACCTTGACCCAATCGGGGCGCTCGCTTTGGCTGTGGTGGTCCCACTCGGGGTACAGACGCGGTGGCAGGCTGTGGAGTTCGTGCGGCATTTCGCTGCGCGGGCTGGCGTGGGTGTCCTCTTCGTCGCCGTCTTCAATGAAGCGCCAGAGGTGGCGGTTGTCGTCGCGCCAGTCCAGCTGCGTGCCTTCAAAAAACACGCGGGCTTGCTGATCGCTTTGGCGACGGGTGCGGGCCACAAAGCGCAGGGCCAAGCTGGCCATGGTTTGGGTGGCATGCCCAGTGAGGGTGGCATCAGAATCAAGTGATGCGACGGTCACAGTCCCGTCTGCCAAAGCGTCTTCAAACTCACCGACAAAACTTTGCAGTACGGGGTCTTGCAGCGCAAAGCACCCATCCAGCACCGCGCGGGTAAACACGGCCAGGCGGTGGCGCAAACAAGCAAACTGGGTTTCGTCACAGCCGTCCTCTTGCACGGGCGGCAGCAGGGCGAGCATGGGTTGGCGTAAGCCAGGCCAGCGTGCCAACAGCAGGCGATCGATGCGGGCGTCTTCAAAGGCCTCCACAGCCAAGCGTTGAGCGGGACTCCAGTTGTCGGCCACGCATTGGCCCGACCACGCCTGGTGCCCCGCCGCGTGCAACAACATGAGGCGGTAGCGTGTGAGGGCATCCACCCCGTGCAGAGGTTCGAGCACATCGGGCAATCCAAGGGCCGGGTGTTCGCTGTGTTTTTGCAGGCCGGGCGAGGTGCGCCCTGCGCCAGCGTCTTCGCTGGTTTGGGGCACCAGCGGCAAGTCCCAGCCCCACAGCGCCTGCAGGCTCAGGCCCAGCGTGCGCTGCACATCCACCAGCAAGGTGCCGTGGCGCTGGCGTTGCATCATGCTGATGCTGTCGGGGCTGACGAGGCTGAAGTAATCGGCTTGGTGCTGCGGGTGTTGGCTGTGCACCCTTGCGCCGTGCTCCACCCAGCGGCGCAGGCCCGCGAGCGAGAGCAGTTGCAGCAATCGCGGCACCTGTTCGAGCAAAGGTACCAGGCCCGGGCTGGGCAAGGTTTGCTGGCGGCCGTGGATGGAGCCGGTGGTTTGCTGCATGAACTGCTGCACCAACAGCAGGTATTGGCGCACGCTCTCGACGGACCCCAGCCGACGTGCCACCGTCGCCAAGCTGCCGAGCAAGGGGGCAATGGCCGCACTGTTGGGTGACTTGTGCATGGCGTGCACCAGCGCCAGCACGGCGTTGAGCAGTTCGTCGCCTTGGGCCTCTTCATCGCCGCGTGCATTCATCAGGGCCAGCACTTCAGGCCAGTGCATGAGCCAGGCTTGAACAGGCGCGGCGCCTCTGCCCAGCTTGCCCAGCTGACGGCCAGCGCCCCAGAAGCCGTGCTGCTGTGCGGGCGTGAGGCGCTCCAGAATGGAGGGAATGGCGGCTTCAAACACCGCCTGTACGCCACTCAAGCGGCAGTCCAGCTCGCGCCAAGCGGCGAGCCACTGCGGGTCGTCATACCCTGGTTCGGTAACGGCAGGTGTTTGGCCGGACACGGTGTTGGCCCTTGCGTTTCAAACGCTCAGGCCGCTGCGGCAGGCCAGAGTGCATCAATGGCGTGATCGAGGCTTTGGCGGATGTCGGCATCGTCGGTGATGGGTCGCACCAACGCCATGCGGCAAGCTGCGCGGGGCTCGACGCCCTGAGCCATGAGTTGCGCCGCATACACCAGCAAGCGGGTGGAGACGCCTTCCACCAAGCCGTGGCCCTTGAGGTTGCGGGCGGTCTGCGCCAGCTGCACCAAGGTAGTGGCACGATCCTGCGCAATGCCGGTTTCGCCTTGCAGGATAGCCACTTCTTGCGCGGCTTCAGGGTAGTCAAATTCAAAAGCCACAAAGCGTTGTTTGGTGGACGGTTTGAGGTCCTTCATCAAGCTTTGATAGCCGGGGTTGTAAGAGATGACGAGCTGAAAGTCCGGGTGCGCCTGCAAGGTTTCGGCCTTTTTGTCGATGGGCAGGCTGCGGCGGTGGTCGGTCAGCGCGTGGATGACGACGGTGGTGTCGGCACGCGCTTCCACCACCTCGTCCAAATAACAAATGGCACCTTGGCGCGCCGCCTGGGTGAGCGGTCCATCCACCCAGCGGCTGCCTTGGGCGTCGAGCAAAAATCGCCCAATCAAATCGGAGGCAGTCATGTCTTCGTTGCAGGCCACCGTGATGAGCGGCTTGCCCAAGCGGTGCGCCATGTACTCGACAAAGCGCGACTTGCCGCAGCCCGTGGGCCCCTTGACCATGACGGGCAAGCGAGCCGCATAGGCCGCTTCGTACAAGGCGACCTCGTCACCTTGCGGCAAATAGAGTGGAGCAGCGGACATGAGGCCTCCTTTGCCTGAGTGCACTTACTTGTGCACGCCCAGCTTTTCGCGCCAGCCAGGGTACAGCGCATCAGCGTCCTTGGGGAAGGACTCAAAGGCGCGCGCAAATTCCTTGTGCTGCTTGGCGTACTCGATGGGGTCGGCGCCCGATTTCCAGCACTCATACGACTGGCGCAGCGAGATGGCACCCGCAGCCGGGCTGTCGATGTGACCGTAAGAGCCGCCACCGGCGGTGTTGATGACGTTGCCGTGGCCCAGGTTCTTGAAGAAGCCCGGCAGTCGCAATGCGTTCATGCCACCCGAGATGATGGGCGTGGTGGGCTTCATGCCATACCACTTCTGGAAGTAGACCGGCCCCTGGCACTCGTCGCGCTCGATCATGTAGGCGATGATCTTGTCATCGTTCTCTCCTTCCATCTTGCCGAAACCCATGGTTCCGACGTGGATGCCGGACGCACCTTGCAGGCGGCTCATCTTGGCCAACACAAACGCGGTGTAGCCGCGTTTGGAGCTGGGGCTGGTCACCGCACCGTGACCGGCGCGGTGGTAGTGCAGGTATTGCGAGGCGTATTGACGGCGCGCGGTGGTGACCATACCGGGGCCGCCCACATAACCGTCCACCAGGAAGGCCACTTTGTCAGCATCAGGACCAAAGGTTTCGAGGATGAAGTCCGCGCGGGCGCACATCTCAAAGTGGTCATCAGCGGTGATGTTGGCCGAGAAGAGTTTGGCCTGACCGGTTTCGTCCATGGCGCGCTTCATGGCGTCGTAGACCAGCGGAATGGTTTTTTTCATTGGCGCGAACACCTGGTTGCCCTGGGGTTCGTCATTCTTGATGAAGTCGCCACCCAACCAGAACTCGTAAGCGGCCTTGGCAAAGGGCTTGGGACGCAGGCCCAGCTTGGGCTTGATGATGGTGCCGGCAATGTAACCACCGTCCTGAATCGGGCGACCCAAGATGCGCCACAGGTCCGAGATGTCCTTGCTGGGGCCGTCAAAGAGTTGGATGGCTTTGGGCGGCATGAAAAAGTCGATCATCTTGGCGTGCTCGATATCGCCCATGCCCTGGTTGTTACCAATCGCCAACGTCAGGAAAGACACGATCATCATGCGGCCATCGGTGATGTTGCGATCGAAGAGGTCGATCGGGTAGGCAATGCGCATGTCTTCGCTGGCTTCGTCGATGAAGTACACCAGCGCGTCCACGCCTTTGGTGAACTCGTCGGTGGTGCTGACCTCAACGTTGGTACCGGTGGACGATTCAGCCGCGAAGTGGGCGGCGGCTTCCAGGTAACCGTGCCCCGACTTGGGCTTCATCTTGTAGGCCACCAGAATGTGGCCACCACCAGCGATCAGGTCTTCTTCCTTGAGGCTGAGGTCGGCATAGCGTGCGCTTTGGTCCATGTTTGTCTCCGTGTCTGACCCTGGGTATCAGGGGATGCATGGACTTTAAAAATCTTCTTAGATAAGGTAAATTCAAACTTAATAGGCTTTTGCTTAATTTTTTGCTGAATGAAAAACGCCACTTTTCGCCAACTGCGCGTGTTCAACGAGGTCGCCCGTCACCTGAGTTTTGTACGCGCCGCTGAGAGCCTGCACCTGACACCCCCCGCTGTAACCATGCAGATCAAGGAACTGGAAGGCCATGTGGGCATGCCGCTTTTTGAGCGGGCAGGCAAGAAAGTCAGCCTGACCACGGCGGGTGAGTACATGCTCGTCTACGCGCGCAAAATCCTGGCCACACTCAAGGATGCCGAAGATGCAGCAGCACGCTTGCAAAGGGCAGAAACAGGCGTTCTCACTGTGGGTATGGTGGGCACGGCCAAATATTTTCTGATGCAACTGCTGTCGCAATTCCAGCAAAGACACACTGGTGTGGAACTGAGGCTGGCCATTGGCAACCGCGAGCAACTGGTGCGTATGCTCCAGGCCAACGAAGTGGACATCGCCGTGATGGGGCGTCCACCCAAGGAACTGCAGACCCGCGCCGAGCCCTTCGCCGCCCACCCGCATGTGTTCGTGTGTGCACCAACGCATCCGCTGGCGCTGCACGGTCAGATCGGCCCGGAAGATTTACGGCCGTATGACTTCATCGTGCGCGAACAGGGCTCTGGCACCCGCGCTGCGATGGAGAAGTTTTTTGAAGAGGTGCACATCGAGCCGCGTCTGAAGATGCAACTGCACAGCAATGAAACCCTCAAACAGGCCGTGATAGCCGGGTTGGGACTGGGTTTTGTGTCACTGCACACGATCGGACTGGAAATCACGCAGGGGCAGATTCATGTGCTGGACGTACAGGGCACCCCGGTGGTACGGGCCTGGAACATTGTTCATACCCAGTCCAAACTGCTCTCGCCAGCAGCCGAGGCCCTGCGCTACTTTGTGCTGGAACACGGAGAGTCTTATCTGGCTGACCGATTCGGCCCGCTGCGTCCGGGCCTGTGAACTCTTACCGCAGAAAATTCCGCCAACTGCCAATGTTGTAGACCTGCTTATAGCCCTTCTTGCGCAACAACAGTCGGGCCATACCACTGCGCGAACCGCTCGCGCAACCCACCACCACAGGCACTCCTTGGGGAATTTCAGACAGCCGTGAGCCCAGCTCCTGCAAGGGAATATTCACCGTGCCAGGCGCATTGCCCGCGGCATACTCCCCCAACGACCGCACATCCAAGAGCACAGCGCCTTTTCCCTTGAGCCCATCCAGCATGGCCACCACGCGCCGGGCATTCCACCATTTGTAACCAAACCATGCTGCCAACAGCAACAAAGGCCAGTTGGTTTTCACGAATTCCATCTCTCGAGTTCCTGTTTGAGACTGACTATTTCTTGAGACAAATTCAGGGGAAACCCTTTGTTTACCCCATGGACATGCCGTCAAGCGCCTGTTCTTTTGGGTCGATAATACCCTCAGGAGTAAGGAGGCATCATGAATCAAGTTCTCGCCCAACGCCGGTTTTCCATCGCGCAACTGCTCTGGTTCCGGGATCCTGACGACGTCACGCCCTACATCAACGATACCGCAGTGCGGATCCGTGCCGGCCTCATGCTCGCCATTCCAATCTATATGGCCTTTACCCTCGTCAGCATCATCTGGGGGAGCCATTGGGAAGTCACTGGCAACGTCATCAAGGACACTTACGAAACCGACTTCGATGACCGGATCCTGTACATGGTGGAAGCGGTCCGCCGAACCTACGACTACACCATCCAGACCTGGGTGCTGATGTACGCCCTGTTCGAAATGCTCGCAGGCATGAGCAAGGCCACGTCCTACCTCTCCCCGACCATCTGGCTGTCTACCCTGCTGGCCCGTCATCAGCGCCCGCTCTGGAAACCCTTGGCGCCCAAACGCTTCGCTTGGGGCATTGGGGCCACCATGATCTGCACCTGCTTGGTGTTCTTTCACCCTGAAAAATTTGCTGCAGCATTCAACTGGGTCGCGCAACACCCGGTTCTTCCCACCACAGAGCAGTACCTGCCGCGCTGGTTGCCTCTGGTGATGGTCTGGGTTTGTCTGGGTTTCATGTGGCTTGAAGCCGTGCTGGGCTTTTGCGTCGGCTGCAAAATCCACGCTTTGCTGGTCAAGGCTGGTGTCTTCAAGGAAGAATGCGTCGAGTGCAACAACCTGGATTTCAGCTGAGTTGCACCGGCTGACCCGACAGATATGGGTCAACCCGTTTGAGCTTTAGGCTCTCATCGTATTTCGCCATGAAAAACACCCCAGAGGTTGGACGGGTCTCCAACCGCTGGGGTGCAGTTCAATAGCCCAGGCTTTTTTGCGGCTGCGGTGCGCGTCAGCACACCGGCACACTCATTTCACTTCTTGGGCTTGAGTTTGACGATGCCCAGCAGGTCCATGACCATTTTTTCGTAGTAGGGCTCTGAAGTCCCCTTTTGCATCTTGCGCAGGAAATACTTCTCAAAAGCCACTTTGGCCAGGTGCACCCATTTGCCTTCACCAAACCAGCTCACATTGCGCGGCGGAATCTGCGGCAAAGCCACAAAGGCAGCACCGGTATCGCCAAAGTCGGCCAGACAAACGGTGTTCCACGTGGCGTGATGGGAGGGCTCCTTGCCGTCGAGCAGTTCACGAATGTTGTGCGCCGTGGCCGTGACCATGGATTCGATCATGTAGCCTGTTTTCGGCGTTCCACAGGGAATGGGGGTGGCTTCGACAGGTGGTATGGCCACACACACCCCTACGCTGAAAATGTTGCGGAACTTGGGGTTGCGCTGGTGTTCGTCAATGTTGATCATGCCGCGCGGGTTGGTCAGATCTTCAATGCCGAAGACTGCATCCACCCCCTTGAAGGCCGGCAACATCATGGAGTGTTTGAACGGTAACTCGTGTTCACGCTTGGGCTGACCCAGATCGTCATGTTCGGTCACATACATCTTGCCGTTTTCAATCCGGGTGGTCTTGGCATTGCAGATCCACTTGATGTGCCGATCACGCATGGCCGCTTCGAGCAAGCCTTTGGAATCGCCCACACCGCCCAGGCCCAAATGGCCGATGTAGGGCTCGGAGGTCACAAACGTCATTGGTACCTTGTCACGGATTTTTCGACGACGCAGGTCGGTATCCATGATGAAGGCATATTCGTAGGCTGGTCCAAAACAGGACGCCCCCTGCACGGCACCCACCACGATGGGACCAGGTTCAGCGGTAAACCGGTCCCAGTTGTCCTTGGCCTTTTCGGCGTGTCCCACATGGCAGATCGATTGCGTGAACTGCTCAGGACCCAGGCCCGGAACTTCGTCAAACGCCAGTTTGGGGCCAGTGGCAATCACCAGGTAGTCATAGTCGACCATGGTGCCATCGAGCAACTCCACTTGATTCAGCTCGGGATGAACCCGCTTGGCCGCTTGCGTAATGGCCTTGATGCCTTTGCGTGCCAGTGCGGGCTCAATGTCGATCTCGATGTCTTTGCGTTTGCGCCAATCGACGGCCACCCAGGGGTTGGAAGGCACGAAATGGAATTTTGGGGAATCGCTGATCACGGTGACCGTATCCCCGGGTCTGGCAGCTTCCTTCATTTCATAGGCCATGGGCATGCCGCCAATGCCTGCGCCCCTAAATCACGATTTGCGCCATGTCTGAATCTCCTTGCTTTATTTACGGATATTGCAAAACGGATGCATCATGATGAGTTAGAGGGGCAGACCCGCTAAGGATTACCCGAAGAGTTAAAAAAACCGCCGGAAGCAAGTTCCGGCGGTATCAAAAGAAGTCGCGAGTACCAGACGCGCCTTCTGTCACCCAACCCCCATCCGCTCCCTGAGCACCAAGGGCAAGCCATGCCAATGACCAGTTAAGGCAAATCATCCCTCAAGGGTTTCGAACGCATTTGATCCAAATCAAATCGCAAACTGGGACAAACCCTTGCTCAGCCAGATGAGCGTGCCTCTACCGATGTATGGTTAGGTTCGATCGTCTCATCCAGCAAGGACTGAACGCATTCGTGCAGGTCGGCTGCCCATTGCCGTCGCTCGCGGCCCTGGGCAGTCTGCAGCGGCCCGAACCGAACAACTGCAGTGATCTCAGAGGAAGTCAGTGTGCGCCAGATGGAGCCCAGCAAGGTGTCATCCCCGATGTAGCAGGGTGCCAGCGACAGTTCTCCCGTGTGGGCGTCGATGAACTGGAGCGACATGGGCTGAACCGGTGCCTCGGCCGCAATGGCCGACTGAATCAGGTTGGCATGAAAGGGCAACAAACTCAGGCCGTCGCTGGTGGTTCCTTCAGGAAAAACCGCCAGCACATCCCCGGCCTTGAGGGCATTGGCCATTTCGCCCACCATGCGCAGGGCATCCTTGCGGCTGCTGCGTTCGATGTACAGCGTACCCGAACCGGTGGCCAAAGCACCGACCAGGGGCCAGTCCCGAACATCGGATTTGGAGACAAACCGGCAGTAACGCGCCGCGTGGATGACCAGGATGTCCAGCCAGGAAATGTGGTTGGACACCAGCAAGGCCGGGCCGCTGACCACCGGCTGCCCGATGACGCGCAGGTGAATGCCCCACAGCGCCAGGAACTGCAGCGACCAGACCTGCACCTGCATCTCGCGCTGCTCTGTGCCCAGGCGCGGAAAGCGCATGTAAATGGTCCACAGGCCTGCCAGCAGGTGCCAAAGGCCCCGCAGGATTTTCCAGACAGCGCGCAAGGTGCGCATGCGCGGCGTCAGGCGGCTTCGAAGGCGATGTGGCCGCCCACCACCGTGGCCAACACACGCCCCGGCAACTCGTAGCCGGAGAAGGGCGTGCTCTTGCCCTGGCTGCGCAGGCTCGCGTCGGTCACGGGCCAGTGGCCCTGGTCCGACAGGACCACCACATCGGCCGCGCCGCCCACGGCCAGCTGCCCCACCGAGCCCTGCAGGGTGGACAAGGCGGCGCCCAGCACCTGCGCCGGACGTGCGGTGATGCGTGAAAGCACCGTGGCCACATCGACGCCGCTGTCCTGGCCCCATTTGAGCGCCAGGCTCCAGAGCAACTCCAGGCCGGTGGCGCCGGGCTCGGCCTCGGCAAAGGGCAATGCCTTGGCATCGGCGTCGACCGGGGCATGATCGGACACCAGCGCATCCAGCGTGCCTTCGGCCAGCGCGGCGCGCAGGGCATCGCGGTCGCGCTGCTGGCGCAGCACGGGCGTGAGACGGGCACGGCTGTCAAAGTAGCCCATGTCGGCATCGGTCAGATGCAGCGAATTGATGCTCACATCGGCCGTGACCGGCAGGCCTTCGGCTTTGGCCTGACGCACCAGCTCGACACCGGCTGCGCTGCTGATGCGGCACAGGTGCACCCGTGCCGCATCAGCAG
>Ga0255192_1000073_pt1 | contig 20373 bp, 14 predicted proteins | sample Miss_Miss_RepC_8_2_FD_189950 | JGI IMG/M metagenome (GOLD analysis project Ga0255192, IMG submission 189950) | Freshwater microbial communities from Mississippi River, Louisiana, United States - Miss_Miss_RepC_8h | ecosystem: Environmental > Aquatic > Freshwater > River | place: USA: Louisiana...
CTTGGCGGTCCACTCGGCGTCCGACACCACACGGCCGTCCGGGCTGACCTTGACGCCAGCCAGGGTGCCGATGTTGCGGTGGAAAGCCTTGTGCGGCACGGACAGACGGAAGTCGATACCGGCCTTCTCGATGATGCGGTTCCAGCGCTCCACGCCACCTTTGGAATCGGTGATGTAGTCGTCGCGCAGCACTTCGTTCAAAGCGTTGAGCATCGGCACTTCTTTTTCGACCAGCTTGCCGTCTTCAACGGCGAGGATCTTGTAGCTGTTGCCCTTCAAGACGTGGTCATCGGTGCGCTTGCCTTCTTCGTAGCGGCCTTTCAGGCCCGAGCTGTAGAAGGTGGCGGCGTTGGACGACTGGTCGGCGCCGAACAGGTCGATCGTCACCGAGAAGTGGAAGTTGATGTAACGCTGGATGGTCGGCAGATCGATCACACCGGCGGCGCGCAGCTTGGCCACGTCGTCGGTCTTAAGCTCGTTCATCGCATTCACGGTGCGCTGGATCACGCGACCCACGCCGGACTCGCCCACGAACATGTGGTGCGCTTCTTCGGTCAGCATGAACTTGGTGGTGCGGGCCAGCGGATCGAAAGCGGATTCGGCCAGGGCGCACAGCTGGAACTTGCCGTCGCGGTCGGTGAAGTAGGTGAACATGAAGAAGGACAGCCAGTCCGGGGTCTTCTCGTTGAAGGCCTCCAGAATGCGCGGGTTGTCGGCGTTGCCGCTGTTGCGCTCGAGCAGGGCTTCGGCTTCTTCACGGCCGTCCTTGCCGAAGTACTTGTGCAGCAGGTAGACCATGGCCCACAGGTGGCGGCCTTCTTCCACGTTCACCTGGAACAGGTTACGCAGGTCGTACTGGCTGGGGGCCGTCAGGCCCAGGTGGCGCTGCTGCTCAACCGATGCGGGCTCGGTGTCGCCTTGCGTCACGATGATGCGGCGCAGGTTGGCGCGGTGTTCGCCAGGCACGTCTTGCCAGGCGGCTTCGCCCATGTGATCACCGAAGTGGATCTTGCGCTCTTGCTCGGCGGGGTTCAGGAAAATGCCCCAGCGGTAGTCGGGCATCTTGACGTGGCCAAACTGGGCCCAGCCTTGCGGGTCCACGCTGACGGCCGTGCGCAGGTAAACGTCGAAGTTCTGCGAGCCGTCCGGCCCCATGTCCTGCCACCACTGCAGGTAGTTGGGCTGCCAGTGCTCCAGCGCGCGCTGCAGCGTGCGGTCTTCGGACAGGTTGACGTTGTTGGGGATTTTTTCGCTGTAGTTGATACCGGACATGAAAGTCTCCTGATGAAACTGCGGTGAGATCAAAAATTCGGTTGCGGCAGGCCCACCGGGCAGCCCGCCGCACAACGTCAAAACATCAGACGCGGTTGAGGTCGAACTGGACTTTTTCGCCCTTGCCGTAGACCTTCAGGGCGCCCTTTTCGCCCACGGCGTTGGGGCGCTGGAAGATCCAGTTCTGCCAGGCGGTCAGGCGGCCAAAGATGCGGGTGAGCATGTTCTCTTTCTGGGCGAAGCGCAGGTTGGCTTCCAGACCGGTCAGGGCGTCGGGCGACATGGCGGCGCGCTCTTCAATGGCCAGGCGCAGTTCGTCGTCCCAGTCGATGTCGTCGGGGGCGGCGGTCACCAGGCCCAGGGCCAGTGCGGCGTCGCCATCCAGGGCCTTGCCCACGGCGTTGCGGGCGGCTTCCATCGGCGCAGCTTCTTCGTAGAAGCGGCGCTGCAGGCGGGACTGGTCGTTGACCATCGGCAGGTGGCCGAAGTTCATCTCGCCCAGGGTCAGGGCGGGCTGCTTGGCCGGCTCGTCGGGCAGCACCAGCATGTAGGCGCGGTCGGCGGCGAAGGCCAGTTCGGCCAGCGAACCGGCAAAGCACGAACCCGGCTCGATCAGCGCAAACAGGCTGCGCGAGGACACGTCGATGCGGGCGAAAGTGCGGCGCATCATGCCCAGGGTTTCGCGGGCGAACCAGTGGTCCTGGTTGTTCAGGACAGCGACGTCAGACGCCAGCACAGCGGCGGCATCGCCCTGGGTCTTGAGCAGCCAGGTGCCGATGTCCAGTTCGTTGGTGCGCATGTGCAGGATGGCGTCGTCGAGTTCGCGCGTCATGGCCAGCGGGTACCAGTTGGCGCCTGCGGCTTCGATACCGGCCTTGTCAGCAGCGACCGCAGCGGTCGGCGCCTTGACGGTGAAGGTGGCGGTGCGCTTGGCGCGGTCGATCTCCACGCTCACGTGGGTGTAGCTCAGGCGGTCGGCTTCGAAGGTGCGGTTCAGGGGGGTGAGTTCCACGCCCTTGGCACCTGCGGGACGGTTGCTGCCTGCGGCCAGCTTGGTGGCGCGCTCTTTGACCACATCCTTGAACACGGCCGGCTTGGCGATCGCGTCGACCAGGCGCCAGTCCACGGCCTTCTGGCCACGGGCACCTTCCTGGCTGGTGCAGAAAATGTCGGCAATGTCGTGGCGCACGTGGCGCTTGTCGGTCACGCGGGTCAGGCCACCGGTACCGGGCAGCACACCCAGCAGCGGCACTTCGGGCAGGGACACGGAAGAGGAACGGTCGTCGACCAGCACGATGTCGTCGCAGGCCAGGGCCAGCTCGTAGCCGCCACCTGCGCAGGCGCCGTTCAGGGCCGCCACGAATTTCAGGCCGTTGTGTTTGCTGGAGTCTTCGATGCCGTTGCGGGTTTCGTTGGTGAACTTGCAGAAGTTCACTTTCCAGCCATGGCTGGACACACCCAGCATGAAGATGTTGGCGCCCGAGCAGAACACGCGGTCACGCAGGCTGGTCACCACCACGGTGCGCACTTCAGGGTGCTCGAAACGGATGCGCTGCAGCGCGTCGTGCAGTTCGATGTCCACGCCCAGGTCGTAGCTGTTGAGCTTGAGCTTGTAGCCCGGGCGCAGGCCGGCGTCTTCGTCGATCTTGATGCCCAGTGTGGCGATTTCGCCATCAAAGGACAGATTGATGTGCTTGTAGTGGGCGGGATGGGTCTGGTAATCCACGGTCAGGGCAGCGCTCATGGGGGTCTCCTAAAATGATTCAGGTCAAAATATGCATTTCATTGCATGTTGAAACGAAGTTTAGTGCAGGTCACTCGCCACTGCAACATGCAATTTAATGCATTTAATAGGTATTTACCCTATGAAGCCAGACCCAGGTGCTGCCGAACCGATTGGCGCAGGCTGGCAAAAGCTTCGTCTTCGCTGCCCATGCTGGTATTGATGCTCAGATCCGCCTTGGAATAGAAAGCCGAGCGCCCTTCCAGAATGCGCTTGAGGTCTTCCATGGCTTCGCGGCTGGCGGCCATGGGGCGCATGTCGCCCTGCGCTGCCACACGACCCATGTGGTCCTGCGGATCGGCCTGCAGCCAGACGGTGGTGCAGTGCGAGAGCAGGAGGTTGAAATTGGCCGAATCCGACACCAGGCCACCCGGCGTGGCGATCACCACTTCGGGATAGATCTGGATCGCTTCTTCCAGCGCGCGGCGTTCGTAGCGACGGTAGGCATTGGCGCCATACAGGTTGTGGATCTCGCTGATCTGGCAACCGGCGAACTGCTCGATCTCCCGGCTCAGCTCGATGAAGGGGTAGCCCAGGTCCTTGGCCAGGCGCTGGCCCAGCGCGGTTTTGCCCGCGCCGCGCAGGCCAATCAGCGCAATGCGCGCCTGCCGCGCCTTGGCACTGCCGCCCTCGCCAAACATCTCGACCAGCTGCACCCGCGCGCGGCGCAGGTCGGCCTCGTTGCGCTTGGCCAGCAATTCTCGAATCAGCAGCCACTCGGGCGAGGACGTCGTCACATCCCCCAGCAATTCCGCCAGCGAGCATTGCAAGGCCTGCGCCACCTGCAGCAGCACCAGCACCGACACGTTGCCGGTACCGTATTCAAGGTTGGCCAGGTGCCGCTCCGAGACTTCGGCCGCGATCGCCACAGCGCGCCGCGTCATGCCCTTGCGGGAGCGCAAGGTACGCACCCGTTCACCGAGGGCCAGCAGGAAAGGACTGCGCCCCGCCTCCTCGGACGACTCAGGTTCGGCAGACGCCACGTCCACCCATTCGGTTGATCCCATGCTCGATTCGCTTGTAAGTTGCGGGTAAACCCTTAAATTTCAGTCGCCTCAAAACATGCACTTTAATGCATACTTCACAAGACGCACGATAGTGCATTTATACCGTCATCCCCACCGTTCGACCAGCTTTTTGTTGCATCCTGCTGAAGTCGGCACTCCACCAGAGGATTCTTTTCGATGAGCACCCCACTGCTTCCCAACTTTTTCGCTGGCCGCTGGCAAACCGGCTCTTGCACCGGCACACCGCTGTTCGATCCGGTGCTGGGCACCGAACTGGTCCGCGTGTCCAACGCCGGTATCGATCTGGCCGAAGGCTTTGCCTTTGCGCGTGAGCAAGGCGGCAAGGCCTTGCGCGCCATGAGCTACGGTCAGCGCGCTGCTGCGTTGGCCAAGATCGTGGAGGTGCTGCAGGCCCACCGTGACGCGTACTACGACATCGCCACCGCCAACAGCGGCACCGTGGCCAAGGACTCGGCCGTGGACATCGACGGCGCCATCTTCACCCTGGGCTACTACGCCAAGCAGGGCGCGGCGCTGGGCGACGCCACGCTGCTGCTCGACGGCGAGCGCATCCGCATGGCCAAGGACCCGGCCTTCCAGACCCAGCACATCCAGGTGCCCACGCAGGGCGTGGCCCTGTTCATCAACGCCTTCAACTTTCCCAGCTGGGGGCTGTGGGAAAAAGCGGCCCCGGCCCTGCTCTCGGGCGTGCCGGTCATCGTCAAGCCCGCCACCGCCACCGCCTGGCTGACCCAGCGCATGGTCAAGGACGTGGTCGATGCCGGCGTGCTGCCCGCAGGCGCCCTGTCGGTCATCTGCGGCTCGTCCGCCGGGCTGATGGACCAGCTGCAAGCCTTTGATGTGGTCAGCTTCACCGGCTCGGCCGACACCGGCAAGATCATCCGCAGCCACCGCGCCGTCAGCGAGATGTCGGTGCGCTGCAACATCGAAGCCGACAGCCTGAACTCGGCCCTGCTGGCCCCCAGCGCCACCGCCGACAGCCAGGCCTTCCAGCTGCTGGTGAGCGAAGTCGTGCGCGAAATGACCGTCAAATCCGGCCAGAAATGCACCGCGATTCGCCGCATCTTTGTGCCCCGCGCCCTCTACAAGGCAGCCGCCCTGGCCATCGGGGCCAAACTGTCCAAAACCACTGTGGGCAACCCGAGGAGCGAGACGGTGCGCATGGGCGCCCTGGTCAGCCAGGAGCAAAAGGCCAGCGTGCTGGCGGGCCTGGCGCAGCTGCAGACCGAAGCCCAGGTGCTGTTTGACGGCAACACCAGCGCCTTCATCGACGCCGATGCGAACAGCGCCTGCGTGGCCCCGGTGCTGCTGGGCACCGAACAACCCATGGCGGCCCGGGTGCTGCACGCCGTGGAAGTCTTCGGCCCGGTGTCCACCCTGATGCCGTACGACAGCATCGACGAAGCCTACGCGATGATCCGGCGCGGCGAGGGCTCGCTGGTGTGCTCGGTCTACAGCGAAGACCCGGCATTCACCGCACAGGCCGCCGCCGAACTGGCCAGCAGCCATGGCCGTGTGCACGCGATCTCACCCGATGTGGCCAGTCTGCACAGCGGTCATGGCAATGTGATGCCCATGAGCCTGCACGGCGGCCCCGGCCGCGCCGGTGGCGGCGAGGAACTCGGCGGCCTGCGGGCGCTGAATTTCTACCACCGCCGCACCGCCGTGCAAGGCAGCGTGCTGGCCCTGGACCAGCTGGCCGCCCGCGGCTGCAAACTGCCCCTGTGAGGACAAGCCCGGATGGCCGGGCCTGCCCAACCCCGACACACTGAACGAAGAGACCCGAGGAGACAAGACATGAGCCGCGTGAGCGCCCCCCCTACCGAATTCAACTTTGCGCAGCACCTGATCGCCACCAACGCCAGCCGCGGCGACAAGGTGGCCCTGATCGATGACGTCGGGCAGGTGAGCTATGGCCAGCTGGCCGATGCGGTGCGCCGCTTTGCCGGCAGCCTCAAGGCCCTGGGCCTTAAGCGTGAAGAGCGCGTGCTGCTGCTCATGCAAGACAGCACCGACTGGGTGGTGGCCTTTCTGGGCTCGCTTTACGCAGGGGTGGTGCCGGTGGCCGTGAACACCCTGCTCACGGCCGAGGATTACGCCTTCATGCTGGCCAACAGCCGCGCCCAGGCGGCCCTGGTGTCGGGCGCCCTGCTGCCCACGCTGCAGGCCGCGCTCGGTCAGGCCCGAAACGAAGTGCAGCATCTGGTGGTGTCCCGCGCGGCCGGCGCCCTGCCCGCAGGCGCACACGACATGGCCACCCTGGTGGCGCAAGGCCAGGTGGGCGTGCCTGCGGCCACGCTGGCCGATGAGCCAGCGTTCTGGCTGTATTCGTCGGGTTCGACCGGCAAACCCAAAGGCACCGTCCACACCCAGGGCAGCCTGTACTGGACGGCCGAGCTCTACGGCAAGGGGGTGCTGCAGCTGCGCGAGAGCGACACCGTGTTCTCGGCGGCCAAGCTGTTCTTCGCCTATGGCCTGGGCAACGCCCTGACCTTCCCGCTCAGCGTGGGCGCCAGCGTGGTGCTGATGGCCGAGCGCCCCACCCCGCAAGCCACCTTCAAGCGCATGGTTGAGCATCAGCCCACCGTCTTTTATGGCGCCCCCACAGGTTACGGCGGCATGCTGGCCAGCCCCGACCTGCCCGCCCGCAGCCAGGTGGCGCTGCGCCTGTGCTCGTCCGCAGGCGAGGCCCTGCCGCGTGACATCGGTGAGCGCTGGACGCAGCATTTCGGCTGCGAAATCATCGACGGCATCGGTTCCACCGAAATGCTGCATGTGTTCCTGTCCAACCGCCCGGGGGATGTGCGCTACGGCACCACCGGCAAACCGGTCGAGGGCTATGAAGTGGAACTGCGCAACGAAGACGGCTCGGTCGTCACCGGCCACGACCAGATCGGTGACCTCTACATCAAGGGGCCGAGCGCCGCGCTGATGTACTGGAACAACCGCGAAAAATCGCGCGACACCTTCCGCGGCGAATGGACCAAAAGCGGCGACAAGTACACCCGCGACATGGACGGTTACTACACCTACGCGGGCCGCAACGACGACATGCTCAAGGTCAGCGGCATCTACGTTTCGCCTTTCGAGGTGGAAGCCACGCTGGTGCAGCACCCGGCCATCCTCGAAGCCGCCGTCATCGGCAAGGAAGACACCGACGGGCTGACCAAGACCAAGGCGTTCATCGTCCTCAAGTCGGGCCAGAGCCTCACCGAGGAGGAGGTCAAGGCCTTCGTCAAGGAACGCCTGGCGCCCTACAAATACCCGCGTTTCATTGAATTCGTGGGCGAACTGCCCAAGACGGCCACCGGCAAGATCCAGCGCTTTCGCCTGCGGGAAATGGAAAGCCGGCACTGAGGCCACAGGCCGCTCCTGTGCGGCTGCGGCACCACAGGACGGCTTGATGCGGGTCAGCAGAGGAATGAATTTTTTGATTTTTAACCGACAAATTCAGGGATTACCCTAAAATCGAACCATTCGGTCTCTTTTTGTCGATTGGAAATCATTTCATGCAAGTCAGAACCCGCTTGGTCCTGGGGGGCCTGGTGTCATTCATCGGGCTGTTGCTCGTCTCCCTGGTGGCGCTGTTCCTGGAAAAGTCGTCCATGCTGGACGACCGCAAGTTCAAGACCCGCCATCTGGTGGAAACGGTCCACTCGCTGGTCATGCATTACCAGGCGCTGGAAAAGGCCGGCACCCTGAACACGGCCGACGCTCAGGCCGCTGCCATCGAAGCCATCCGCGGCCTGCGCTACGAGAAAAAGGAATACTTCTGGGTCCATGACCTGGGCGCCCCCGTGCCCAAGATGATCATGCACCCCACGGTGCCAGCGCTCAACGGCAAGGTGCTGGACGCACCGGTCTTCAACAGCGCCACCACCCTGCAGGCGGGTGAAGACGGCCCCGTGGTGCGCACGGCCGACGGCAAGAAAAACATTTTTGTGGCTTTCAATGAACTGGCCCAGCAAGCCGGCCACGGCTTTGTGACCTACAACTGGAGCAAACCCAAGGCCGGCGGCGGTACCACGGAAGAGCTTTACGAAAAGCTGTCCTACGTGAAAAAGGTCGACGGCTGGGACTGGGTGGTCGGCTCGGGCATCTACATCGATGACGTGGACGCACATTTCTGGTCGCTTTTCAGCAAATTCGGCGTGCTCGTGGCCCTGGTCATGGTGGCCGTGATCGTGGTCATCCGCTGGCAAATCAACAGCATCACCCGCCCGCTCAACGCGCTGCGCTCGATGGTGATCGCGGTGGAAAAAAGCTCGGACTTCTCCCGCCGTGCCGAAGTCGGCAGCGAAGACGAAGTGGGTCAGACGGCCATGGCCTTCAACCAGCTCATGGCCGCGCAGCAAGTGGCGATCGGCGAAGTCAATGCCGTGGTGTCGGCCATTGCCTCCGGCGATTTCAGCCAGCGCGTGAACGCCAACCTCAATGGCGATCTGGCCATCATGAAGCAGGCCGTCAACAGCAGCGCAGAAAGCGTCGAGCAGACCATGAACGCTCTGCAGGACGTGATGAAGGCGCTCTACAACGGCGAATTCAGCCAGCGCATGTCCAGCCAGGTCAAGGGCGAACTGCGCGCCGCCGTGGACAACGCCATGCAGGCCATGCAAACCCTGTTGGGCGATGTGGGCCATGTGATGAACGCCGTCGCCCAGGGCGACATGCGTGGCCGCATCACCGCCGAGGGTCGAGGCGATCTGGCGCAGTTGAAGGCGCACATCAACGATTCGCTGGACGCCCTGAGCCAGACCATGCAGACCATCAACCAGAACACGCGTCAGGTGGCTGCCGTGGCCAATGAAACCAGCCAGGCCATCAGCCAGATCAGCGATGGCGCCCAGAACCAGATGCATGCCATCGGTCAGCTGGCCAACGCTGTGCGCGAAACCGCCAGCTCGGTCAGCGACGTCTCGCGCAACACCGAAACCGCCAGCGCCCGATCACGGGAGTCCATGACGCTCGTGCGTGCCGGTCGCGACAAGATGGAAACCATGGTGGAAGTGGTCAACGGCATCGCCGCCAACTCCGAGAAAATCAACAAGATCACCGAGGTGATCGAGGGCATCGCCAACAAGACCAACCTGCTCTCGCTCAATGCTGCCATTGAGGCCGCCCGCGCCGGTGAGCACGGCAAAGGCTTCTCGGTGGTGGCCGAAGAAGTGGGCAAGCTGGCCGCCAGCAGCGCCGAAAGCACCCAGGAAATCGCGCAGCTGGTGCAGCAAGCGGTCAATGAGGCACGCCGCGCCGTCGAAACCGTGCAGGAAGTCAGCCGTGACATGGCCCAGATCGAGCAGGGGGCCCATGAAGCCGATGGCATGATGCAGCGCATCTCGGCGGCCCTGGAGCAGCAGAGCTCGGCCGTGCAGTCCATCAACAACAACATGGCCAACCTCAATCAAATTGCCGAATCGAATGCATCGGCCAGTGAGGAGATCACCGCGACGGTGGTCGAGTTGTTCAAGATTGCCGACGGCACCCGGCGCGAGGTCGACAAGTTCCACATCTGAACACTGTCCACCAACCAAAAGGGGCCCATCGGGCCCCTTTTTTGTGGCTGAGCCGCTTTGGGCCTCAGGTGTCCTTGCTGATCTTGATGCTGGGAAACTTGCTGGAGAAGTCCTTGGCCCGGGCGGCCACCTTGACCGCCACCTGACGCGCCACCGCCTTGTAGATGCCGGCCACTTCGCCTTCGGGATCGGACACCACCGTGGGCTTGCCGTTGTCGGCCTGCAGGCGGATCTGCAGGTTCAGGGGCAAGGCGCCCAGGTAATCGATGCCTTTTTCAGCCGCGTAGCGCTTGCCGCCGTCCTCGCCAAAAATATGTTCGACGTGGCCGCAGTTCGTGCAGACATGGACCGCCATGTTTTCCACGATGCCCAGGATCGGCACCCCCACCTTGTCGAACATGGCCACCCCTTTGCGGGCGTCCAGCAGGGCAATGTCCTGCGGTGTGGTCACGATCACGGCCCCGGTCATGGGCACACGCTGGGAGAGGGTCAGCTGGATGTCGCCCGTGCCGGGGGGCATGTCAACGATCAAATAATCCAGGTCTTTCCAGTTCGTCTGGCGCAGCAATTGCTCGAGCGCCTGGGTGGCCATGGGGCCGCGCCAGATCATGGCTTCGTCCTGATCGACCAGGAAGCCAATGGACATCACCTGCACGCCATAGTTCTCCAGCGGCTCCATGGTTTGCCCGTCTTCGCTCTCGGGACGGCCTTCGATGCCCATCATCATGGGCTGGCTGGGACCGTAGATGTCGGCGTCCAGAATGCCCACCCGCGCGCCTTCGGCGGCCAGCGCCAGTGCCAGGTTGACGGCGGTGGTGCTCTTGCCCACACCGCCCTTGCCCGAAGCCACGGCGATGATGTTCTTGACCTGCGGCAGCAGGGCCACACCGCGCTGGGCAGCGTGGGCGATGATCTTGCTGCTCACATTGGCCGAAACGTTGTCCACGCCCGCCACCCCTTTGGCCGCGGTGATCAGCGCCTGTCGCAGCGCCGGAATCTGGCTTTTGGCCGGGTAGCCCAGCTCGACATCAAAGGAGACATGGCCGCCTTCGACGCTGAGGTTCTTGAGCTGTTTGGTGGAAACAAAGTCCTTGCCGGTATTCGGGTCGACAACGGTCTGCAGGGCTTGGAGGAGTTGTTCTGGGGTGGCCATGAGGGAAAACTTCAGGTTGGAGCCGGGCAGTGTAGCCACAACTCATAAAATCGGGGATTCCCCTGACCAATGACCCTGCCCATGTCTGCAGCATCCCGCCAGCTTTTCGTCACCACCGCCCTGCCGTACGCCAACGGCAATTTCCACATCGGCCACATCATGGAATACATCCAGGCCGACACCTGGGTGCGAACGATGCGCATGATGGGCCATGAAGTTCATTTTGTGGGTGCCGACGACGCGCACGGCGCGCCGATCATGATCGCGGCCGAGAAGGCGGGCGTCACGCCCCAGCAGTTCGTGGCCAACATCGCCGCCGGTCGCAAGCCCTATCTGGATGGTTTCCACATCGCCTTTGACAACTGGCACAGCACCGACGGCCCGGAAAACCACGAACTGGCCCAGACCATCTACCTGGCGCTCAAGAAGAACGGCCTGATCGAGAGCCGCACCATCGAGCAGTTCTACGACCCGGACAAGGGCATGTTCCTGCCCGACCGCTTTATCAAGGGCGAATGCCCCAAGTGCGGCGCCAAGGACCAGTACGGCGACAACTGCGAAAGCTGCGGCGCGGTTTATGCCCCGACCGAACTGAAAAACCCTTATTCCGCCCTGTCTGGCGCCACGCCGGTGCTGCGCACCTCCGAGCACTTTTTCTTCAAGCTGTCGGACAAGCGCTGCCTGGACTTCCTGGCCCAGTGGACCAACAGCGGGGCCGTGCAGCCCGAGGTGCTCAACAAGATCGCCGAATGGATCGAGCCCGGCGAAGACGGCAAGCCCAAGATGGGCGACTGGGACATCAGCCGCGACGCACCCTACTTCGGCATCGAAATTCCCGACGCGCCGGGCAAGTACTTTTATGTGTGGCTGGACGCCCCAATCGGCTACCTGGCCTCGCTGAAAAACTACTTCGGCAAGATCGGCAAGGACTACGAGGCCTTCATGGCCGACCCGAAGGTGGAGCAGTACCACTTCATCGGCAAGGACATCATCACCTTCCACACCCTGTTCTGGCCGGCCATGCTGCATTTTTCCGGCCGCAAGGTGCCCAACGCGGTGTTCGTGCACGGCTTCCTGACGGTGAGCGGCGAGAAGATGAGCAAGAGCCGCGGCACCGGTCTGGACCCGCTCAAGTACCTGAGCCTGGGCATGAACCCCGAGTGGCTGCGCTACTACATCGCCGCCAAGCTCAACGGTCGCAACGAGGACGTGGACTTCAACCCTGAAGATTTCCAGGCCCGCGTCAACTCCGACCTGATCGGCAAGTACGTCAACATCGCCAGCCGCTCGGCGGGTTTCATTGCCAAGCGCTTTGGCGGCAAGCTGGGCGAGGTGTCGGCCGATGGCGACGCCCTGCTCTCGCACCTGCGTGATGGCATCGCCCCGATTTCCGAGCTGCTGGCCGAACGCGACTACGCCAAGGCCCTGCGCGACGTGATGGCGCTGACCGACCGCGTCAACGAGTACGTGGACGCCAACAAACCCTGGGAACTGGCCAAGAAGGAGGGCATGGAAGGCCGCCTGCACGATGTCTGCACCACCTGCATCGAAGCCTTCCGCGTGCTCACCGTGCTGCTCAAGCCGGTCCTGCCCCACCTGGCCGCCCAGGTCGAGGGCTTTCTGAACATCGCCCCCATGACCTTTGCCAACGCCAGCCAGCCGCTGGGCGCCGGCCACACCATTGGCGAGTACAAGCACCTGATGCAGCGTGTCGATCCGAAGATGCTGGAGGCTTTGTTCGAGCCCCCGGCAGAGCCGGAGCCCGAGAAAGTGGTGCCGGGTGGCGAAGAAATCGCCCCCGTCATCTCCATCGACGACTTCGCCAAGATCGACCTGCGCATCGCCCAGATCGTGAACTGCGAAGCCGTGGAAGGCTCCACCAAGCTGCTGCGCCTGACGCTGGACGTGGGCGAAGGCCGCACGCGCAACGTCTTCTCTGGCATCGCCAGCATGTACAAGCCCGAAGACCTGGTGGGCAAGCTCACCGTGATGGTGGCCAACCTGGCGCCGCGCAAGATGAAGTTCGGCATTTCCGAAGGCATGGTGCTGGCCGCCAGCCATGCGGACGAAAAAGCCGAACCCGGCATCTATGTGCTGCACCCCTGGCCCGGCGCCAAGCCCGGCATGCGCATCCACTGACCGGACCGGGGCTTCGAAACCATTGAGATCTGAACAATGGGGATCTGACCCCGATTGTTTGACCCCGATTGTTCAGATGGTTTGGGCCCCGATTTTTCCCCCGCTGGTTCGGCCGATGGGTTGACAGCTGGCTGTGGGGCGGCTGGTGCATACTGGTCGGCATGAAGCCGGATCTGCACTTTTTCCGTCCCAAGCTGTTCGACAGCCTGAGCGGCTACGACCGCAGCGCATTGATCCGGGACGCCGCAGCGGGCATGACCGTGGGCGTAGTGGCCTTGCCACTGGCCATGGCCTTTGCCATCGCCTCCGGCCTCAAGCCCGAAGCAGGCCTGTTCACCGCCATCATCGCGGGCTTCCTGATTTCCTTTCTGGGCGGCAGCAAGGTGCAGATCGGCGGTCCGGCTGGTGCCTTCATCGTCATCGTCTACGGCATCCTTGAGCGCTATGGCCTGGCCAACCTGATCCTGGCCACCGCCATGTCCGGCGCCCTGCTCTTCCTCATGGGGGTCTTTCGGCTGGGCACGCTGATCCGCTTCATCCCCGTTTCGGTGGTGATCGGCTTCACCAACGGCATTGCCGTGCTGATCATGCTCTCGCAGATCAAGGACTTTCTTGGCCTGAAAATCGCCAGCATGCCCGCCGATTTCTTCGGCATGCTGGCGGCCCTGCGCGGCGCCCTGGGCAGCACCAACCTCGCGGCTTTGCTGGTGGCGCTGGGCTCCCTGTCCTTGCTGGTGGGCTGGATGCGGCTGGGACGGCGCCTGGAAAACACCCGTTACCAGTGGCTGAGCGCCTTGCCCGGCTCCATCATCGCCTTGCTGTTTGCCACCCTGGCCACCGCCGGTCTGTCCTTGCCGGTGGAAACCATCGGCAGCAAGTTCGGCGGCATTCCCGCCAGCCTGCCCCACCTGCAGTGGCCGGAGTTCAGCTGGGACTCGGCCCGCTTCCTCTTCATGCCGACCATGACCCTGGCGCTGCTGGGCGCCATCGAGTCGCTGCTGTGCGCGCGCATTGCCGACGGCCTGACCGAAGACCGCCACAACCCCAACCAGGAGCTGATGGCCCAGGGCATTGCCAATTTCATCACCCCCTTCTTCGGCGGCATGCCCGCCACCGGCACCATCGCGCGCACGGTCACCAACATCAAAAGCGGGGGCCGCACACCGATCGCTGGCATGGTGCATGCGCTCACGCTGCTGGCAGTGGTGCTGGTGGCCGCCCCACTGGCCAGCCACATTCCGCTGGCCGCATTGGCCGCCATCCTCATGTTTGTGGCCTGGAACATGGGCGAATGGCGCGAATTCCTGCACCTGCGCCAATACCGCATGCCCTACAGGGTGACGCTGCTGGCCGTGTTTTTCCTGACCGTGGTGTTTGACCTGACCGTGGCCGTGGAAGTCGGCCTGATCGCCGCATGCCTGACCTTCATCTACCGCATCTCCAGCCTCAGCCGCAGCGAAGCCGTCAACCGCATGGACCACCCCAGTCTGGCCGGCTACGAATCGGCCATCCAGGCCTGGCGGCTGTACGGCGCCCTGTTCTTCGGTGCCGTCAAGCTGGTCGAAGACATCGAAGACCGGCTGGACACGCCGGTGCTGGTGCTCGATCTGAAAAACCTGATTTACGTCGATTCATCGGGCGCTGACGCCTTGATGAACCTGATCCACAGCTGCCGCAAGAAAAACGTGACCCTGATCGTCTGCGGCCTGATGCACCAGCCGCTGGACATCGCCCGGCGCAGCGGCCTGCTGGCCCACCTGGAAGGTCGGCTCGAACCCGACCTGGCCTCGGGTCTGGCACGTGCGATGGCCCAGTCGCCCAGCCCGGCCCAGTAAAATCCCCTGTTGCTGTCGCAGGCACCACCCAACGGTGCCAGCCCTTACCGGAAATACCACCATGAACCTGTTTCGCCGCCCGAACTACGAGTCCGACGCCACCCAATTCATCCATTCGCTCAAGGCCCAGCGCCCCGAACTGGAAGCCCAGCAACGCCAGGGCCGTGCCCTGCTGTGGGACAAGCAGGTCGACCGCGAAGCCCAGCAGGACTTCAAGGCCGCCCGTGTGGCCCAGAAGCCCTACGTCTACCAGACCCAGGCCTGAAGCCCTTGCCCCCTGAGCTGCCCGCGGCATGAGCACCACTGAACCCACCGAGCTGCCCGACCCCATCGAGCCGGCCGCCGTGCCCATGCCGGAAGTGGTGGACCATGTCGCCGTCGCACGCCTGTACGGCGAGCCCCTCTTTGCGCTGCCCAATGACCTCTACATCCCGCCCGATGCGCTGGAGGTCTTTCTGGAAGCATTTGAAGGCCCGCTGGACCTGCTGCTCTACCTGATCCGCAAGCAGAACTTCAACATCCTCGACATCCCGATGGCGGCCGTGACGCGGCAGTACCTGAGCTATGTCGACGAGATCCGGGCGCGCAACCTGGAGCTGGCCGCGGAATACCTGCTGATGGCCGCCATGCTGATCGAGATCAAGTCGCGCATGCTGCTGCCCCCCAAAAAGGTGGCCGATGGCGAGGAAGCCGAGGACCCCCGCGCCGAACTCGTGCGCCGCCTGCTGGAATACGAGCAGATCAAGCTGGCCTCGGCGCAGCTCAACGAGATCCCTCAATACGGCCGCGATTTCCTCAAGGCCCAGGTCTACATCGAGCAAAGCCTGCAACCGCGCTTTCCCGACGTCAGCATGGACGAGCTGCAGGCCGCCTGGCGCGACATCCTCAAACGCGCCCAGCTGGTCCAGCACCACCGCATCAGCCGCGAAGAACTGAGCGTGCGCGAACACATGAGCATCGTGCTGCGCAAATTGCAGGGCCGCAAATTCATCGAGTTCGAACACCTATTTGACCCCACCCAGGGTGTCCCTGTGCTGGTCGTCACCTTCATTGCCTTGCTCGAACTGGCCAAGGAAACCCTGATCGAGATCACCCAGGCCGAAGCCTACGCCCCGGTCTACGTGCGGCTGGCCTACACGCCCAATTGAACACCGCGCAGCGCTGATGGCGCAGCGCACTAGCTTTCACCCCATGAGCACCGCAACCCCTTATGGCACCCTGCCACCTGCATCTCCCGTGGCTATCCGCAAACCCGTGAGCCTGCCCCGACTGAGCGAAATGCGCGCACGTGGAGAAAAAATCACCATGCTGACGGCCTATGACGCCACATTTGCAGCGGTAGCCGATGCGGCGGGGGTCGAATGCATTCTGGTGGGCGACTCCTTGGGCATGGTCTGCCAGGGCCTGCCCAGCACCGTGGGGGTCAGCCTGGAAACCATGTGTTACCACACGGAAAGCGTGGCAAGGGGCATTCGCCGAGTACAAGGCACCAGCTGGATCATTGGCGACCTGCCTTTCGGCAGCTATCAGGCGTCTCGCGAACAGGCGATGCACAGCGCCAGCGCCCTGATGCAGGCAGGCGCCCACATGGTCAAGCTCGAAGGCGGCGGCTGGACCACCGAGACCGTACGTTTTCTGGTGGAGCGTGGCATCCCTGTCTGCGCCCACCTGGGTCTGACCCCCCAAACCGTGCATGCGCTGGGGGGTTACCGAGTACAAGGACGTGACGAGCTTCACGCTCGCCAACTGCGAGCCGATGCGCTGGCTCTGCAGGATGCAGGCGCCAGCATGCTGGTGCTCGAGATGGTGCCAGCGACACTGTCGAGCGAACTGACTCAGGCACTCTCGCGCTGTCACACCATCGGCATTGGCGCAGGCAATGGCACTGCGGGCCAGGTGCTGGTGATGCACGACATGCTCGGCATCAATCTGGGCAAGAACCCGAAATTCGTGCGCAACTTCATGCAGGGCCACAGCAGTGTGATGGAAGCCATGCGCGCCTATGTGCAATCCGTCAAGGACGGCACTTTTCCCGACAACACCCTTCACGCCTGGTAAACCATGCTCATCGCCCGCACCATTGAAGAAGTCCGAACAGCCTTGGCCGACAGCCAGCGCCCTGCCTTTGTCCCCACCATGGGCAATCTGCACGATGGGCATCTGCGTCTCGTCCGGGAAGCCACTGCCCGCGGAGACAAAACGGTGGCCAGCATCTTCGTCAACCGCCTGCAATTCCTGCCCCACGAAGACTTTGACAGCTACCCCCGCACTTTCGAGGCCGACTGCGTCAAGCTCGAGGCCAACGGCTGTGACGTCGTGTTTGCACCCCGCGAGACCGACCTTTACCCCCAGACACAAACCGTCAAGGTGCATGCTGATGCCACGCTGGGTGACATCCTCGAAGGCAGTTTCCGGCCAGGCTTTTTCACGGGCGTGTCGACCGTGGTCATGAAACTTTTCATGTGCATCTTCGCTGGCAAAAGTCAGGGCGTGGCGGTGTTCGGCAAGAAGGACTACCAGCAACTCATGGTCATTCGCCAGATGGTGCTGCAGTTTGCGTTGCCGATCGAAATTGTCGGCGTAGAAACTTGCCGAGCCCAAGACGGCCTGGCCCTGAGCTCTCGCAATGGCTACCTCAGCGAGACAGAACGGGCAGAAGCGGTCCAGCTCTCGCTGGCATTGCGAGCCCTTGGACGCGATGCACTGGCGGCTGCGGATGGCCTGGTTCACCAGCTGCCTGCACTTGAAGCCAAGGCCATGGAAGGGCTGCGTCAGCGGGGCTGGCAACCCGACTACCTCACGGTGCGCCGCCGCGAGGATTTGCAAACGCCCCAGGCAGGGGACGCCCTGGTTGTGCTTGGCGCAGCACGGCTGGGCAGCACCCGGCTGATCGACAATTACGAGATCTGACGCACCGACAAGTTGTTGCGGCGAGGTGCACTCGACCGCACCAGATCGCTTGTCAAGGCGCATCCAGGAATCCGCCCGCGCGCAAGGTGATCACCAAGGTGTCACGCCAGCCCTGCGCCTGCAGTGGCTGAATAGGCGTGGTTTCATGGATGACGCGCTGGTCGTCGAGCAGCAACAAGGACCAGGGCTCGGTGAGGGTAAACCGCTGGCCACGGGGGCTGTCGATATCAAACACCCGTGTCTCACCCCCCTTGATGCCTTGCCGTCCCACCAGAAAGACCGCCACCCAATTCACGCCGTCACGGTGGGCCCCTTCGGGCGTGGGGCGGCCAATGCCGTCGGTGGTGTCGATCCGGAACTGGTGTGCTTCGGTGAACCAGGTCTGCGCGCCCTGCACGCCCGAAGCCACCTGGGCCAGCCATTGAAGCAGCGCCTGCCAGGCGGGCTGCGCCAGCACTTCTGGCGACATGGGGTCAAACCAGCGCTGCATGCCCCCATGCAGGGCGTTATAAGACACCGGTTGCCAGTGCGCACGGTGCGGCATCAGGCGCACTTCTTGCGCATTCACTTGCAGGCTGGCATGGCGACGGCGGCGGTAGCGCCCACCGTCCTTCAGGTACTGATCAGGGGGCAGGTCATTCCAGCTCTCTTCAAGTGCCTGCAGCGCTTCCATCGACACCCCGGCCAAGGCGCAGACGCTGGCCGGTGCCAGCACGGCGTAACCCTGCTGCCGCAGGCTGGACTCCAGCTGGTCGACAGGCGTCAAAGGGGGCGGCAGGTTGCGTTCGGGCATGGCGGTCAGCGATTTCGGCAAAGTGGCAAGCATAACGCCGCGCACCCACCCTGCCACAGCCCGGACATGCTTTGCATCAAGCCTGGCCCACAAAGTGAGGATTAAGCTCTCGCTGCCATCTGACCTGCAGTCCCCTGCCCCATGCAAACCTTCTGGATCATCGCTGCCATTGCCCTGTGCCTGCTGCTGTCCGCCTGGCTCAAGCCCTGGCGGCAACTGGCCCACGCCAGCTTGTGGACCCCTGTGCTGGGCGCGCTGGTGCTGCTGCCCTGGTTCTGGGCCCTGCCGCGCCTGCATGCCATGCCGCTGCAACTGCAGTTAAGTGGCGCCGTGCTGGTGTTGATGTGCCTGGGCTGGCCGCTGGCCATCTGGGTGCTGCTGGCGGTCAGCGGCATCAGCGACTGGCTGGCGCCACAAGGCCTAGAAGAACAGGCGCGCAGCCTGTTCTTTCTGGGGGTGCTGCCGGCCACGCTGGCCCTTGCGCTGGGGGCGGCCCTGCGCCGCTGGCTGCCGCACCACCCCTTCGTCTACATCCTGGGGCGGGGTTTTCTGGGCACCGCCGTGTGTCTGTTCGCCTCGCGCACGCTGCAAACGCTGACCGGCGATGCGCACGCAGAGCTGAGCACAGGCCTGTCCCTGGTCGCCCAGTGGCTCATGGCCTGGGGCGACGCCTTCATCACCGGGCTGGTCACGGCCATCCTGGTCGCTTTCAGGCCCGAGTGGCTGGCCACCTGGTCAGACCGGCTCTACCTGCAGCCGCCTGACCCGCAGGAACCTCAGCCGTAACGCTTGGCCGCGAGTTTGGCGCCCTCGGCCAGCGCCTTGAGCTTGGCCTCGGCCACGGCCCGGTCCATCGGCGCCAGACCACAGTTGGTGCAGGCGATCAGGTGCTGCTTGGGCACAAACTGCAGCGCCATGCCGATGGTGTCGGCCACCTGCTCGGGCGTCTCGATCTCTTCGCTGGCCACGTCGATCACACCGACCATCACGTCCTTGCCTTCCAGCAGTTTCATGAGGTCGGGCGGCACATGCGAGTGAAAGCACTCCAGGCTGACCTGATCGATGCTGCTTTGGGCCAGCGCCGGGAACACCTTTTCGTACTGGCGCCATTCGTGGCCCAACGTCTTTTTCCAGTTGTTGTTGGCCTCGATGCCGTAGCCGTAGCAGATGTGCACGGCGGTGGTGCAGGTCAGCCCCTGGGCAGCGCGCTCCAGCGCTTTCACCCCCCAGTCGGCGGCTTCTTCCATGTAGACGTTGAAAGCCGGTTCGTCGAACTGGACGATGTCCACACCGTCGGCCTGCAGGGCCAGCGCTTCCTGGTTGAGCAGCTCGGCAAAAGCCATGGCCATCTTGACCTTGTCGCCGTAAAAACGGTCGGCCACGGTGTCCACGATCGTCATCGGGCCCGGCAGCGTGAACTTGACCTTCTTGTTCGTGTGGGCGCGCGTGAGCTGGGCTTCAAACGCATGGACACGGCCCTTCAGGCGCAGTGGCGCCACCACCTGCGGCACCATGGCGTCGTAGCGGTTGTTGCGGATGCCCATCTTGACCTTGTTGTCGAAGTCGATGCCTTCGACCCGCTCCAGGAAGCCGTGCACGAAATGCTGACGGGCCTGCTCGCCATCGCCAATCACCTCCAGACCGGCGTCTTCCTGCAGCTTGACCCACAGCAGCGTGGCATCCATCTTGGCCTTGAGCAGTTCATCGCCCTGCGCTTTCCATTGCGGCCAGAGTTTGTGGGTCTCGGCCAGCCAGGCGGGTTTGGGCAGGCTGCCGGCAATCGCGGTACGGAACATGGTGTTGTCCTTGAGATCGTTGGATAGAAGAATGGCCCGGACTGTAGATCAGGCCGCATGCCCTTGCGCCGAGAGAGAGAACTCCCTGGCCAGCAGTTCATAGGAACGGCGCTGGGCCTGCGGATCGTGGGTCCAGGTGATGACCGCCAGC
>Ga0255192_1000074_pt1 | contig 20272 bp, 21 predicted proteins | sample Miss_Miss_RepC_8_2_FD_189950 | JGI IMG/M metagenome (GOLD analysis project Ga0255192, IMG submission 189950) | Freshwater microbial communities from Mississippi River, Louisiana, United States - Miss_Miss_RepC_8h | ecosystem: Environmental > Aquatic > Freshwater > River | place: USA: Louisiana...
CGTGGCACAGTCTCGACCGGGCCGACCGGTGCGTGCGCTGTATTTCTCGGACCACGGACAGGAAGTGGGCCATTTCCGCGATTTCGCAGGCCACAGCGAACAGGATGAAAGCGGCTATACCGTGCCGCTGTGGATCTGGAACAGCCCCGCCGCGCAGGCGCTGGACGATCGGCATCTGAACGCGCCCATCCGGCTCGACAGCCTGGACCAGGCGCTGCAGCACCTGATGGGGGTGCGCTCGCGCTGGTACGAAGCCGAGCAGGATTTCCTGTCCGCCCAATACAAATACCCCAGCCCAGCGCCTGCTGCCCGCTGAAAACCCGTCGGGCCGCGCAGAAAGCTCAGACGCCAGGCTCCACAAAGCCACGCAGCTCGAAGCAGGCGCCGCCGCCCGCATGGTCGGTGCACAGCACGCGGGCGCCATGCCGCTCGGCAATCGACTTGACCAGGGACAGGCCCAGCCCCACGCCCCCCACGCGCTCGCTGGCGCCAGGCAAGCGGAAGAAGGGCTCGAAAATCCGTTCGCGGTAGGTCGGTGGCACGCCCGGACCGTTGTCACAGACCCGCAGCACAGGGGACCCGCCTTCGCGCGACAGGAGCAGTACCGCCTCGCTTTCCGGTCCGGTGGCGGCGCCGTAGCGCACCGCGTTCTCCAGCAGGTTGCGCACCATGCGGCGCAGCAGTTTGCCAACGCCGCGCACTTCCAGCGCGATCATGCCTTCGGGCACCTCCAGACGGGCGCCCACACGGGCACATTCTTCGGCGCACAGCCCCACCAGGTCGACCGATTCGACCGTGCCCATGTCGGCTTCGCGCGCATCCAGACGGCTGGCCAGCAGGATTTCGTCGATCAGCTGATCGAGTTCGGCCATGTTGCGCAGGATTTCCTGACGGGTGCGCTGGCGCCCGGCCTCGGTCGCCCCTGGCGCGTCCATCAACTCCATGCCCATGCGGATGCGGGCCAGCGGCGAACGCAGCTCGTGCGAGGCGTTGGCCAGCAAGGACTTCTGTGAAGACAGCAGGTTCTGAATGCGCTCGGCGGCCGCATTGAAGCGGCGCGAAAGGTCGGCCACCTCGTCCTCACCCGATTCCGGCACCCGCACCGACAGGTCGCCCTCACCCCAGCGTTGCACGCCTTGCTGCAACCCTTCCAGTCGTTTGGTCAGGCGGCGCACCACCGGGTACAGCGCCAAGGCCGCGGCCACACCCATCAGGGCCAGCATGCCAATAAAGCCATAGGGCGGACGGGCCCACCACGGCGACAGGTCGCGGGGATGCGGCGGTCGCCCCCCCAGGTGGACCATGCCGCCCCCAGGACGCTCAAGCCGTCGCTCCAGAAACAGATGCACCGGCGGCTGCCCGTGGATCGGCACCTGGATTTCCAGCGGCGTGCCCGGTTGTGGTCGGGCGTTGGTGCTGCCCAGCAGCTCGCCCTGCGCATTACGCACGATCCATTCGCGCATGGGCGGGTTGGCGGCGTTGTGCTCCACCGACAGGTGCCAGGCCCAGCCGACCAGCACCATCAGCATCGCCACGCCCAGCACCACCGCCAGCCAGATGCGCAGATAAAGGTGCCTGGACCATCCGCTCATCGTTCAATCCTGCTGGCGCGCAAACACATAGCCCACCCCGCGCACCGTGAGGATGCGTTTGGGGTTTTTCACATCGTCCTCGATGGCGGCGCGGATACGGCCCATGTGCACATCGATGGAGCGGTCAAACGCCTCCAGTTCACGGCCGCGCACGGCCTCCATGATCTGATCGCGTGTGAGCACACGACCGGCGCGCTCGGCCAAAGCGACCAGCAGATCGAACTGGTAGGACGTGAGTTCGCAAGGCTCGCCCCGCACGCTCACGCGGCGGGCATCGCGGTCGATGTCGAGCGAGCCAAACTGCATGAGCTGCGCCGATGCCGTGCCCGCGCCATGGCCCTGACGGCGCAGGATGGCGCGGATGCGGGCCAGCAGCTCGCGGGGTTCAAACGGCTTGGGCAGGTAATCGTCGGCGCCCATCTCCAGGCCGATGATGCGATCCATCGGGTCGCCCTTGGCGGTCAGCATCAGCACCGGCACCTGCCCAGCAGCCCCCGGCAGGCCACGGATGCGCTGGCACACCTGCAAGCCATCCATGTCGGGCAGCATCAGGTCCAGAATGACCAGCTCAGGCAAAGCGTGTTCAAGGCGGGCCAGCCCGGTGCGGGCGTCCGGCGCATGGCTGACGTCATAGCCTGAAGCCGACAGGTAGTCGGCCACCATGCCCGCCAGGCGTTCGTCGTCTTCGATCATCAACAGCGCTGTCATGTCCGCATCATCCCCCGCCCGATCGTCCTGCCTGTAACGGCCCGGTAAAGTTTTACGAAGACGCCCTCACCCGCCCCGCCAGCCAGACCAGCAGCAGCACCGGCACCCCCAGCCAAGCGGTGGCCAGGAAGAAGGTCTCATAGCCATGCATGTTCACGAAGTCACCCGAAAAGCCGGCCACGAACTTGGGCAGCAGCAGCATCATGGAGCTCAGCAGCGCGTACTGCGTGGCCGAATAGCTGATGTTGGTGAGCGAGGACAGGTAAGCAATGAACGCCGCCGACGCGATGCCGCTGGCCAGGTTGTCGGCAGACACCACCCAGATGAGCGCCGTCACGTCATGCCCCACACCGTGCAGCCAGGCGAACAGCAGGTTGCTGGCGGCACTGAGCACCGCCCCCAGCATCAGCACGCGCATGACCCCCAACCGCGACGACAGCACACCGCCGACAAACGCGCCGACCAGCGTCATCACCACGCCGTAGATTTTGGTGACCGCGGCCACTTCATCCTTGGTGTAGCCCATGTCCACATAAAAAGGATTGGCCATGATGCCCATGACCACATCGCTGATGCGGTAGACCGCGATCAGCGCCAGCACCAGCAAGGCCTGCCAGCGGAAGCGCTGCCAGAAATCGGCAAAGGGTTCGATCAGTGCCCCCCGCAGCCACTCGCCCAGCGAGCGGGCCTGCGCCAACGGCCGCGAGGCGGGCTCGGGCGACAGCAAGACCGTCAGCACCCCCGGCAGCACGCTGGCCGCCATGACCAGATAAGCCACCCGCCAGGCCGCGGCGTCATAGCCCGTCGCATCGCCGCCCTGCACGCGAGCGGCGATCCACAGCACCCCGGCCCCGGCCCAGATCATGGCCAGCCGGTAGCCGGTCTGGTAGCTGGCGGCCAGCGCCGCCTGGGCATCGGCGGCTGCCGACTCGATGCGGTAGGCGTCCAGCGCAATGTCCTGCGTGGCCGAGGCAAACGCGACGGCCAGTGCGCACCACACCAGCGGCGCCAGCAGCAGCGCGGGGTCGTTCACGGCCATGCCCACCAGCCCGAGGGCCATCACCAGCTGCGACAGCAGCAGCCAGCTGCGCCTGCGGCCCAGCCAGCGGGTGAGCAGCGGCAGGGGCATGCGATCCACCAGCGGCGCCCAGACCCACTTGAAACCATAGGCCAGCCCCACCCAGCTCAGGTAACCGATGGTGCTGCGGTCGATGCCCGCTTCGCGCAAGCGGAAACTGAGCGTGCCCAGCACCAGGAGCAGCGGCAGACCCGCCGAAAAACCCAGCAACAGCATCCGGATGCTGGCCGGCTGCACATACAGCGCCAGCGCCTCGCGCCAGGTTTTGCGGGAAGAGGAAGAGGCATGCGTCATCTCGGACATGGACCCATTATCGGGGTGTGAAAGGTTCATCCTTTGCGCTTATCATCCGCGCCATGTGCTGGCTCTGTGACTTCAAGACCTCCGACAACGCTGCCGCTGCCCCGCACCGCTGGCAGGCACGGCGTGGCTTTCTGATGGCGGCCGGTGCCGTCGCCGCTGCACCCGCCCTGGCGCAGGTGGAAGTGGGTGCGTCCTCGGGTGTGCGCAAACTGGTCCCAGCCGAAACCCTGGAGAACTCTGCTCGGCAGCAGTACAACCAGGTGCTGGCCGACGCCAAGGCCAAAGGCGCCCTGGCCCCCGAAGACCATCCCCAGCTGCAGCGCCTGCACGCCATTGCGCGCAAACTGATTCCGTTCACGTCGCAATGGAACCCGCGCTCTCGCGACTGGAAATGGCAAGTCAACCTGATTGGCAGCAAACAACTCAATGCCTGGTGCATGCCCGGCGGCAAGATCGCTTTCTATACCGGCATCATCGACCAGCTGCAGCTTGACGATGACCAGATCGCCATGATCATGGGCCACGAAATGGCACACGCCCTGCGTGAACACGCCCGCGAGCGCCTGGCCAAAACCCAGGCCACCAATGCCGCCATTTCCATCGGCTCGGCGCTGCTGGGCCTCGGTCAGCTGGGCAACCTGGCGGCCGACATGGGGGGGCAGCTGCTGACGTTGAAGTTCAGCCGTGACGACGAAAGCGAAGCCGATCTGGTGGGGCTGGAAATCGCCGCGCGCGGCGGCTACCGGCCCGAAGCCAGCGTGGAACTCTGGAAAAAGATGCTGGCCGCCAGCTCGGGCAAGGGGCCGGAATTCATGTCCACCCACCCCAGCGGTGCCAACCGCATCCAGGAACTCGAATCCAATCTGCCCAAAGTGCGGCACCTGTACGAGCAGGCCACACGGGGCTAAGGCTGGATCCTCGGGTCAAGCCCGAGAATGACAGGCACTGTGATGGCACCGTCGCCCCAACTGGATCGGGCCATCCATCCACTCACATGTCGCGCACGTAGGGGTTGCTGCGCCGCTCCCTGCCAAAAGTGCTCTCCGGCCCGTGGCCCGGGATGAACACCGTGTCGTTGCCCATGGGCCACAGGCGCTCGCGGATGCTGCGGATCAGGTCCTCGTGGTTGCCCTGCGGAAAGTCGGTGCGTCCGATGCTGCCGGCAAACAGCACATCCCCCACAAACGCCCGCTGGATCTCGAGCGAGTGAAACACCACATGCCCGGGGGTGTGGCCCGGGCAATGGCGCACATGCAGCGCATGCGATCCCAGCGTGACGGTGTCGCCATCTTCGAGCCAGCGGCTTGGCGTGAAAGCACGCGCCGGCGGGAAGCCATAGTTCAACGCCGCCATCGGCAAGCCGTCGATCCAGAACTGGTCGCCCCGGTGCGGGCCGACAATGGGCAAGCCCAGCTGCTCGGCCAGATCGGCCGCACCGCTGCAGTGGTCCAGATGGCCGTGCGTCACCCAGACCTGCTCGAGCTTGAGCCCCAGTTTCTGGACGGCATCGAGCAGCACATCCAGATCGCCGCCCGGATCGATGACGGCGGCCTGCATCGTCTGGTCATCCCAGATCAGGGAACAGTTTTGCTGGAAGGCGGTGACGGGAATGGTGAGGTACTTGAGCATGTGTGGATTATGTGGTGCGCCATGGTCATCCGCCGACATCCAGCACGGGCCTCAAAGCCACAGCGGGTCCTCATGGTACGACCTGCCCATTCAGAGACCCTGGCGCCAGCGCTTCATTGAATAGAATTTGGGACTTTTCCCGGCATTTTTGCTTGGAAATACAACATCTGCCTGGGTGCATAAGGGGATCGCCAGTGTCACTGGTACTCGTTTCGGCAACGCGTGCGTCTCGCGATGAATTCATGTCTGAGGCTTTGCTGGCCAGCTCATTGCGGGCCATCGGTCAACTGACGCCTTTGCACTTGCGGGTGAGCTTCAACAATCACCGCCCTTTGGGCGAGGTTTACAACGAAGCCATTGATGAGGCCGGCGAGCAGGATGTCCTGGTGTTCGTGCATGACGATGTCTTCATCGACGACTGGATGGCGCTTTGGCGCATCCAGGAGGCCTTGACGCATTTTGACGTCGTGGGGGTGGTAGGCAATCGCCGTTGTCAGCCGCAGCAGGAGACCTGGTACCTGCAACCCGGCACGGTGGATGCCACAGGCTGGCGGCCCGGCCCCTGGGATTCATCCTGGCTGAGCGGCGCCATTCAGCATGGTTCTGCGCAAGATCGCCAACTGTCGAACTATGGCCCGACCCCTCAGGCCGTCCGGTTGATCGACGGTGTTTTCATGGCGGCGCGCGCCTCCCGCCTGAAGCAATCCGGTGTTCGGTTTGACCCGCAGCTGGGCTTTCACTTTTACGACCTGGATTTTTGCCAGGTGGCTCACGCCGCAGGTTTGCGCATTGGCACCTGGCCCGTGGCCATCACGCATGCCAGCCCAGGCGGATCGGTGCACTCGGCGGCCTGGCTGGCATCGCGCCGGCTGTATCTGGAAAAGTGGAAGTCCTGAACGGACTTTTCATTCAGATAGTCGCAACCTGAGAGTCCACGACCCGGCGTCAAAACGCTACAGCGATCCGTTACGATTCCGTAAAAACAACAAAAACAACAAGCCATTCGACCTCAGGGAGGTCATTGTTTTTGCGTCCGGCGGGTCAGCGGACGTCAGGATTTCCGCATGCAGTTCCAACGCACTGTGCTCGCCGCGCTCACTTTTCCTTGTGCGGCTGGGCCTTCGCCCAGGACGACACCGAGGCCCGTCGCCTGCTCGACGCAGACCGCACCGAAGAGGCCATCGGCGCCTACACCCGGCTGCTGAGCAGCTCACCCCGTCACCCCGACTGGCTGCTGCTGCGCGGCATCGCCCATTCGCGCAACAAGCAATAGCGCGAGGCCATCGACGATCTGGAGGCGGCGGCGGCCGACACCTACGCGCGCCTGGCCAGCCTGTGGCTGCAGGAAAAGAAAAACCGCCTGCACCTGCCACGCGCCCTGGCCGCGGCCCTGCTGGGCCTCGGGCTGGCCAGCGCAATGGCGCTGCCCCGTGATTGGCTGCCGGTCACCGAGGGCGGACCTGCCAACCGGCTGGCGTTCTTCATGGGCGATGTGCTCGACAAACGCACCGGGCATGCCCTGGCCAGCGCGCAGACCGCTGGTGACCCAGACCACCCCTTTGCCCGCCCCGAAACCACACCCGACACGCTCGGCCCCTTGCTGCAGTTGCAGGATGAGCGGCCCGATCTGCTGTTCATCGTTGTAGAGGGATTGGGACGCAGCTTTTCTGGACCGGGCGCCCGCCTGGGCAGCTTCACCCCTTTTCTGGACGAGCTGGCAGCGCGTTCGCTGTATTGGGAAAACTTCCTGGCAAAACATGGACGCACCTTCGCCGTGTTGCCCAGCGTTTTCGGATCGCTGCCCTTCGGCCCGCATGGCAGCGCGCCCATCGCACACGATTCGCTGCCCCGCCTGCTCAAGGACGAAGGCTATGCCCTTCGCTATTTCAGCGGCAGCAACCTGGAATTCGATCAGCAGGGGGCTTATCTGGCCTCCGAAGGGGTGCAAAGCTTTTTCAGCGAACGTGACTTCCCGCCTTCGACCCGACGCCTGACGGAATGGGGTTACGCGGACGGTGACCTGTTGGAAGCCGTCAGCCAAAAGGCGGTGACTGCGGGGCCCGCCCTGACGATCGTGCAGACCATGAGCATGCACTCGCCCTTTGTCGTGCCCGATCAGGCGGTGTACCAGCGCAAGGTCGAGGCGCGGCTGGACCAGCTGGGCGTCCCCGCCAACCAGCGGGCGGCTCGTCTGCAGCACCAGGACATCTACGCCAGCATCCTCTACACCGACGAGATGCTGCGGCAGTTCTTTGCGCGCATGGAGCGCTCGCCCAGGTGGCGCAACACGCTGGTCCTGATCACAGGCGACCACCGCCTGCCCGAAATCCCGATGGACACCCGCCTGGAGCGCTACCACGTGCCGCTCATCGTGGCCTCGCCCCTGGTGCGCCAGCCGCAGCGCATCCGCGCGGTGTCATCGCATTTCGACGTGGCCCCTTCTTTGCTGGCCCTGCTGTCGCAGCGTTACGGCCTGCGCACACCGGCCACCGTGACCTGGATGGGCACGGGGCTGGACGTGAGCACTGAATTTCGCAACCTGCACACCTCGCCACTGCAACAGACCAAGACCGAGCTGAGCGACTACATCGCCGGACTGGACTACGTCGGGCATGACCGGCTGTACCGGCTGGGCGAAGGTCTGCAGCCCGAACCCGTGCAGGCCCCGCCCGTGCAGGAGCGGCTGCAGGCCGGCCTGACCGCCTTCCGTGCGGCCCAGGCCCGCATGGCGCAGACCGGGCGACTGGTTCCTGAAGCCAGCGCCCGCCAGCGCATCGCCTACGCCGAGCAGCCGCGCAGCCTGACGAGCCACGCACAAGGCGGTGCCGACACCCGCCCGCACGGAGTGGCGGTGCACGACACGCAGGTGCGCTTCGGATCGGATGGCACGCTGCAGGCACAGGGCGTCTACACCCAGCATGACGCCCGGACCTCACCCGTGTTTGTGCCACTGCTGGTGCTCACCGATGCCGAGGGCCGCCAGCTGGCCGAAGCCTCGGGCAAGGCCGAACGCCTCGAAGCCGGGCAGTCCGCCACCTTCAAATTGCAGCTCAGCGCCAGTGCACTGCCTGCGGGCACGTATTACGCCTCGCTGATCGTGTCGCACCCGGACACTGGCAAGTCGATCGGCCAGGGGCAATACCATGTGGCGGTTCGCAAATAGCCTGCGGGCACTCTGGCTGGGCCTGGCCTGCCTGTGGGCCTTGCCCTCGCAGGCCCAGCGGGCCATCTGGATGTGGGAAGCCGACAGCTTTGCCACGCTGGAGCAGGCCGAGGCCAGTGAAGCGCATCTGCAGTTCCTGCAGGCCAAAGGCATCCGTACCCTTTACCTGTATGCCGACGCCTACGAGGGCCGCCACCTGCTGGTGCAACAGCCGCAGCGCTATGCCCGGCTGATCGAGCGCATGCATGCCCGCGGTTTCGAGGTGTATGCCCTGCTGGGCTCGTGGTACCTGCACACCGAGCGCTACATGCTCCCCGACTACCGAGACACCGCCCTGGCCATGCTGCAGCGCGTGCTCGACTACAACGCACAGGTTGCCCCAGCCGCCCGCTTTGACGGCATCAATCTGGACATCGAACCCCATTTGCTCGACGAATGGTCCACCCAGCGCACCGAGCTGCTGACCCGCTTCGTAGACCTCAGCCATGCGTTCATGGCCCTCAAGCGTCGCTCGGGGCTGGGGCTGCGCATCGGCGCCGCCATCCCCTTCTGGTTTGACGGCCTGCCGGTGCACTGGGGCGGACAGTCCAAACCGGCCAGCGAACACCTGCAGGACATCTACGACTACGTCACCCTGATGGACTACCGCGACCATGCCGAAGGGCCCGACAGCATCCTGAGCCACGCCCGCGAGGAGCTGGCCTACGCACGGCGCATCGGCAAGACGGTGCAGATCGGCATCGAAACCAGCCCCAACGACATCCGCAAGGTGAGTTTTGACCACCTGCGCGAAGCGGACATGGAGCGTGAACTGGGCAAGGTGCAGCAAGCGCTGTCAGGCGACCCGGCCTTTGGCGGCTTTGTCATCCACCATTTCAGCAGCTACCGCCGCTGGCTGGCACGCCAACGCTGAATGGCTCGTCTGCGCTGAAGAGGCTCAGCGCAGGCTCAGGTCGTATTCGATCGTGATGGGCGCGTGGTCTGAAAACTTTTCGCCCTTGTAGATGGCTTCGGTGCGCGCCGTCTCGGCAATGGCGGGGGTGGCCAGGTGGTAGTCCAGACGCCAGCCCACGTTCTTGGCATAGGCCTGGCCGCGGTTGCTCCACCAGGTGTAGCAAGCGTCGGTGGTGTCGGGCTGCAGACGCCGGTACACGTCCACGATGCCACCCTCGGTGGTGAGCTTGGTCATCCAGGCGCGCTCTTCGGGCAGGAAACCGCTGTTCTTGAGGTTGCCCTTCCAGTTCTTGAGATCGGCTTCCTGGTGGGCGATGTTCACGTCGCTGCACACCACAAATTCACGCTCGGCCTTGAGGGCCATCAGGTGCGGGTACATCTTGTCCAGAAAGCGGAACTTGGCTTCCTGCCGCTCGGGGCCGGAAGAGCCACTCGGAAAGTACACGCTGATGATGGAGAGCTTGCGCGAGGGCGTGTCGAAACGCGTTTCGACGTAGCGGCCTTCGGCATCGAACTCGCCACCGTCAAAACCGATCACCACATCGCTGGGCTCATGTCGGGTGTAGACGCCGACGCCCGAATAGCCCTTCTTCTCGGCAAACTGGAAGTGGCCCTTGAGCCCGGCCAGTGCTTCAAATTTACCGGCCACGTCCGGCGCCTGGGCCTTGACCTCCTGCACGCAAATACAATCCGGAGCATGTTGCTCCAGCCAGGCTTCGACGCCTTTGGTCGTGGCCGAACGGATGCCGTTGAGGTTGAGGCTGGTGAGTTTGAACAAGGATGTCCCCATGAAAAACGCCGCTGGCGAAACCGCTGCCCTGGCGCAGGAATTTGTGCAATTCGCCATCGAGTCGGGCGTGCTGCGCTTTGGCGAGTTCAAGACCAAGGCCGGGCGCATGAGCCCTTACTTCTTCAACGCCGGTCTGTTCGACGACGGCGCCAAGCTCGGACGACTCGCGCAATTCTATGCAAAGGCCCTGGTGGCCAGCGGCATCGAATTCGACATGATCTTCGGCCCCGCCTACAAAGGCATTCCGCTGGGTGCGGCCGTGTCGGTGGAACTGGCGCGCCTGGGCAAGAACGTGCCCTTTGCCTACAACCGCAAGGAAGCCAAAGACCACGGCGAAGGCGGCACTCTGGTCGGCGCCCCGCTCAAGGGCCGTGTGCTGATCGTCGACGACGTGATGAGCGCGGGCACCGCCGCGCGCGAGTCCATTGCGCTGATCCAGGCGGCAGGCGCCACCGCCCATGCCGTGGCGATTGCCCTCGACCGCCAGGAAATGGCCACTGAAAAGCAGGCCGACGGTTCCACCAAAGACGTGCCGCACAGCGCCGTACAGTACGTGCGCAACACCCTGGGCCTGCAGGTGTGCGCGATTGCCAAGCTGGAAGACCTGCTGGCGTATCTGAGCGCACAGGGTGGCAGTGAACTGGGCCAGCACCTGCCCAAGGTGCAGGCCTACCGCGACCAGTACGGGGTCTGAGCCCCACCGCGCGGCCTTGTCATTCCCGGCTCCCCCCTGTCATTCCCGGACTTGATCCGGGAATTCATTCACCTTCAGACCGCTGCGCCTGCCAGGTAGTCGGCTTTGCCCAGGGCCACGCCGTTGTGGCGCAGGATGGCGTAGGCCGTGGTGATGTGGAAGAACACATTGGGCAGCGCCCAGGTTTTCAGGTAGTCCTCGGCCGTCATGGTGCGAGTGCCCGCCTTGCCCACCGGGAAAGTGATTTCCTTGGCTTCCTGACCATCGATGGCCGAAGCAGGCACCGTCTGCAGCCAGGCCACGGTGTTGTCGATGCGTGCGATCAGCTCGGCCAGGGTGTTTTCGGTGTTCTCGTACTTGGGCGCTTCCAGACCGCTGATGCGCGCCGCACACAGCTTGGCTGCGTCACAGGCAATGCAGATCTGCGTCTTGAACGGCAGCATGTCCGGCGCCAGGCGGTACTGCACCAGCACCTGCTCGTCATAGCCGCGCGCGGCCACATCGGCCTGGGCCTTGGTCAGAAGGTGACGCAGATTGCCCAGGAACTTGGTGAAAACGGGCAGGGAAGCGGAGGAGAGGGAGATGGTCATGGATCAAGCCTTTATCAGAGTTGCTGAGCAACCCTGCGGGAGTATGCCTGTTGGCTGCCTCTGTTGCAGAACACACGCCTGAAGCGCAAAACCCGAATTTACGCTCACATTTGAAGCGTAAATCGAGGGGAAATCCTATGCGGAGCCGATGCAGATCGTCACACCCAGGCTGGGCAAGCCAGACATCGTGCATTACCAGGCACCCGACTCGGCCGACTACGACGCCGGCCCCGAAGGCTTTGCGGGCGACATGAGCACCGAAAAGTACGTGAACCTCTGCGGCGTGTCACGCGCCACGGCTTACCGTGAACTCACGGCACTGTGCGAGATGGGGGTGTTGGTGCAGACGGGTCTAGGACGGGGGACGCGCTATCGGTTGGAACAGCAACACCCTCTCAATCCAGGCTGTTCAGCTTAAAGCGAACCCAAGAACTGCCCGACCAAACGCCGGGCATCTTCGTATGACACCTGATACGCCAACCGGTCGATGGCATCGAACTGCAGCTGCAAGATCTCTTTTCGCTGTTCTATCTGGGTCAGGAACGCGCTGCGGTGACGCACCAGAAATTCAGAGGCACTGGCCAGCGCCTGCGGCTCACGCTCGATGACCAGCGCCAGGTCAAACAGGTCACGGGCGTAGCACGGTCACCCCGGTGCCAAAGCTTTTTGGCCACAATTTCCGCCGATGTTTCAACCCTGACCTGCCGCCCCAGCAATTGCCACAGCTCAAACGGGAACCGGGTCAAGTTGGGGGAGGCGACGAAATCAATCTCACCTTCGGGGCGAAGCAGCTTGATGTATCCCGGCCCCTCCACATAGTCGTGCGTCACCGACTCGGCCACATCGCTCAAGCGCGGCGAGACGAACCCAAGGTACTGCGGGTCGGGCACAAAAATATCGATATCCTTGCTCAGCCGGTGCCCGTGGCGAAGCATCAGCACCGTGCCGCCGCCGAATGTCCACACAGGGTCGTTGATGCCGTGCTGAGCGATTTCATCGATCAGAGTGAAGGCATGGCCCAGCAACACTTTCCACACCCCTGCTGGCAAGGTGGCAGGCGTTTGATCAACACTGCTCATACCCAAACCTGTCTGGGCGACTGCAAGTCATGAGCCCATTGCATCAGGTGCTTCCACAAGGTTTTGGCCGAGCAAGATGACTGGCTGGCCACCTCCTCCACCGCGCCCACAATGATGGGCAAGGGGGCCTCATCAAGCAAGGTGGCCACCTGCGGCTTCCATTGAGCAGGCAGCTGCCCGGCCACCAAAGCCGCCGCAAAGGCTTCAGGTTCAAGCACTTGCTTGTAGCTCACGCTGGCCGTCTGACTAGCCAGCCGCAAGGCGTTGCGAAGCGGTGGACGCTCGTGTGCGTCCAAATCCAAACCCACAAGGTCAAGCAGGCCAATGAGCTTGGCAGCGCCAAGGTCCACCAGAGTGCCCGTTTCCAGCTGGTTGATCGTGGCGCGTGACAGCCCACTGAGCTTGGCCAAGCGAGCCTGCGACAGGCCCAAGGCCTGGCGGCGGCGCTGTACGAGTTGGCCAATGGACATGAGATTCATGGGAGACATTGAAGCATCAAGCCAAATTTTTGTCAAATATACTTGACATTTTTAGGGCATGGCATCCGCTATCTTGGGCCGATCTGCGCGAGCAGCACCCGCAACTCATGCCCACGCAAACCAAGGCCATCAACAAACTCCACGACGCCGGCCCCGAAGGCTTTGCGGGCGGCATGAGCACCGAAAAGTACGTGAACCTCTGCGGCGTGTCACGCGCCACGGCTTACCGTGAACTCACGGCACTGTGCGAGATGGGGGTGTTGGTGCAGACAGGGGTGGGACGGGGGACGCGGTATGGATTGAGGTCAGCGAGCACGGATGCGTTGGCTCAATTCAGCAGCGACTTCATGCGCGAGGGACGAGGCGGCCAAGAACAAACCGACCGTCACTTGAAAGACTTTTGATCGCCTTCTGGTCAGACCAGAGGTCAAGCCAAACGGACAGCAAGCCACCGGTCCAGCAACGGCCCTACGTATGCCTTGCCCAGGTCATGCCCGCCCTGCGGCACCACCGTGACAGGTATACCTGTCAGCTGGCCAAAGGCCTGCACATTGGCAGGAATGCTTTGCCAGTCCTCTTCACCGACATGGATTTCGCAGCAGGCTGGCGTGTTGAACTGGCCAGCCTCAGCCAACTCCTTGAGCATGAGGGGTCTAGGTGGTGAAAAAGTGGTGCGGGCGTGATCGCTGGTGAACTCACCCACGATGGGCGACAACAGCAGCACCCGCCCAGGAAAAGATGGCATCTGGGCCTGAGCATGGAGGAACAGGTACGAGCCAAAGGAATTGCAAACCACCTGCGCCCGCTCGTGCCAGAAGTAACCTTGCAGGTCGTCCATGATGGTCTGGACCTGCTCATCAAAGGGCAGCTCCCGAAAGTCACCCCGAGTCTCTCGGCCTGTGACATCAAAGCCTCGATCCATCAGACCTTGACCTAGCCCTGTCGCAAGTTGACCACCGTGGCCGGGGAGGTAATAGATGGTGCTGTTTTCAGGCATGGCCATGGATTGGTGTCTGAAATTTCAGTCGACTACCCATCTTCAGTTAGCTATGCCAAAAATCCGGGCGTGCAAAGTTCTGACCCTTTCAATTTCAGCCCTGCTCCCGAGTGCGGCGAATGGGGTGCGACCACGCTGCAGATCTGTTAAATCCAATGGAAATACTTCGCTCCAATGCTCACAGCCATGTCTTCCGTTCTCTGCGGCTGTGGTCAAGATGACTCTGTCACGTTCAAAGAAAAAGTCGTATGCGTTTGGCATAGGCTCACCGCACTCGAATAACTTGTCCCCTCTGTCTTTTCTTGACACTTTGTGTGCCCGTCTGATCTTGGCCTGGGAAACTCGAAAATCAACTTTGGCCAATGCCTCAAGCGCATTTTTGGTGATCCCTACCACACGCCAACTCACAAATCTCTCGTCTTCATGGACGATGTTTTCCAGGCAAACCACCTTTGCCCGAACAGAGGTGTCCATCCGAAAAATGGTTTCGTAAAGCTCTTGGAAAATTTGACGAGGCTGGCGAGGCATATTGATCAAATTGGCACGCTTGGCCGCCTCATTGAACAAGCCAGGCGTCTTCGGTTAGCAAAAAATTACCCCAGCTTCTTCTTCAGCAACTCATTGACCTGCGCCGGATTGGCCTTGCCCTTGCTGGCCTTCATGATCGGACCGACCAGGCCGTTGAGGGCCTTGGCGTTGCCGGCCTTGAACTCTTCGACGTTCTTGGGGTTGGCGGCCAGCACTTCGTCGATGATTTTTTCCAGCTCGCCGGTGTCGTTCATCTGCTTGAGGCCCTTGGCCTCGATGATCGCGTCCACCGCGCCGCCTTCTGTCCACAGCACCTCAAACACCTGGCGCGCGGCGCTGTTGCTGATGGTGTTGTCGCTGATGCGGCCAATCAGCGCAGCCAGCTGCGCGGCGCTGACGGGGGCCTGCTCGATGCCGATATCAGCAGCGTTCAGGCGGCGCGAGACTTCGCCCATGATCCAGTTGCTGGCCAGCTTGGGCTGGCCGCAGGCCTTGGCAGCAGCTTCAAAGTAGGCGGCCATGGCCTTGCTCTGGGTGAGCGTGGTGGCGTCGTATTCGGGCAGGGCGTAGTCCTTGACGAAACGCTCGGCCATCACGCGCGGCAGTTCGGTCATTTCGCCCCTGACGCGTTCAACCCAGTCGCGGCCAATCACCAGCGGCGGCAGGTCCGGATCGGGGAAGTAGCGGTAGTCGGCCGAATCTTCCTTGGTGCGCATGGCGCGGGTCTCACCGGTGTCGGGGTCGAACAGCACCGTGGCCTGCTGGATGGCGCGGCCGTCCTCAATCTCTTCGATCTGCCAGCGCACTTCAAAATCAATCGCCTGCTGCATGAACTTGAAGCTGTTCAGGTTCTTGATCTCGCGGCGGGTGCCCAGCGGCTGGCCCGGCTTGCGCACCGACACGTTGGCGTCGCAGCGGAAAGAACCCTCTTGCATGTTGCCGTCGCAGATGCCGATCCAGGTGACGATCTTGTGCAGCTCTTTGGCGTAGGCCACGGCTTCTTCGCTGCTGCGGATGTCGGGCTCGGTCACGATTTCCAGCAGCGGCGTACCGGCGCGGTTGAGGTCGATGCCGCTTTGGCCGATGAAGTCTTCGTGCAGCGATTTGCCCGCGTCTTCTTCGAGGTGGGCGCGCACCAGGCGCACGGTTTTCTTTTCATCGCCGAGGTAAAACGACACCTCGCCGCCCTGCACCACCGGGATCTCGAACTGGCTGATCTGGTAGCCCTTGGGCAGGTCGGGGTAGAAGTAATTCTTGCGCGCAAAGATGCTGCGCTCGGCCACATGCGAATTGACCGCCAGACCGAACTGGATGGCGCGCTCGACAGCGCCTTTGTTCATCACCGGCAGCGTGCCGGGCAGGGCCATGTCCAGCGCGCAGGCCTGGGTGTTGGGCTCGGCGCCAAAGGCCACGCTGGCGCGGCTGAAGATCTTGCTGTTCGTCGACAGCTGGGCGTGGGTTTCGAAGCCGATGACGACTTCGTAGCCTTGAACGAGTTTGCTCATGGTGTTCAGACTCCTGCCGGTTTTTGCAGGTGGAAATCGGTCGCTTGCTGCAGGCGTTGCGCCACGTTCAACAGCTGCGCTTCCTTGAAGTAGTTGCCGATCAGCTGCAGGCCCACCGGCATGCCGTGGGCGCCAAAGCCCGCAGGCACGCTCATGCCGGGCAGACCGGCCAGCGAGGCGGGCAGGGTGAAGATGTCGGCCAGGTAATCGGCCACCGGGTCGTTGGCGTTCTCGCCCAACTTCCAGGCCACCTTGGGCGCCACCGGACCGGCGATCACGTCGCACTGCTGGAAGGCTTGTTGGAAATCGTCGGCAATCATGCGGCGGATTTTTTGCGCCTGCAGGTAGTAGGCGTCGTAGTAGCCGTGGGACAGCACATAGGTGCCGGTCATGATGCGGCGCTTGACCTCGCTGCCAAAGCCTTCGGCACGGGTCTGCTTGTACATGCTCTCCAGATCGGTGTAGTCCTTGGCGCGGTGGCCGAACTTCACGCCGTCAAAGCGGCTCAGGTTGGAGCTGGCTTCGGCCGGGGCAATGATGTAGTAGACGGGAATCGACAGCTCGGTGCGCGGCAGGCTGATGGGCACGAGCGTGGCGCCCAGCTTCGTCAGCTCGGCCAAGGCGCCATCGACGGCGGCGCGCACGTCTGCGGCCAGACCTTCGCCAAAGAATTCCTTGGGAATGCCGATGCGCAGGCCCTTCAGCTCAGCGCCCAGCGACTTCGTGAAGTCTTCGGCAGGCACATCCAGCGAGGTCGAGTCACGGTCAGCATCCGGTCCGCACATGGCGCTCAGCAAGAGCGCGCAGTCTTCGGCAGTGCGGGCCATCGGGCCGCCCTGGTCCAGACTGGAGGCGTAGGCGATCATGCCGTAGCGGCTGGCGCGGCCATAGGTCGGCTTGATGCCGGTGATGCCGCAGAAGCTGGCAGGCTGGCGGATCGAGCCGCCGGTGTCGGTGCCAGTTGCTGCGGGCACGACGCGGGCGGCAATGGCCGCCGCGCTGCCGCCGGACGAACCGCCGGGCACGCGGGCCATGTCCCAGGGGTTTTTGGCCGAGCCATAGGCCGAGTTTTCGTTGCCCGAGCCCATGGCGAATTCGTCGCAATTGAGCTTGCCCACGGTGACCATGCCCGCCTCGGCCAGACGGCGCACCAGCGTGGCGTCAAACGGCGAGCGATAGCCTTCAAGCATCTTGGAGCCGGCTGTGGTCGGGAAGTCTTTGGTGACAAAAATGTCCTTGTGGCCCAGCGGCACGCCTTCGAGCGCGCCTGCGGTGCCAGCGGCCAGGCGCGCATCGGCGGCTTGGGCCTGCGCCAGCGTGGCTTCGGGGTTCAGGGCCAGGAAACTGCCTGTGGTGTCGGCCTGGGCACGCGCCACAAAGTGCTGCGCCACCTCGGTGGCAGAAAAGGTTTTGGCCTTCAGGCCGGCGGCCAGCTCGGCCACGGTCATGTCATGCAGTTGGGTCATGGCCAGCCTCACTCAATCACTTTGGGCACCAGGAACAGCCCGCGCTCGACGGCGGGAGCGCTTTGCTGGTTGGCCTCGCGGTTGTTGGGTTCGCTGATCACGTCCTCGCGCAAGCGCAGCTGCACGTCCTGGATGGCCGCCACCGGGTGGGCCATCGGTTCAATGCCAGCGGTGTCCACGGCCTGCATGGCCTCGACGATGGAGAAAAAGCCGTTGATCTGTTCGCGCATGCGCTCGGCTTCGGCGGGCTGCAACGCCAGCCGGGCCAGATTGGCGATGCGGTCGATATCCTGGGAGGTCAGGGACATGGTGTTGGAATGAGTCTTAAAGTCATCAGCCTGGCCCCGTCGCTTACCGCGTAACGGGACGTTTCAGGCACCCTCAGGCGGGGTGATCGGGTATTATCCAGTGTTTGCAGAAAGCGCCGCCGTACGGGCGTTTGCTGCCCGTTGACCGCCCCCATACGACCTTGCGGAAATGCCCTCGCCCCGGGCCGGCGTTTCCCTCAGACAACCGCACCATGTTTTCCTCATTCCGCCGCTACTTCTCCAGTGATCTGGCCATCGACCTGGGCACCGCCAACACGCTGATCTTTGTCCGCGACAAGGGCATCGTTCTGGACGAGCCGTCGGTGGTCGCCATCCGCCACGAAGGTGGTCCCCAGGGCAAGAAGACCCTGCAGGCCGTGGGCCACGAAGCCAAAGCCATGCTGGGCAAGGTGCCCGGCAACATCGAGGCGATTCGCCCCATGAAGGACGGCGTGATCGCCGACTTCACCGTGACCGAGCAGATGCTCAAGCAGTTCATCCGCATGGTCCACCCGCGCAGCACCTTCCGCCCCAGCCCGCGCATCATCATCTGCGTGCCCTGTGGATCCACCCAGGTCGAGCGCCGTGCCATCCGCGAATCCGCGCTCGGCGCCGGCGCCTCCGAGGTCTACCTGATCGAGGAACCCATGGCCGCCGCCATCGGTGCCGGTCTGCCGGTCTCTGAAGCCTCGGGCTCCATGGTGGTCGACATCGGCGGTGGCACCACCGAAGTGGGCGTGATCTCGCTGGGCGGCATGGTCTACAAGGGCAGCGTGCGCGTGGGCGGCGACAAGTTCGACGAAGCCATCATCAACTACATCCGCCGCAACTACGGCATGCTGATCGGCGAACCCACCGCTGAATCCATCAAGAAAAGCATCGGCTCAGCCTTCCCGGGCAGCGAAGTCAAGGAAATGGAAGTCAAGGGCCGCAACCTCTCCGAAGGCGTGCCGCGCAGCTTCACCATCAGCTCCAACGAAATCCTGGAAGCCCTGACCGATCCGCTCAACAACATCGTCTCGGCCGTCAAGACCGCGCTGGAACAGACCCCCCCAGAGCTGGGCGCCGACATTGCCGAACGCGGCATGATGCTGACCGGTGGTGGTGCCCTGCTGCGCGACCTGGACCGCCTGCTGGCCGAAGAAACCGGCCTGCCCGTGCTGGTGGCCGAAGACCCGCTGACCTGCGTGGCCCGCGGCTGCGGCATGGCCCTGGAGCGCATGGACCAGCTCGGCAGCATCTTCACCAGCGAATAAGCCCCAGCACCGGCAACCCCTGGGTTGCCGGTCTTGCGGTCCCCCTGGCCTTCGCCCCCACGCAACCCCATGGCCCTGGACTCCATCGATCGCAGCCCGCCGCCGTTTTTCAGGCAAGGCCTGTCGGCCCTGTCCAAGCTGGTGCTGTTCGGGTTCCTGTCCCTGCTGCTGATGTCGGCCGACCACCGTCTGGGCCTGTCGCAGCCGGTGCGCTCGGTGATCAGCGTGGCGCTGGCGCCGGTGCAGTGGATGGCCCTGCTGCCAACCCGTGGCAGCGATGCGCTGCAAGCCTATTTCAAGGGTGTGGACGAAGCGCGTGACGCTGCCCACCAGTACCAGACACGCACCATCGCGCAGGCGCAGCGCCTGCAGCAGGCCGAGCAGCTGCTCCAGGAAAACCAGCACCTGCGCGAATTGCTGCAACTGCGCAACGACCATTCAGGCCCGGCCAAAGCGGTGCAGGTGCTTTACGAAACCGCCGACCCCTACAGCCACAACATCGTCATCGACAAGGGCGTGTTGTCGGGCATCGTGGCCGGCTCGGCCGTCATCGATGTTGCCGGCGTGGTCGGTCAGGTCACCCGCGTGTATCCACTCTCAAGCGAGGTCACCTTGCTGACCGACCGCGACCAGAGCATTCCCGTGCTCAACGCCCGCACCGGCCAGCGCTTCATCGCCTTTGGTGACCCGCTCACCCTGGGCGGCTCGCTGGAGCTGCGGTTCGTGCCTGCCAGCGCCGACCTGCAGCCCGACGACCTGCTGACCACCAGCGGTGTCGACGGCATCTACCCCGCCGGTCTGCACGTTGGCCGCGTGCAACAGGTCGATCGCCGCATCGACACCGCCTTCGCCAAGGTCCATGCCCGCCCGATGGCACGGCACCGGGGGCGGCACATGCTCGTTCTGCAGCCCATGAGTGACTGGCCCGAACGACCGCCCAAAATCGAACCGGCCCCGCGCACACGCAAGCCCGCCAGCGCCGCCAAAGCTGCCGCATCCACCGCAGGAGGCACGCCATGATCATGCCTGCCGGCAAGCCGTTGCTGCTGCCCGTCAACCCCCACTTCATCCTGCTCAGCCTGGCCCTGGCCCTGCTGCTGAACATGCTGCTCAACCTGGCCGGGCAGGCCTGGCTGCCCGATGTGCTGGCGGT
>Ga0255192_1000079_pt1 | contig 19691 bp, 14 predicted proteins | sample Miss_Miss_RepC_8_2_FD_189950 | JGI IMG/M metagenome (GOLD analysis project Ga0255192, IMG submission 189950) | Freshwater microbial communities from Mississippi River, Louisiana, United States - Miss_Miss_RepC_8h | ecosystem: Environmental > Aquatic > Freshwater > River | place: USA: Louisiana...
GCCCAGCTCGCTCGATGAAGGCAGCACGAAATCCTTGTTGGCGACGATGCTCACGGCCACACACTGGGTGTTGACCGCGTTGTTGCGAAAGCATTCCGGATCGACCTGGCTGACCCCGAATTTCTGGGCCATGGCCCGGGCAGCGCTGATGCCTTCGGCGGGGTTGCGGTTGAGCACCACCTGGTCGAGCCCCTGTGCCAGGGCCGAAATGGCCTGGTTGACTTCGTCGAGCCGCTGCAGGTCATAAAAGCGCTGGGGGTCGGAGTGGATGACCTCATCGAGCAGTACGCTGGACTCGCGAAAGCTGGTGTACAGGCCAAACAGATTGCGCAGCTGCGGCGCCAGCACGATCACCGGTGCGTGTTCATCCGAAACAATGTCCAGCCGCGCAAAGTCCTCGAGTTTGCTGACGTCGATGGCCTGGGTCTGAATCTGGTTGCCTGCCGGTGCGATCAGGCCCAGCATCAGGATCCAGTCGCCTTTGGCCATCGATTGCGGATCGGGTCGCACCAGCAATTGGTCGCCCTGCTGCAGGCGGGGCACGAGAAACAGGGGCAGCCGCTCCTGGCCGCGCTGCACCTGGATGTCGAGCACCGGTCCCTGATGCACGATGCTTTCGGCGCAGGCGATGCCCACGCTCAAGGTCAGCCCTACAGCCAGTGCAAGCATGCGCAGCCAGCGGCCAAAGAGTAAGGGGAAAGTTGATTTCACAGGGGTCGTCACCAAGGAGCTGCCCACAGGGGGCTTGCCATGTCAGTGCGGCATCTTATCCAAGCCTTGGCGCGGACGGCCCGATCCCCTGAGTGCGGTGCGGCCATCTTTCAGCGGTCCACAAAAAAGGCAGCCGCGGCTGCCTTGCTGGGTGTCCTGCCGATGGATCAGCGCCCGACTACGCGCGCCATTTCCAGACATTTGTTGGAATAGCCCCATTCGTTGTCGTACCAGGCCATCAGTTTCACAAAGGTGCTGTCCAGCGCCATGCCCGCCTCGGCGTCGAACACGCAGGTGGCGCTCTCGCCGCGGAAATCGGTGGAGACCACCTTCGATTCGGTATACGCCAGCACGCCCTTGAGCGCGCCCTGGCTCTGCGCCTTCATCTCGGCGCAGATGTCGGCGTAGCTGGCGGGGGTGCTGAGCTCGGCCGTCAGATCGACCAGCGACACATCGCTGGTGGGCACACGCACCGAACCGCCGGTGAGCTTGCCGTTGAGCGCCGGAATCACCTTGCCCACGGCCTTGGCGGCGCCGGTGCTGCTGGGAATGATGTTTTCCAGAATGCCGCGGCCACCGCGCCAGTCCTTGTTGCTAGGGCCGTCCACGGTTTTCTGTGTGGCGGTGGTGGCGTGCACCGTGGTCATCAGGCCGCGCCGGATGCCCCACTTGTCGTTGAGCACCTTGGCCAGCGGTGCCAGGCAGTTGGTGGTGCAGCTGGCGTTGCTGACGATGGCTTGTCCGTCATAAGCGTCATGGTTCACGCCATAGACAAACATGGGGGTGTCGTCCTTGGAAGGGGCCGACATGATGACTTTGCGCGCCCCGGCGGCCAGGTGCTTGCCCGCGCTGTCCTTGTCCAGAAAGAGCCCGGTGGACTCGATCACCACATCGGCACCCACCTCGTTCCACTTCAGCGCGGCCGGATCGCGTTCCTGGCTCAGGCGGATGCGGCGGCCGTTGACGATCAGGGTCGAGCCCTCGACAGCGATGCTGCCCTGAAAGCGCCCATGCACGCTGTCGAATTCGAGCATGTAGGCCAGGTAATCGGGTTCGAGCAGGTCGTTGATGCCGACGACCTCGATGTCGTCGCGGAAGTTCTGCACCGCGGCACGAAACACCATGCGCCCGATGCGGCCAAAGCCGTTGATGCCTACCTTGATCGTCATGCTCGTCTCCTGTTCTTGAAATGCACTTTGGCAATAGCCGGATGTAACTGGGTGACGACAGTTTATGAAATAAAGTTACATCGCGGTGCGATTTCCGTGATTTGTTCCGGTTTAGTAACCCGTGTTGTCCAGAGTGATTGAGGCTGCCCGTCCAACAAATAAACCGATTTTCACGATTGATAAAACGATATCCATGAATAAATAGTTTTACCTCAGATCATTTAAGAAGTTTTCGTTTAGATATAACCAAAAATGCCAGACAATACTAAAAAAATCTACAGGAATACGGTGCAAATCTTAAAGCACTGTGGTCCAGGGTGGCACTGGAAGTCATAGCGGGATCAATCGATCTGATTTGATTTCCAACGCCTCTTTATTCACTGACCGTTCTGAAACCATGCGGAAGTCGAAACTGTTGAAACGCGGATTGGCACTCGGTGTGTTCAGTCTCTGGGGCTGGAACTGCCAGTCTCAAACGCTGTCGGATGTGGTTCAGCAAGCGCTGGCCCAATACCCGGCCATCATGGCCGCCAATGCCAAAACAGAAGCAGCGCGTTCGGAAATCGGCCGTGCGCGCAGTCAGCATTACCCCCAAATCAGTCTCGGTCTCGGGCGCAACAGCTATTCATCGGGACAGGTGCCCTCGTCCATGGGCACCAGCACCTTTACCCCTGGCGCCAAAGTCAACCTGTGGTCGGGTGGGCGCATCGAAGCCGAGGCCGAGCGTGCCGAGGCTCAGAGCCAGTCGACAGCGTCCCAGGCCCTGCAGACCCTGGACGATGTGGCCTTGCAAGCCACCGAAGCCTATCTGGGCTGGGTGCGGCAGACCGATCTGACGGCACTGGCCCAGCGCAATCTGCAAGTGCACCTCGAGATTCTGGAAGATATCCGCATCATTGCCGAGGTGGACACCGGGCGCCGCATCGATCTGCAACAGGCGCAGGTGCGTGTGGACAACGCGCGTTTGGCCCTGGAGCTGCGGCAGGCAGAGCTGGCGCAGATGACCCAGAAGCTGCGGCGTTTCTGGAGCGGTCCGATACAAATTACGCCTGAAAGCCATGCGCAGGCCTTCTATGGCGGGCCGCTCAGCAACATGCCCGCCTCGCTCAAGGATGCGCTGCTCACGGTCACCGATGATTTCCCGGCCATCGCCAACTACAAAGCACAAGTTTCAGCGGCCGAAGCTGCCGTACGGCAGGCCAAGGCCCTGTACTGGCCCACCGTGGACCTGGTTTCCACCCGGGCCTTCAACGCCAACACACTGCGTTTTGAGACCCTCACCCAGCTGCAGATGAACATGCAGGTCTTCAATGGTCAGGCCACCTCTGCCCAGGTGGACACCGCCGTGGCCCAGTTGCGCAGCGCGCAGGCCAGCCTCGATGAAGCACGCCTGATCGTGCAGGAAAAGGTGGGCCTGGCCTGGCAGGAGTGGGTCACTTCGCGATCACGGTCCCAGCTGGGCCAGTCGCAGTCCAATGTGGGTGAAAAAGTGGTGGAAGGTTATCGCCAGCAGTTTCGACTGGCGCGCCGTTCGCTGCTGGACCTGCTCAACGTTCAGGCCGACACCTTCAATTACCAGTTGGCTGCGCGAACCGCTTACCACGACGAGCGCATCGCGCGCGCGCGTCTTCTGGCCGCGACGGCCGATCTGGCGCACCGCTTTTCAGCCGGTGCCGTGGAACCGGCGCCCGCCGCAGCAACTCCTTAATTCACAAGCATCATGACTACCCAAATGCCTCCGGGGCAAGCGCCCGGTGCCCGCGCGAGCGGCCACAACGACCCCTTGCTCACTTGCCTGGCACTGGCCGCCCGTCTGCTGGACCATCCTGTTCACCTGCCGGTGCTGCGTGCCGGTTTTGCACTCGACAGCGCAGGACGCGTTCCGCTCTCGGCCTATCCCGATCTGGCCCACAAACACGGTCTCATGGCCGCCTGGTCGCGCACCAGGCTGGCGGCGATTCCCTCCTACGTGCTGCCGGTCCTTGTGAGCCTGCAGGACGGTCGTGCCTGCGTGCTCAAGGCGTTTTCGGGCAACGACGCAGTGGTCCTGTGGGCGGAAACAGGGCTGGAAGAGCAACGCATTGGGCTTGAAGAGCTGCAGTCCCTGGCCCATGACGAGATCCTGATTGTCAAACTGGCCAAGCAGTCGAACGAGCAGACCCTGACCCCCATGCGGGGCGCGGCCTTTGAATGGTTCTGGGGCACGCTGTGGCGCTTCAGGCATTTCTATGTGGAATCGATGGTGGCGACCGTGGTGGCCAACATCCTCACGCTGGCCAGTGTGTTCTTCACCATGAACGTGTACGACCGCGTGGTGCCCACGCAGGCCTATGCCTCGCTGTGGACGCTGGCCATCGGCACCACCCTGGCTGCCGTGATGGAGTTCGTCATGCGCTGGCTCAAGGCCCGCCTGGTGGACCTGGGCGGCAAAAAAGCCGATCTGGCCATCAACGCCACCTTGCTGCGCGAGATCATGTCCATCCGTCTGGAGCATCGCCCGCAGTCGGTGGGCATTTTCGCCAGCTCCATGCGAGACTTTGAATCGCTGCGCGACTTTTTCTCGTCCTCTTCTCTGGTCCTGCTGGCGGACATGCCCTTTGTCCTGCTGTTCCTGGTGCTGATCGGTATCGTGGGTGGCCACATCGTGTGGGTGCCAGCACTGGCTGTGCCCCTGCTGGTGGCCGTCGGCCTGTGGGCGCAACGTCCGCTCATGAAGGCCATGCGCGAGAACATGAAGGAGGCGGGCGACAAGCAAAGCGTGCTCGTCGAGTCGGTGCTCAACCTGGAGCTGCTCAAGGCCCACAACGCTGAAAGTTACCTGCAACGCCGCTGGGAAGCGGCCAATCTGGCGGGCTCCGATTCGTACAAAACCATGCGCTCGCTGACCAACTGGATGATGGGTTTCACCACCATGATTCAGCAACTGGTCACGGTGGGCATGGTGGTGGTGGGTGTCTACCTGATCCACGCCAACCAGCTCACGCTCGGTGGTCTGATCGCGTCGGTGATTCTGTCCGGTCGCGCCATCGGGCCCCTGGCCAGCGTCATGTCCCTGGCCTCGCGCTTCCAGCAGGCCAGGACTTCGCTGGAAACCCTGGACGGTCTGATGAAGCGTCCGCGCGATCGCGTCGATGGCCGCAACTATGTGGTGCCCGACAAAGTCGAGGGCGCCATCGAAGCTCTGGGTGTCGAATTTGCATATCCCGGTGAGCACCGCATTCCGGTCATCCGCAAGCTGTCCATGAACATCCCCGCCGCCCAGAAGGTGGCCTTGCTGGGGCGCGTGGGCAGCGGCAAAAGCACCCTGCTGCGTCTGATGGCGGGTCTGTACGCACCACTGGCGGGCAGCGTGCGCCTGGACGGGGTGGACATCCAGCAGCTCGAACCGGCCGACGTTCGCAGCTACATCGGTTACGTCGGGCAGGAACCCCAGCTGTTCATGGGCACGCTGCGCGAGAACCTGACCCTGTCGGACAGCTGGATCAGCGACAGCAAGATCCATGACGTCCTCAAGGCCCTGGGCCTGTATGAAATGGTGGCCTCGCACCCGCGCGGCCTGGACATGCAGATCACCGAGGCCGGTGGCGGGCTCTCGGGCGGGCAGCGTCAGCTGCTGTCGATCGCCCGGATGATGTTGCGTGAACCCAAAATCGTCTTCATGGACGAGCCCACCGCCAACATGGACCAGAACACCGAGGCGCGTGTGATTGCCGTGCTCAAGAACTGGCTTCAGGGACGCACCCTGCTCATGTCGACCCACCGGCCCCAGTTGCTGGAATGGGCCGATGCCATCGCCGTCATCGAGGCTGGCCAGTGCGCGGCCTACGGCCCCAAGCAGGAAATGATCGAGAAACTTTCGCGTGGCATCGACGTCAATGCGTCGCGTCCCGCACCGTGAGTACACCATGAGCAAGATCGCAAAAAACCGTTCGGGCTTTGGCCTGAACACCGTAGAAGACGATGAGCGTCAAGCCAGCAAATGGCTGGTCTGGTCCACCGCCATGACCCTGGTGCTGGCCGGGGTCTGGGCGGGCACTTTTGAACTCGATGAAATCACCCGCGCCCAGGGCAAGATCATTCCCAGCAGCCGCGAGCAGGTCATCCAGAGCCTGGATTCGGGCGTCATGAGTGAGTTGCTGGTGCGCGAGGGCAGTGTGGTCGAGAAAGACCAGGTGCTGCTGCGCATCGACGATGCCCGCTCGGGCGCCGTCTTCCGCGAAGCCCAGGAAAAATACTTTGCGCTGGCCGCCATGGCGGCGCGCCTGCGTGCCGAGGCGTACGGCACAGAGCTGAGTTTTCCGCCCGAGCTGAAAAAGGAAAAGGCCCTGACCGAGCAGGAAACCCTGGCTTTCAATGCACGCAAGCGTGCGCTCAACGAGTCGCTGGGTGCCCTGGACATCTCCATTGCCGCTGTCAAGCGGGAACTGGCCATCACCGAACCCCTGGTCAGCAAGGGGGTGATGTCCGAGGTCGAGCTGCTTCGTCTGCGCCGCCAGTTGTCCGATTTGATGGGGCAGCGCGCCGAACGCAACAACCGCTACATCACCGACGCCAACAACGAACTGGTGCGCGTCAACTCCGAACTGTCGCAGACCAAGGAAAACGCACTGGCCCGTGAAGACGCCTTCAGGCGCACCACACTGCGCGCGCCGATGAAAGGCGTGGTCAAGAACGTGCAGGTCACCACCGTGGGTGGCGTGATCCAGGCGGGCCAGCCCATACTGGAAATCGTGCCGACCGAAGACGAAATGCTGGTGGAAGCCTACGTCAAGCCCGCCGATGTGGCCTTCCTGAAGGTGGGCCAGACGGCCGTGGTCAAGCTCACCGCGTACGATTTCAACAAGTACGGCGGGCTCGAAGGCGTGGTGGAGCACCTCAGCCCCGACACCCTGCGCGATGAGCGCCAGCGTCGCCCCGGCCAGGCCCTGGAGCTGGAAGAAGGGCTCTACCGGATCATGGTGCGCATCAGCAACGTTCCTGAAGAGCGCAATGGCAAGAAGATCGAGCCCACGCCCGGCATGACGGCGATGGTCGACATCCGCACCGGCCAGAAAACCGTGCTCGAGTACATCTTCCGTCCGCTGCAAAACGTGCGCTCGGCCCTGCAGGAGCGCTGATCCTGCCCGGCGCCAACGGCGCCGGTCTCGGGCGAACGGTTAAAATCCGACCATCCCCAAGGAGCGTTGCAGCCTGCCGCCTTTCCGGCGCAGCAGGTCAGGCTTGGGGTTTGACTTTGCCAACGACGCTCACCTGTGTGCCCCGAAGGTGAGCCTGTGTCGTCTGTCGCATCCGTTTCCGTCCCCCCCATGAAGCTGTCTGGCCTGGAGCCTGTCTCCATCGGCGAGGGCAGCCTGTTCGTCAACGTGGGCGAGCGCACCAACGTCACCGGTTCCAAGGCCTTTGCGCGCATGATCCTCAATGGCCAGTACGAGGAAGCCCTGGCCGTGGCGCGTCAGCAGGTCGAAAACGGCGCCCAGGTGATCGACATCAACATGGACGAGGCCATGCTCGACAGCCAGGCCGCCATGGTGCGTTTTCTGAACCTGATCGCTTCCGAGCCGGACATCGCGCGCGTGCCGATCATGATCGATTCGTCCAAGTGGGCCGTGATCGAAGCGGGGCTGCGCTGCATCCAGGGCAAGGGCATCGTCAACTCCATCAGCATGAAGGAAGGCGTTGACGAGTTCAAGCGCCAGGCCAAGCTGATCAAGCGCTACGGCGCGGCCGCCGTGGTCATGGCGTTTGACGAGAAGGGCCAGGCCGACACCTACGCACGCAAGATTGAAATCTGCGAGCGCGCCTACCGGGTGCTGGTCCATGAGGTGGACTTTGCGCCCGAAGACATCATTTTTGACCCCAACATCTTTGCCATTGCCACCGGCATCGAAGAGCACAACAACTACGCGGTCGACTTCATCGAAGCCACCCGCTGGATCAAGGCCAACCTGCCTGGCGCCAAGGTCAGTGGCGGGGTGTCCAACGTCAGTTTCAGCTTTCGCGGCAACGACCCGGTGCGCGAGGCGATCCATACCGTGTTCCTGTACCACGCCATTCAGGCGGGCATGGACATGGGCATCGTCAATGCGGGCATGGTCGGCGTGTACGACGAACTCGAACCGCAGCTGCGCGAGCGCGTGGAAGACGTTGTTCTCAACCGCAGGCCCGATGCCGGAGAACGCCTGATCGAGATCGCCGAAAACGCCAAGGGCGCCGCCAAGGACGACAGCAAAAAGCTGGAGTGGCGCAACGGCAGCGTTCACGAGCGCCTGAGTCATGCGCTGGTGCACGGCATCACCGAATTCATCACCGAAGACACCGAAGCCGCCTACCGTGACGTGCTGGCCAAAGGCGGTCGTCCGCTGCACGTGATCGAAGGCCCGCTGATGGATGGCATGAACGTGGTCGGTGACTTGTTCGGCCAGGGCAAGATGTTCCTGCCGCAGGTGGTCAAGAGCGCCCGTGTGATGAAGCAGGCCGTGGCGCACCTGGTGCCCTACATCGAAGAAGAAAAGCGCCAGCAGGAAGCGGCCGGTCAGGACGTGAAGTCCAAGGGCAAGATCGTGATCGCCACCGTCAAGGGCGATGTGCACGACATCGGCAAGAACATCGTCACCGTGGTCCTGCAGTGCAACAACTTTGACGTGGTGAACATGGGCGTGATGGTGCCCTGCCACGAGATCCTGGCCAAGGCCAAGGAAGAAAACGCCGACATCATCGGCCTGTCGGGCCTGATCACGCCCAGCCTGGAAGAGATGCAGTACGTGGCCGCCGAGATGGAAAAGGACCCGTACTTCCGCGAGCGCCAGATCCCGCTGCTGATCGGTGGCGCCACCTGCAGCCGCGTGCACACCGCCGTCAAGATTGCGCCCCACTACAGCGGCCCTGTCGTCTATGTGCCCGACGCCTCGCGCAGTGTGGGCGTGGCCCAGGGTTTGCTGGGCGAAGGCAAGGCCGCCTGGGTGGCCGAGTTGAACGCCGACTACGAGAAGGTGCGCCAACTGCACGCAGGCAAAAAGCAGACGCCGCTGTGGCCGCTGGCCCAGGCCCGTGCCAACGCCACCCCGATCGACTGGACAGCCTACGCGCCCAAGGCCCCCAAATTCATTGGCCGCCGCGTGTTCAAGAATTTCGACCTGGCCGAGCTGGCCAGGTACATCGACTGGGGCCCTTTCTTCCAGACCTGGGACCTGGCCGGACCGTATCCCGCCATCCTGCAGGACGAGGTGGTGGGCGAGCAGGCGCGCAAGGTGTTTGCCGATGGGCAGGCCATGCTGCAAAAGATCGTTGACGGCCGCTGGCTGACGGCCAATGCGGTGGTCGGTCTGTTCCCGGCCAACGCCCAGGGCGACGACATCGCTTTCTATGCCGACGCGTCGCGCACCCAAACCGCCATGACCTGGCGCGGCCTGCGCCAGCAGACCGAAAAGCAGGAGATCGACGGGGTTCTGCGACCCAGCCGCTGCCTGTCCGACTTTGTCGGCCCGCAAGGCGTGCCCGACCATGCGGGCATGTTTGCCGTCACCGCCGGTATCGGTGCGGACAAGCGGGCCGAAGCCTTCGAGGCCGCGCACGACGACTACAGCGCCATCATGCTCAAGGCCCTGGCCGACCGCCTGGCCGAAGCCTTTGCCGAGTACCTGCACCAGCGCGTGCGCACCGACCTGTGGGGCTATGCGACCAGCGAGGCGCTCTCCAACGAAGACCTGATCGCCGAGAAGTACCAGGGCATCCGCCCTGCGCCCGGCTACCCGGCCTGCCCCGACCACAGCGCCAAGCGCGACCTGTTCAAGGTGCTGCAGTGCGAAGAGATCGGCATGGGCCTGACCGAGAGCCTGGCCATGACGCCCGCCGCCAGCGTGAGCGGCTTCTACATTGCGCACCCGCAGGCGCAGTACTTCAACGTCGGCAAGATCGGCGACGACCAGGTCCAGGACCTGGCCGCGCGCAGTGGCGTGCCCGTGAAGGACCTGCAGCGCCTGCTGGCGCCCAATCTGTAAAGGCCATGACCCCCTTCTGGACGGGCTGCGGCCACCAGCACCTGATCCGCAACGCCAGCGGCTGGCTGCAGGCCACGCCCGATTACTGGCGGCTGTGGCTGCAGCGCCCCGAACTGGCGCTGGTGCCCGAGTCCTGCGCCGCCGAGCAGCGTCTGCACCAGGCCTTGCTGGAGGCGCCCAACAGGACGGTGCCCCCCGCCGAGCTGCAGGCCGTGGCCGACGAAGACGCGCGCGCCAACTACGCCCTGTTCCTGCGCTTTCGGGACGAGGTGGAAAGCGCGGGCTCGCTGGAGTCGGCTTACATGGCCTGGATGCGCAGCGGCCAGATCCAGCTGCCGCCGCTCTTCATCGACCTGGTGGTGCAGGCCATCGTGTGCAACGTGCTCGATGGCATCGATGACGCCTGGGCCTGGCGCGCGGCCGAGTTGCTGTTTCGCCGCCAGCGCATCACCGTGCAGAACGGCCGCGTGCTGGCGGGTGACAGCGACACGCTCGACCGCCTGCAGGCCAACGGCGGCCTGGGCGAGATGGGCCGCCTGCTCTTGGAGGCGGGTGCGTCGCTCAAAGCCATTGACGTGAAGGTGCTGCACCCCGACAACGCCGAGCAGTACTGGGTGCAGCGCGAAGGCCTGGGTCGCCATGCCTTTTTGCTGGACATGACCCACGAGATCCAGAACAAACTGCCGCACGGTCTGGTGCTGAACATGGTCAACGCCCGTTCGGGGCTCAAAGCCTTGTCGCTTGTGCTGGAGCGCTGGGTCCGGCACTTTCTGGGCATTGCGGTGCAGATCGCGCCGGTGCAGCAGGTCGACGACCCGGCCTGGCGCTGGCATGTGGGGCTGGACGCGACCGCCACCGCGCTGCTCAACGACCTGTACCAGGGCCAGACGCTGGATGACGTGCGTCAGCAGCAGCTCATCAGCCTGTTCACGCTGCGTTTTGAAGTTCCGCAGGCCATGCGTGCCGATGTGCGTGGCAAGCCGGTCTACCTGGGCCTGGCCATGGACGCGCAGGGGCTGCTCAAGCTCAAGCCGCAGAACCTGCTGCTCAATTTGCCGCTGGCCCGCACCTGATCGCTGGCGGCATCAGACAGCGGCTGGCAGCTTGCGCATGGCCCGCTCGAACAGCGGGTGTGCGAGCCACCCCGCCAGCCAGGTCTGCACCGAAGGCAGCGGCTGCGCTGCCCACCACGCCGGGTCGATGGCGGCGAACTGCCGCACGAAGGGAAAGATGCCGATATCGGTTGCGCAGGGCGCATCACCACCGAGCTGCGGTGCCGATCCCAGCCGTGCTTCCAGTGCCTGCAGCAGCGCCGTGACCGCTTGCGCGCGGTGGTGCTCCCGGCCTTGTGCGTCTGCAAAGCGCTCAGGGTATTTGGTGCGGTCCAGGTGGTGTTTGAACGGACCGTCGCAGGCCGCCTGCAAAGCCAGGTTGTCGGGTGTTTGCGCGCGCGCCCACCAGCCATCGGCATCGCCCGTTTGCGCAAAGGCCCACTGCACGATGTCCAGGCTCTGTTCCAGCACCGCACCGTCGGGCAGCACCAGCACCGGTACCGTGGCTTTGGGCGAGACAGCCAGCATGTGTGCTGGTTTGTCGCGCAGCACGATCTCGAACGGCGTGTAGTCCACGCCCGCCTGCAGCAAAGCCATGCGCGCGCGCATGGCGTAGGGGCAGCGGCGGTAGGTGTAGAGCAGGGGCACCATGCTGATCAGGCACCCAGATTCAGACCAGGGACAGAACGGCACGCAGGTCCTTACCGATGTGGTGGGGCGCGGGGCCAATGGTCTCCAGCGGCAGGCCCTGGCGGTTGACCCAGAGCGTGCGAAAGCCGAACCAGGTCGCGCCCACCACGTCCCAGCCGTTGCTCGAGACGAACAGCACCTCATCGGGGGTGACTGCAAAGTGGTCGAGCACCAGCTGGTAACTCCCGGGCGATGTCTTGAATTGGCGCACCCGGTCGACCGAGAGGACCGCATCGAGCCAGCCGTCCATGCCCGCGCTGCCTACGGCCGAGCGCAACATGTCTTCACTGCCGTTGGACAGGATGGCGGTGGTCACCTGGCGCTCGCGCAGTGCCTGCAGCACACCCAGGCTCTCGGCGAAGGCGGTGAGCTTGGCGTATTGGTCCATCAGCGCCGTTTCGTTTTCAGGCGAATGGACCAGTCCAAGGCGCGCGATGGCATAGCGCAGCGCAGCACGCGTGATGTCCCAAAACGACTGGTAATGCCGACTGCCTTGCGCTTGGGGGTCGCTCAGGGAAATCAGCCGGGTGTATTCGATCTGCTTGTCGCGCCAGAGCACCGACAGCGCCGGTCCCTGGCCAGGGTACAGGCGTTCGGCCAGTGCGCCCACGGAATACACGTCAAACAGCGTACCGTAGGCGTCAAAAACGGCGACTTTGATGGAGGTGTTGTTCATGGCAGGTGAGCGTGACGGCGACAACATGCGGGGGTGCATGGGCGGTTTATACAGGAGCGGACCCGCAAGGCTTGAGGGTCTTCCCTCGGGTCGTCGCGCGGATGACAGACAGGCCGAGGCACTGGCGCGAGGCTGTGCGGTGTACCCAACAAGGAGATTGCCATGGCTTTGTCGTTTTCGTGTTCGGCCTGGACCCGCCGCAGCGCCTTCACCGCGCTGACCGCGGTGTTGGCATGGGGCCTGGCCGCACCCGTTGTCGCCCAGACCTACCCCAGCAAACCCATCCGTCTGGTGGTCACCTTCCCTTCGGGGGGCGCCCCCGACATCCTGGCGCGCCTGTTCAGCGAAAAAGCCCAGCTCGGCCAGCCGGTGGTGGTGGACAACAAGCCCGGCGCAGGTGGCAACATTGGTGCCGACTTCGTCGCCAAGTCGGCGGGTGACGGCTACACCCTGGTGCTGGGCACGGTGGGCACACACTCGATCAACGGTGCGCTCTACGAGAAGATGCCCTACGACATGGTGAAGAACTTCTCGCCGGTGTCGCTGATCGCCTCGGCTCCGAACCTGCTGGTGGTCAACAACAGCGTACCCGTCAAGACCGTGCCCGAATTTGTGGCGTACCTGAAAGCCAACCCCAACAAGCTCTCGTTTGGCTCGCCGGGCGTGGGCACCTCGGTGCACGTGTCGGGCGAACTCTTCAAGTCCATGACGGGCACCCAGATGACGCATGTGCCCTACAAGGGCCGCCAGTTCGCCATCCCCGACCTGGTGGGCGGCAGCATCCAGCTCATGTTCGACAACATGCCTTCGGCCTTGCCCATGGCGCGCGAGGGCAAGATCCGTGCGATCGCCGTCACCACGGCCAAACGCTCGTCCGCTGCACCCGAGATTCCGACCATTGCCGAGAGCATTCCGGGTTTTGAGGCGACCACCTGGTTTGCCATGTTTGCCCCTGCGGGTACGCCCAAACCGGTTGTCGACAAACTCAACGCCGAAGTGCTGCGCGTCTTCCGTCTGCCCGAGGTGGCCGAGCGCCTCAAGACCCTGGGCCTGGAGGCGGTGCTCTCCAGCCCCGAAGAGCTGTCGACCTACCAGGCCAGCGAAATCGTCAAGTGGACCAAGGTGGTCAAGGATTCCGGCGCCAAGGCCGAGTGAATCCCCCGGTGGCTCAGGCGCGCAAGGCGCTCAGCCACCGCTGCAAGGCGGCTTGTTCGGTGGCGGGCTCGAACAGCATCGCGCGTGCCTGGCACTGGCTTTGCCAGTGCGCCAACAAGCCAGGCGTGCCGCTGGCCTGTTCGTCGCGGCACTGCAACAGCCGTGCGGCCAGCGTCGCATCGTCATCGGGCTCGACCAGTCCGCCGTAGTCGGCGCCCAGCAAACCCATATTGCCTGCAATGCGTGTGGCCAGCACGGGCGTGCCGCTGCGGATCGCTTCGCTGATGACGATGGCCCCACCTTCATTGCGGCTGGTGTGTACCAGCAGGTGGGCGCGCTGGATGCGCTGCAGCGTGGCCGCGTGTGAGGTGCCCTGCAGCCAGCGGTAGTGCGGGCAATCCAGGGCGGTGGCGCTCGCCTCGCGTGCCATCGCCGGGTCCAGGGCCTGGCCGATGTGGTCGACCACAATGCCCGCATCCGGGGCCATGGCGCGCACGGCCCGCCACAGCATGGCCGGGTTTTTTTCTTCGCGCAGGTGCCCGACCATCAGCACACGCAGGTGGCGCGTTGTTTTGCGCAGGACTGGGCGCTGCGCACAGGACTGAAAGATCACCTGCGCCTTGTGGCGGTGCAGCGCGGGCAGCGCCAGCAAGGCCTGTTCCTGCAGCACCACCAGCGAACCGGCCTGCGCCAGTGAGGCCATGGCCACCGCGTCGCGCGTGATGTCCGGGTAGAGGTCGGTGCCCGTCAGGGCCACGCCCAGGCCCCGCGCACCACGCTGTGCATGCCAGGCCTGCACCGAGGCCGCCGACTTACGGGCGTGCAAGGCCAGCATCACCTCATCGCTGGCCCCCTCGGCGTCGGGCCATTGCTGCACGATGCGCACTTTGGCCGTGCCTTGCAGAAGCTTTTGCCAGCGTCGGGCGGTGCGCCAGTTGCCGTTGTTCGATTCGCGCGTGGCAGGGCACACGATGACGACGCGCAAGGGATGGATGTTGTGGGCCATGTCAGTGACGGGTTTTGAGCGCATGGGTCTGGGCGGTCCACAGCGCGGCCAGCCCGGCCAGGCTGGCGGCCACCATCCACCACAGGCCCCAGCGGTAGCCCACCGCGGGTGACCACAGCAAACCCACGATCCATGGCGCGGCCGCGCGCGCCAGTGCGATGGGCAGGCCCAGCAGGCCGTTGAGCTGGCCCACATGCGCGGCGCTCACGTACTGCGCCATGGCGGTGCCCTTGACGATGGTGACCATGCCGTTGCCCATGCCGTACAGCAGCACGAACACCAGCGCGGCCGCCGGATGCCAGCCGCCCAGCACCAGCACCAGCAGCCCGGCGGGCAGCAGGGCGGGAATCCATCGGTTGGCGGCGTGCACGTCCCAGCGTTTTTCAAACACGAACAGCAGCATGCGCCCCAGCACCTGCAACACGCCGATGGCGGCCGGAATGCCCACCACCCAGGCCGCAGGCAAGCCCGCCTCGCCCAGCAGATTGATCATGTGCACCGGCAGCGCGGACGTCAGGGCCATGGTCAGCACCATGAACAGGCCCAGCAGCCAGAAGGTGGGCTGGCGCAGGTGGCGACGCACCGAAGGCGCGTGGCTCTGGGCTGGACCGATCGCCTGCCGCGGGCGCGGCGCCCCCCGCAGCAGCCACGCGTGCAGGGGCAGACACAGCAGCAGCTGCAACGCCGCCAGCCCCCACAGACTGGCGCGCCAGCCCCACAGCGCAAAACCCCAGGACACCAGCGGAATGAACACCGTGCTGGCCAACCCGCCCAGAAAAGTGATGGTGATGATGGCGCGCCGGAAGTCGGTGCCAAAGCGCCGCGTGACGATGGCAAATGCCGGGTTGTAGAGCGTGGCGGCCATGCCCAGCCCCAGCCAGACCCAGCTGGCGTAAAAGCCCGCCACCGAATTCACGGCGCTGTGCGCCAGCAGGCCCAGCCCCACCCACAGCGAGCCCAGCGCCATCACGCGCCGCTCCAGGCCCGCGTCGATCCAGCGGCCCACGGCATAGGCGGCAACACCTTCGGCCAGCAAAGCCAGGCTGAACGCCAGGGAGGACTCGGCCCGCGACAGGCCCAGCTCGGCTTCCAGCGGTCCCATCAGCAGCGAGAACGTGTAGAACAGGCTGCCCCAGCTGATGAGCTGCGGCAGCGACAGCCAGAGGCTGAAGGCGTTGAGGGAGCGGGGAGGGGCAAAACGGACCCGTGGCATGCGGCCATTATGGGGCGCGCGTTCACCCTTCCCGTTCACCCTTCCCTGAGCACGCGCCGGTACTGGATGGCTTCGGCAATGTGCCCGGCCTGCACCGCTGCGCTGCCCGCCAGATCGGCAATGGTGCGCGCCACCTTGAGCGTGCGGTGCGTGCTGCGCCCGCTCCAGCCCAGTCGCAGCGCGGCCTTGTGCAGCAGGGTCTGGGCGGTAGCGTCCAGCGCAGTGTGCGCATCGATGGCTTGGCCCTGCAGTTGCGCGTTGGTGCAGCCCTGTCGGGCCAGCGCCCGCGTGCGTGCCGCCTGGCTGCGCGCGGCGATGCTGGCCGTGCCTTCGCCCGGTGCGGTGGCCAACAGTTCGTCCACCCCCAGGGCGCCCACTTCAAAGTGCAGGTCGATGCGGTCCAGCAGCGGCCCGCTCAGGCGCGCCTGGTAGCGGCCAATCTGGTCGGGTGTGCAGCGGCAGGCGCGCAAGCGGCTGCCCAGGTAGCCGCAGGGGCAGGGGTTCATGGCGGCCACGAGCTGAAAGCGGGCCGGAAATTCGGCCCGCCGGGCCGCGCGCGCGATCGTGATCTGTCCGGTCTCCAGCGGCTCACGCAGGGCTTCGAGGGCGCTGCGGGCAAATTCCGGAAACTCGTCCAGAAACAGCACGCCGTGGTGGGCCAGTGAAATTTCACCTGGGCGGGGCGGTGACCCGCCGCCCACCAGGGCCACTGCGCTGGCCGAATGGTGGGGTTGTGCCGTTGGCCGCTGTCCCCAGCGGGCAATGTCAAAGCGCCCGGCCAGGCTGGCCATGGCGGCAGCCTCCAGGGCTTCGTCCACCGACATGGGCGGCAGCAGCCCGGCAAAGCGCTGCGCCAGCATGGACTTGCCCGAGCCCGGCGGGCCGACCATCAGCACCGAATGCCCCCCGGCGGCGGCGATCTCCAGCGCCCGTTTGGCGCCCGCCTGGCCTTTCACATCCGACAGGTCCGGGTGGGCCAGCGGGGCTGCGGGCGCCTGCCCTTGCAGCCGTGACCAGCCCTCGGCGGCTTCGGGGGGCGGCTCGGCCGGGGGCGGCAGGAATTGCTGCACCACATCGAGCAGGTGCCGCGCGCGGTACACCTCGGCGCCGGGCACGAGCGCGGCTTCTTCGGCACTGCCCGGCGGCAGCACCAGCCGGATGGGCGTGGCCTGCTGGCGCAGCGCCAGGCTCATGGCCAGTGCGCCGCGCACCGGACGCAGCTGGCCCGACAGCGACAGCTCACCCGCGAACTCGTAGCCCGTCAGCCGGGCCGCGTCGATCTGCCCGCTGGCGGCCAGAATGCCCAGCGCGATCGGCAAGTCCAGCCGACCCGAATCCTTGGGCAGGTCCGCCGGGGCCAGGTTGACGGTGATGCGCTGGTTGTGGGGAAAGTCCAGCCCGCTGTTGAGGATGGCCGAGCGCACCCGCTCGCGCGCCTCCTTGACCTCCACATCGGCCAGCCCGACCAGCGTGAAGCTGGGCAGGCCGTTGGCCATGTGCACCTCGACCGTGACCGCGGGCGCCTGCAGACCCACCAGGGCGCGCCCATGCACCAAAGACAAACCCATTTCGCCTCCCTGCCCCAACCTGGTGCGCGCTGAGCATGCCAGCGTGCATGGCGGGGCCTTGTTTTGTGTTCTTGAGTGCATTCAAGCACGGCAAAAGCCCGCTGAGACCCGTATTTGTGCGGAGTGCGGGCGTGTGCGGGTTGGCACGCTTCGTGCTGAACCGGATCGTCATTCAACCTCTCTTCAAGGAGCCCCTCATGAAAAAGATCCTCGTCCCCACCCTGATCGCCGCCGCCATCGCTTCCCTGACTTCCGTGGCCCACGCCGCCGAACCCGAAAGCACCCTGTCCTTCAACGCCGGTGTCGTGTCCGACTACCGCTACCGCGGTCTGTCCCAGTCGCGCTTGAAGCCCGCACTGCAGGGCGGTGTGGACTACGCAGACAAGAGCGGCTTCTATGTGGGCGCCTGGGGTTCTTCGATCAAGTGGATCAAGGATGGCAATGGCGGCAACGCCCCTGTGGAAATTGATCTGTACGGCGGCTACAAAGGCGCAGCAGGCGATGTTGGCTACGACGTGGGTTTCCTGCGTTACCAGTACTCGGGTAACAAGATGACCCCCAACGCCAATACCAACGAGGTGTATGGCGCTCTGACCTACGGCCTGTTCACCGCCAAGTACTCTCATGCACTGACCGACCTGTTCGGCACCGCAGACAGCAAGGGCGCCTATTACCTGGACCTGAGCGCCACCTTTGACCTGGGCAGTGGCTACACGCTCACACCGCATGTGGGTCGTCAGGGCAACTACTCTGCCGCCTACAACGACTACAGCCTGACGCTGACCAAGGACCTGGGCAATGGCCTGGCAGCCTCTTTGATGTTGGTGGACACCAATGCCGTGGTCGACAAGTCACTGAACGCTGGCAAAGACACGGCTAAATCCGGTGTCGTCGTCGGCCTGAAGTACAGCTTCTGATCCCCAACACCTCCAAGGAGCCATCATGAAACTGGTGACCGCCATCATCAAACCCTTCAAGCTCGATGAGGTGCGCGAAGCGCTCTCGGGCATTGGCGTGCAGGGCATCACTGTGACCGAAGTCAAGGGCTTTGGTCGCCAGAAAGGCCACACCGAGCTGTACCGCGGCGCGGAATACGTGGTCGACTTTCTGCCCAAGGTGAAGATCGAAGCCGCCGTGGACGACGCCATCGTCGACCGCGTGATCGAAGCCATCGAGTCCGGTGCCCGCACCGGCAAGATCGGTGACGGCAAGATCTTTGTGTACGACCTGCAGCAGGTGGTTCGCATCCGCACCGGCGAGACCGGCACCGAAGCCCTGTGATCCCAAGGAAAGAGAGTTCAACATGAAAGCCAACCTCAAATCCTGGGCCGTCGGCCTGGGTCTTCTGGGCACCGCCGCGCTGGCGCTGGCCCAGACCGCTGCCCCTGAAGCGGCGGCTGCCGTGGCCGAAGCCGCTGCCGCCGTGCCGGTGCCCAACAAGGGCGACACCGGCTGGATGATGGTTTCCACCTTGCTGGTGCTGATGATGGCCGTGCCCGGCCTGGCCCTGTTCTACGGCGGCCTGGTGCGCAGCAAGAACATGCTGTCGGTGCTGATGCAGGTCATGGTCACTTTCTCGCTGATCCTGGTGCTGTGGTTCATCTACGGCTACAGCCTGGCCTTCACCGAAGGCAACGCCTTCATCGGTGGTTTTGACCGCCTGTTCATGAAGGGCATCTGGGACAACGCCGCAGGCACTTTTGCCAACGCGGCCACCTTCAGCAAGGGTGTCTACATTCCCGAGATCGTGTTCTCGGCCTTCCAGGCCACGTTTGCGGGCATCACCTGCGCGCTGATCGTGGGTGCGTTTGCCGAGCGTGCCAAGTTCTCGGCCGTGCTGATGTTCATGGTGCTGTGGTTCACCTTCAGCTACCTGCCGATCGCCCACATGGTCTGGTTCTGGATGGGGCCTGATGCCTACACAGCCAAGGAAGTCGTGGACGAGATGACCTCCAAGGCCGGTTTCATCTGGCAGTGGGGCGCGCTGGACTTCGCGGGCGGTACCGTGGTGCACATCAACGCCGCTGTGGCCGGTCTGGTCGGTGCCTTCATGATTGGCAAGCGCGTCGGTTATGGCCGCGAGTCGATGGCCCCGCACAGCCTGACGCTGACCATGGTGGGCGCTGCCCTGCTGTGGGTGGGCTGGTTCGGTTTCAACGCCGGTTCCGCCCTGGAAGCCAACGGTTTCGCTGCCCTGGCCTTCGTCAATACCATGATCGCCACCGCCGCTGCCGTGCTGGCCTGGTGCGTGGGTGAAGCCCTGATGCGCGGCAAAGCCTCCATGCTGGGCGCTGCGTCTGGTGCCGTGGCCGGTCTGGTCGCCATCACGCCTGCGGCTGGCAACGTCGGCATCGGTGGTGCACTGGTCATAGGCTTGATCGGCGGCTTTGGCGGCCTGTGGGGTGTGAACGGCCTCAAGAAGTTGCTGGGCGCTGACGACTCGCTGGACGTGTT
>Ga0255192_1000080_pt1 | contig 19414 bp, 20 predicted proteins | sample Miss_Miss_RepC_8_2_FD_189950 | JGI IMG/M metagenome (GOLD analysis project Ga0255192, IMG submission 189950) | Freshwater microbial communities from Mississippi River, Louisiana, United States - Miss_Miss_RepC_8h | ecosystem: Environmental > Aquatic > Freshwater > River | place: USA: Louisiana...
CGTCCGGATCGCTCACCCAGGCTTGCAGCAAGTCCAGCGCAGCCTCCAGATCACCGATCACCTCGTCACGCACGGCCGCCCAGGCCATTTCGCGCACGCCGAAATGCGGATCGGCCGCCAGGCGCCTCTGGGCCTGCAGCTGTCGGGCCAGCGGCCAGCCACTCCAGCGCACCCAATCACTCGCCCAGCAGCGAGCCACGTCGCTCGGGTGCGTGACCAGCTCGTGGGCCACGGCATCCGGGTTCGGGCATTGGGCGGTCATGTCATGCAGGGCATGCGCGATCAGGCCGTGGCGCTTCATGGGTTTGAAGCTGCCCAGCATGGCCAGCGTGTCCTGCAGGCGTTCATGTGAGGGGTCCAGTCCGATGGCCTGCGCGACGGCAGGGGCCAGTTGCGTCAGGTCAATCGCCAGGAACTCATTGAGGTTGGCGGTCGGGATGGCGCCCATGTTCAGCGCCCGCAACACCTCCTCGGGAATCAGCGCGATCCGGGCGGCGCCCTTGCGGCCGAGCAGGTGCGCGTGCTGGGACGCCACCGCGCGCACCGTGGTCATGATCACAAGCCCTTGAGCAGCAAGCGCGCGTCGTCGGCCAATGCCTGCACACCACTGCCATAGCGGTTGTACAGGCGCAGACGACCTTGCGGGTCGTACAGGTAGCTCTGCGCCGAGTGGTCCATGGTGTAGCTGGTGGCGGTCTTGCCCTCGACCTTCTTGGCGTAGATCTTGAAGTCCTTGAGCAGGGGCTGCAGCTGTTCAGGCGTGGGACGCAAGGCGATGAAAGACGGATCGAAATTGGCCATGTAGGCCTTGAGCAGCTCGGGCGTGTCGCGCTCCGGGTCCACTGTGATGAACACCGGTTGCAGCTTCTCGCCATCCGCCCCGAGCAAACGCCGCACCTCCAGCAGTTCATGCAGCGTGGTCGGGCAGACATCCGGGCATTGGGTGTAGCCAAAGAAGACCACCACCAGCTTGCCTGCAAAGTCCTTGATGGAGCGGGTCTGTCCGTTCTGGTCCGTCAGTACAAAGTCTTTGGCATAGTCGGCGCCGGTGATGTCCACGCCCTTGAAGGCCGGCTTGTCCGGGCTGCAGGCACTCAAACCGGCGATGGCGGCTACGGTCAGGAGTCCAAGAAATTGGCGTTTGAGCATGCACACCTCAGAACAGGTAATGGTCCACCAGCAAAGCGGCAAACAGCACACTCAGATGGATCAGCGAGAAGCGGAAAGTCTTGCGGGCCAGGGCGTCGGAATAGTTGCGCCACAGGGCCACGGCATAGCCAATGAAACCGATGTTGAGCAACACCGCAAAGAACAGGTACAGCCAGCTGCTCATGCCGTACATGAAAGGCATCAGGCAAGCCGCCAGCAGCACCAGGGTGTAGAGCAGGATCTGCAGACGCGTGAACGCATTGCCATGCGTGACGGGCAACATCGGCAGCCCGGACTTGCGGTAGTCCTCGACGCGGTACAGCGCCAGCGCCCAGAAATGCGGTGGCGTCCACAGAAAGATGATGAGGAACAGGATCAGCGCCTCGGGCCCCACATCCCCCGTCATCGAAGACCAGCCCAGCACCGGCGGCATGGCCCCGCTGGCGCCGCCAATCACAATGTTCTGCGGGGTCAGCGGCTTGAGGATCACGGTGTAGATGATGGCGTAGCCCACAAAAGTGGCAAACGTCAGCCACATGGTGAGCGGATTGACCAGCACATACAGCATGGCCGAGCCGATGGCGCACAGCACCGCCGAAAACGCCAACGCCTGGCGGTCGCTGAGCTCACCCTTGGCCGTCGGCCGCCAGGCCGTGCGTTTCATCTTGGCGTCGATGCTTTTTTCAACCAGGCAGTTGAAGGCCGCAGCAGCGCCTGCGACCAGCCAGATGCCCACGCAACCCCACAGGCCCAGCATCAGTTGGGAGCCGTCGGGCATGCCGGGCACCGCCAGCACCATGCCGATCAGGGCACAGAACACAATCAATTGCACCACGCGCGGCTTGGTCAGCGCGTAGTACTGGCGCCAGACAGACAGCGCGGGGGGAGCAGAGACAGTAGTCATGCGACAGGACTTGAAGATTCAGCACAGTGGCGCCCCGCAGACGCCACAACAAAGGATTCAGCGCGGCTGAGGGACAGCATCCACACCAGCGTCACCACCAGGGCACTGGCCCCACCGGTGTGCAGCACAGCAGCCACAAGGGGCCAGCCGAGCACCACATTGGACAGCCCCGTGAGGAACTGCAGCAAGCACAGCGCCAGCAGCAACTGGGCCGGTTTTTTCAGTCCAGGTACAGCGCGCAGGCGCCAGCCCAGCAGCAGCAAGACCGCCAGCACCAGCCAGGCCATACAGCGGTGCACATAGTGGATGGTGGCCAGCGCCGCAAACGGCAAAGGCTGGCCATCGGCACGGTGACCGAGTTCACGCCAAAGGGAAAAACCTTCCCAGTTCATGGGGGGCCACCACTGGCCCTGGCAGGTCGGAAAATCCGTACAGGCCAGCACCGCGTAATTCGTGCTGACCCAGCCCCCCAGGGCTGTCTGCAACACCAGCAACAGCAGGCCAGCCCAGACAGCCCATCGCTGCGCGGGGTTGATCGCGACGCTTCGCCAGCCTTCGTAGCGAATGGCCTGAACGCTCAGAAGCGCCAGCAGACCAATGGCCAGCAGAAGGTGCAGCGTGACGATGGCCGGAAAGAGTTTCATGGTGACCGTCAACGCACCAAATGCCCCCTGCAGGCACACCCACAACAGCGTCACAGCGGGCCACAGCGGGTGAACCACCTGCCGATGGTCGCGACGCCACGCCAGCCATGTCAGCACGGTCAAGGCGATGATGAGCACCCCAACCCCCATGGCCATGTAGCGGTGCACCATTTCGACCCAGGCCTTGCTGTGGGTCACCGGCCCGGTGGGCATGGCGGTCTGTGCCGCCGTGATGTGTTCCGAGGCTCCCAGCGGACTGGCCGAACCATAACAACCCGGCCAATCCGGACAGCCTAGCCCGGAGTCCGTCAAACGGGTGAACGCCCCCACCAGCACCAGCTCAAAAGTCAGTGTGAGTGTGAGCAGGGTCAGCGCTTTCAGGCGTTGAGACGGTGTGGCCTGTCGGTGACGGTGCCAAAACCATGCCAGCGGGACACCGGCCACCAGCAGGCCCACCCCCATCAGCGCCAGGGCAGGTTCAAGGTTGTACAAATCCACCTGCATACTGGCTCAGCGTCCTGCTGTGTCCCAGGAATTGGAGGCGCGCATCAGGCGCTCCAGATCACGCTTGGCCTTGGAAGCGGCAGGCACGTCCATGTGCGCCGGAAATCGCATCATCCAGTTGCCCATCGGGTCCACGAGGTAAATGTGATCGGCCAGCGACTGGCCAGGCGCCGCTTGCAACCAGGCCTGCAGCACCGGCGACTGCACGCGCAGCACCGTGGCCTGGCTCATGGCGGACTGCAAATGGGCCGGAACCTGGTCCTCGTCAGACACCAGCCAGACACGGTCAATGCGGTCCTTGTCCTTGCCCTGGGTTTCGCGCAGCTGCCGCTGGATGTAGAGGTTCTGCTCACAGGCTGCGTCGCAAGCGCCGCCAGCCACCGTCACCAGCAGCCACTGCCCGCGCAGGCTCTGCAACGGCAGGGTTTGTCCGTCCAGCGTCCGGGCCTGCACCGAGGGCATGTCGCGGGGCGGTGTGATCAGATCACCGAAGTTGCGACGCCCCTCGGGTTGCCAGAAGTAGTAAGTGAAGTAGGAGGCCAGCACCGGTGCTGCGCAGATCAGCATCAAAGCCAGCATCTTGTAACGGCCAGATCGGGTGCGGCGCTCATCGGCCTGCGCCACCGCAGCAGGGGTGGGCATGTCGTACACCGTCATGCCCAGCGGGGCATCAACGGTGGTTTTGTTTTCGGCGGGGTTGGACAATTTGGAACCAGACATAAAGGACAGCGATCAGGACGCACAGCCCAAACCACTGAAAGGCGTAACCGTAATGCTTTTCAACACCACTGGCCACCACAGGCCAATCGCGCACCAAGCCATCCTGGTCACCCTCGGACTGCTGCACGCTCAACTCCAGCAAAGGCAGGCCTGTCTGCTGGCGGTAAGCATCAAACTCAAGATTTTGCCGTATTGCCCCCTGTTCCAGCGCGCCGAAATCGTACATCCTCGACGGCCATGGGGCCAAATGCCCGTTGATACTGACTTCGCCCTCTGGCGTGGACACGCTGGGCAACGATGTGCGGTCATTGAAATTACGAGGCACCCACCCGCGCTGGACAAGCACCACCGCGCCCCCATTGAGCCGCATGGGCGTGACGACAAAAAAGCCCGTGCGCCCGCGCATCTGCCGGTTTTCCAGGAACACGGTGTGCTGCGGCAACCACCGACCCTGCAAGTGCGCAGCACGGTAGATCAAGCCCTCGCGGTTGGCCGGGCTGTCCCCTGCTTGCCCCAGACTTTGTCCATCGATGGGGGCCAGCGCGGATTGGGCCTGACGCGCTTCGGTCAGTGCCTGCTTCTGGGCCGCGCGGCGCAATTGCCACTGCCCCATGGCGGCCGTGACCACCATGCCCAGCAGCGCCAGGCAAAGCACCAGCATGCGGCGTGAAAACACCTTGGACAGCTTCATCGGATAATCATGACATGAAGATTTTGGTTGCCCTGGCCTTTGTGGCCATTCTTTCCAGCCTGGCCCTGGCGCTTGTTTACATGATGCGCGGCAGCGCTCCCGACAAGAGCCAGGCTGCCCCCAAGGGCAATATGGCCAAGGCCCTGGCGTTTCGCGTAGGCTTTTCGATCCTGCTCTTCCTGTGCGTCCTCTTGTCCTGGAAAATGGGTTGGATACAGCCTTCGGGCATCCCCGCCGGGGCTTGATCAGCACCGGCTCACAAAAAAAGCGCCCGAGGGCGCTTTTTTGCAAGGGAGGCGGAACTCACATCCAGTAAACGAGGATGTACAGACCCAGCCACACCACGTCCACAAAGTGCCAGTACCAGGCAGCGCCTTCGAAACCGAAGTGGCGCTCGGCCGTGAAATGGCCTTTTTGCAGGCGCAGGGTGATGAACAGCAGCATCAGCATGCCCACAAACACGTGGAAACCGTGGAAACCGGTCAGCATGTAAAAGGTGGAACCATAGGGGCCAGAAGACAGCTTGAGGTTCATGTCACCCCAGGCGTGCGCGTATTCATAACCTTGCACAAACAGGAACACCACGCCCAGCAGCACGGTCAGCCACATGAACTTGATGGTTTTAGAACGGTCACCGTGCTGCATGGCATGGTGGGCGATGGTCAGGGTCACACCCGAAGTCAGCAGCAGCGCCGTGTTGATCGTGGGCAGCCAGAAGGGGGTCATGGTCTGGAAGGGCTCGACAATGCCTGCAGGGGATCCTGTCGCGCCGGCAGCCAGCGTGGGCCACACGGCTTTGAAATCCGGCCACAGCAGGGCGTTGTCCAGACTGCCCAGCGCAGGCACCGAGTGGGCACGCATCCACCACAAGGCAGAGAAGAATGCGCCAAAGAACATCACCTCAGAGAAGATGAACCAGGTCATGCTCCAGCGGTAAGACAAGTCAATCTTGCGGCCATAAAGTCCACCTTCACTCTCGGTCACGGCATCCTTGAACCACTGGTACAGCACGACCAGCCACCAGGCCAGACCGAACAGCAAGGAATACATGCCCCAGGAAGAGCCATTGATCCATTGACCTGCACCCAGAATCACAAAGAACAGGCCGAACGAGGCCATGAACGGATGCCGCGATTCGTGCGGAACGTAGTAGTAAGGCGTGCTGCCGTGTGCGGTAGAACTCATGGGTACTCCTGCTTTGACTTTTGGGTGAACTTGAAATGCGTTAGAGGGTGATGGGCTGGCTCACCACCCATTTGACCAGGGCCAGCAGCCCCAGTACGAACAGCAGCGCCAGCACCAGACCCACCGCAATGAGGTGGATCGGGTTGAGCTGGGCCACGTCCTTGTTGAATTCGGCTCGGCTGCGCAAACCGATGAAAGACCAAAGCACCGCCTTGACCGTCCGCAGAAACGAGAACTTGCGCTGATGGGGCAGCAACTGTTCGCTCATAGCGCGCGGCTCCCCGGGCTCGACTGGGCCACAGGCGCAGGAGGCGTACCGCTGCCCACCTCGAAGAAGGTGTAGGACAGGGTGATGGTGGTCACGTCTTTTGACAATTTCGGGTCGATCACAAAGGCCACAGGCCATTGCTTTTTCTCACCGGGCGCCAGTGTGTACTGGTTAAAACAGAAACACTCGAGCTTGTTGAAGTGGGCGGCAGCCTGCTTCGGTGCGTAACTCGGAATGGCCTGGGCGGCCATGGTCCGGTTCTGAACATTCTGGAATTCGTACATCACCGTGGTCAACTCGCCCGGATGGACCTGCAGCGACCGTTTCTCGGGCTTGAACTCCCAGGGGCCACGGACATTGGCGTCAAATTCGACGGTGATGGTGCGGGTGGTGTCCACCTGCGTGTTGGCCACCGAAGCGCGCGACCCCTGCCCTGGAATATCCCGCTCTGAAAGAGCCAGGATATTGATCCCCGTGATCTCGCAGATGTGCTTGTAGATGGGAATCAATGCGTAGCCAAAGCCGAACATGCCCGCCGCAATCACGGCCAGCTTGCCCAGCATCTGGAAATTGGCACCTCGCAGGTTCATCGCTTTGTCAGTGAGATCAGCGCCCGAGCAGGGCAATCTTGGCCATGAAACCCAAAGCAAACACCAGCGCTACAGAGGCCAGGATCAAGGCCAGGCGAATGTTGCTCTTGCGTTTGTCTTCAGGTGTCATGACCGCCCTCTTTATCAGCCCACGACGCGGGTGGCGTCAGCATTCAGCTTGGGCGGATTTTCGTAAGTGTGGAAGGGCGCCGGCGACGGCACTTCCCACTCCAGACCTTCAGCAGCTTCCCAAGGACGCTGCGCCGCCTTTTCGCCCTGACCGCGCATCACGGGGATAACCACGAACACGAAGAAATAGATCTGCATCAGACCGAAGCCGAAGGCGCCGATCGAAGACAGCATGTTGAAGTCAGCGAATTGCAGCGGGTAGTCGGCGTAGCGGCGTGGCATGCCTGCCAGCCCCAGGAAGTGCTGGGGGAAGAAGGTGACGTTGAAGAAAATCAGCGACAGCCAGAAGTGGATCTTGCCGCGGGTTTCGTTGTACATCACACCCGACCACTTGGGAGCCCAGTAATAGAAACCGCCGAACAGGGCGAACAGCGAACCCGCCACCATGGTGTAGTGGAAGTGCGCCACCACGTAGTAAGTGTCGTGCAGCTGCTGGTCCAGCGGCGCCATCGACAGGATCAGGCCGGTGAATCCACCCATGGTGAACACGAAAATGAAGCCGACGGCCCACAGCATCGGGGTCTCGAAGGTCATGGAACCGCGCCACATCGTCGCGATCCAGTTGAACACCTTCACACCGGTCGGGATGGCGATCAGCATGGTGGCGTACATGAAGAACAGCTGGCCGGTGACGGGCATGCCGGTCGTGTACATGTGGTGGGCCCACACAATGAAAGACAGGATGGCGATCGAGGCGGTGGCGTAAACCATGGAGGTGTAGCCGAACAGCTTCTTGCGTGCGAACACGGGAATGATCTGGCTGACGATGCCGAAAGCCGGCAGGATCAGGATGTACACCTCGGGGTGACCGAAGAACCAGAAGATGTGCTGGTACATGACCGGGTCACCGCCACCGGCGGGGTTGAAGAAGCTGGTGCCGAAGTGGCGGTCGGTCAGCGTCATGGTGATGGCGCCGGCCAGCACCGGAATCACGGCGATCAGCAGGTAAGCGGTGATCAGCCAGGTCCAGGCGAACATCGGCATCTTCATCAGCGTCATGCCAGGGGCGCGCATGTTGAGGATGGTCACGATGATGTTGATCGAACCCATGATGGACGAGGCGCCCAGGATGTGCATTGCGAAGATGCCGGCATCCATAGAGGGACCCATCTGCAGCGTCAGGGGCGCATAAAGCGTCCAGCCTGCAGCCGGTGCGCCACCGGGCATGAAGAACGAACCGGCCAGCATGATCGCTGCCGGAATCATCAGCCAGAAGCTGAAGTTGTTCATGCGGGCGAAAGCCATGTCGGAGGCGCCGATTTGCAGCGGCAGCATCCAGTTGGCGAAGCCCACGAAGGCCGGCATGATGGCGCCGAACACCATGATCAGGCCGTGCATGGTGGTGAACTGGTTGAACAGCTCGGGGTTGACGATCTGCAGACCAGGCATGAACAGTTCGGCACGGATCATCATGGCGCAAATGCCACCAATGATCAGCATGACAAAGCTGAACAGCAGGTACAGGGTCCCGATGTCCTTGTGGTTGGTCGCAAAAACCCAGCGACGCCAGCCCGCAGGTGCGTGACCGTGGTCGTCGTGAGCGTGATCGTGATGGTCGAGAACGGCACTCATCTTGACTTCCTCTTTTCTAAATCTACGGTACTGGCTTACTTGCGGGCGGCCAGCACATCAGCCGGCTGCACGATTTGCCCGGTCTTGTTGGACCAGCTGTTCTTGGTATAGGTGATGACGGCAGCAATGTCGGTGTCCGACAGCTGTTTCCAGGCCGGCATGGCGCCGCCAGCCTGACCGTTGAGCAAAACAGCGATTTGCTTGGACTTGTCGGCATCGAGCACCACGGCGGAACCGTCCACCGGTTTGATCGGGCCTGCGCCCTTGCCGTTGGCCTGGTGGCAGGCCGCGCAATTGGCGGCATAGACCTTCTCGCCACGCTTGGCGAGGTCATCCAGGTTCCAGACCTTGGAAGGATCGTCAGCCTTGGCGGCCAATTTCTTCTTCTCGCCTTCAACCCACTTGGTGTAGTCCTCAGCAGACAGCACCTTCACGTGGATGGGCATGTAGGCGTGCTCCTTGCCACACAGTTCGACGCACTGACCATAGAAGTCGCCTGTTTTGTCGGCACGGAACCAGTTGTCACGCACAAAACCGGGAATCGCATCCTGTTTCACGCCGAAGGCCGGAATCATCCAGGAGTGGATCACGTCGTTGGCGGTGGTGATGATGCGAACTTTCTTGCCCACGGGCACGACCAGCGGGTTGTCCACTTTGAGCAGGTAATTGTCGCCTTCGGGCTTGCCAGCGTCCGACATGGCGCGCTGCGAAGTGTCCAGTGTGGAGATGAAGCCAATGCCTTCACCCTCGCCCTTGAGGTAGTCGTAACCCCATTTCCACTGGTAGCCGGTGATCTTGACGGTCAGGTCAGCGTTGGTGGTGTCCTTTTGAGCCACCAGCACTTTGGTCGCCGGCAAAGCCATGCCGATCACGATCAGGAAAGGAATCACCGTCCAGGCGATCTCGACCGACACCGAGTCGGTGAAGGTGGCGGGCTTGTAGCCCTTGTCCTTGCGGTGCTTGAAGATGGAATAGAACATCACACCGAACACAGCCACAAAAATGACTGTGCAAAGGATCAGCATGAACCAGTGCAGGCCATGCTGCCATTCGGCAATCTTGCTGGCGGCAGGCCCCAGGTTGAGCTGGTTGACAGCAGGACCACCCGGCAGGTCATTGACGGCGTGGGCGGCTGTCGCCAGCGCCATGCCCGTGAAGATGCCCGCACGGGACAGCAGCGAAGCCAGTTTTCTGGAAATGTTCTTCATGGTTCTCACAAACTTCCAAGTCTCGGTTAGATCCCACACCTGCGGCTCCAGCCCACAAGGCCCTGAGCCAGGCTTCACGCTGCGCGCAAGGCCCTTCTGATTTCCCCCGCCAGCACCTGGCGGAGCTCGGGCCGCACAAAGCGGCCCACTTCCATTTTTCGCCCCCTGCCGGACAGCTCGATGAGGCTGTTTTCGCCTGCCTTGGGCTCCACACGAACCCATTGCCGCTCAAACTCGGCCCGCTCAAGGCGGCCAGCCGTCTCGCGCTCCACCACCAGGCTCGCGCCTTGCAGGGAAATCCACTCTCCATCCGCTGCGTGGCGGGCATAGACCATGAAAGCCACCCCCACTGCCAACAGCTCCAGCCCGGCAAACCCCAGCACAAAAGTGGCTCCCTGCACCCAGAAGAACACACCAATCACCAGGGACACCGCACACAGCATCAGGTAAACCACCATCAGCTGAAAGGGTGTCACCGAACAGTTGCGTCGCAGCCTCCAGCTGATGCTGGGACCCGACACCTGAGCAAACTGGTAAGCCGGATGAGACACGGGACAACTTTCAAAAACCCTACACCCTGCCGGAATCATGAATGACAGGCAGGCGGATGAAATTCCGCAGGATTTTACCCGAGTTGGCAGAGGCTTTTGATATTTCTCAAAGCTTACGCAGCAGGGCCCCGCCGACTGGTCAGCATTTGACGCATGTCATCGAGCCCGATCTCACTTTGGGGCAGCATGCGAGGACGTGCCATGGGTTTCAGCGCGTGGCCGTACACCACCTCAAAAGTCAGGCGCAGCCGCCCCTTCGCATCCCGTTCGGCGTGCTCGGTCAGCGCCTGGAGCCACTGGCTCTGCCAACCCCGCCCCCGCAGCCCTGCAAAACGCGAAACCGAGAGGTTGCGCCCCAGCTCCCGCAACTCTTGCGCCAGGCGTTGCGGCGTCTCAAAAGTCAGGGTGATTCGCTCCATGTCCATCACCGGCTCTGCAAAACCGGCTTGCACCAGCATGTCGCCCAGGTCATGCATGTCAATAAAGTCGTGCGCCGGTGCTGGCCAGCCCATGCGCTGGTACAGCGCACGCAGTTCACGCAGCGTGTCCGGTCCGAGACAGGAAAACATGAGGAAACCGTCGACCGCCAGCGCACGGTGCCATTGCGCAATCAGGCTTTGAGGATCGGCCACCATGTGCAGCAGCATGTTGGCCCAGACCATCTGCACCCCGCCATCTGGCGGCAAACCCGCCTGCACCTTCGGTCCGCTCCAGCGTGCAACTTGCCACCAGGCAGGGCGGGCAAGCGCCTGCACCCTGCTGGCCTCATTGGCCTGTCCGCTCACCTGCCAGAGGGCCGCCTGCGGGTAACGCTGGCGCAAGGCCTGGTGGGACTGCAGCCCCCCGCGCAACGGCTCCCAGTCGGCAAACGCCTGCGGCTGAAGACGGATCACATCCAGACGCTCCTGCATGCGGCGTGCCACTTCCTCGTGCAGCCAGGCCGACGCAGGCAAGGGTCGCTCTGCCCAGCGGCGTGCGGCCACCGGGTCCAGGGTTGGGGGTTTTTCGGGAATGCTCATAGCCAGAGCGGGCAGTATATTGGCCCCATGGGAGCATCGGCACAGAGGGGGCATGGGTGGCGCACAGCCTGGTCCAGCGCAAGGGGCTGGCGCGTGCCCGGGCGCTGCGCCATCTGCCGCCAATGGCCTGCCGACCCGGTGTGCAGCGACTGCATTGCGCGCTTTGCCCAACCCCGACTGCGTTGCACCCGCTGCGCCCTGCCCGTGCCCGATGGCGTGAAGCACTGTGGCGCCTGCCTGCGCCACCCGCCCCCGCTGACCCGTTGCCTGGCCGCGGTGGATTACGGCTGGCCCTGGCGCGATCTGCTGGCCCGCTTCAAGTTCGACAGCCACCCTGGCTGGGCCCCTCACCTGGCCTGGCTGATGCAAGGCAGCGCCTGGGCCGAGGACACCCTGCACGAGGCCGACCGGGTGGTGCCCATCCCTTTGTCGCGTGAACGGCTGGCGGAACGTGGCTACAACCAGTCGTGGCTGTTGGCGCGTCACCTGGCGCCCGGCAAGGCCGATGCTTCGCTGCTGCTGCGCATTCGCCACACCCCCGCACAGCGCACCCTGCCCCGCGCCGAGCGGCTGGCGAACCTGGAGGGCGCCTTTGCCATCGAACCCCTGCGAGCGCCGCAGGTGCGGGGCCAGCGGCTGGTGCTGGTGGACGATGTGATGACCAGCGGCGCTTCGCTGCACACGGCCGCGCGGGTGCTGCTGCAGGCGGGCGCCGCACAGGTCAGCGCCATCGTGCTGGCCCGTACCGGGCTGGGCGAAGACGACCAGGTGCAGGGTGAGGCCACCTGAGCGCTGCGACAATCGCAGCATGTTCCGCATTGTCCTCGTCGAACCCGAAATCCCGCCCAACACCGGCAACATCATCCGGCTGGCCGCCAACACCGGTTGCGCGCTGCACCTGATCGAACCGCTGGGTTTTTCGATGGACGACAAGCTGATGCGACGGGCCGGACTCGACTACCACGAGTACGCCGATGTGAAGCGTCACCGCAGCTGGCAGGCTTTCATCGAGGCGGAACAACCTGAGCGCGAGCGCATGTTTGCGCTGACGACGCGGGGCAGTCGGCATGCGCACGAGCTGGCATTTTTGCCCGGTGACTGGTTCGTTTTTGGCGCCGAAAGCCGTGGGCTGGCGCCTGATCTGCGGGAAAGGTTTGCGCTGGATCAGCGCATCCGCCTGCCCATGCGCGAGGGCCAGCGCAGCCTGAACCTGTCCAATGCGGTGGCCGTCACGGTGTTCGAGGCCTGGCGGCAAAACGGCTTTGCGGGCGCCGTCAGCCCGCTGGCTCAGACGTAAAGCCGGGCCAGTGACTCGGCCACACACACCGGCTTGTCGCTGCCTTCACGCTCCACGGTCACATTCCACTGGATCTGCAGGCCACCATCGATCGCGGTGGCTTCGGCCAGCGTCAAATGGGCCCGCACTCGGCTGCCCACGGGCACCGGGGCCGGAAAGCGCACCTTGTTCAGGCCGTAATTGACCCCCATGCGGGCCTGCTGCACGCGCACCGCATCGCCAAAAAACTTGGACAGCAGCGACAGCGTGAGGAAGCCGTGCGCAATGGGCGCACCGAACGGGCCTTGTTTGGCGCGATCCACATCCACATGGATCCATTGCTGGTCATGCGTGGCATCGGCAAACTGGTTGACCTGTTCCTGGGTGATGGTCAGCCAGTCGGTGGTGGCCACATGCTGGCCCACGCAGGCCGCCAGATCGGAGAGTTGGGCGAAGATTTTCATGCGTCCACTGTAGGCAAACACACCGCCAGGCACTGTCCGTGGGGCGACAGGCTTGACGGGGATCAAGCGAGCCCGGGCACACCGCCTGCACACTGGATGCATGCCGCTGAAACCGCCCTCCTCCTCGCCCGTGTCCGGACAGATGGGACTGAGCGCCACCGAGGCCGCACAGCGCCTGCTGCAACACGGCCCGAACGCGCTGGACACTGAGCCCCAGCGCAGCACGGCTGGCCGCCTGCTGGACATGGCGCGCGAGCCCATGTTCATGCTGCTGGTGGCGGCTGCACTGCTCTACATCTTGCTGGGCGATCGGGTCGAAGGCTTGACCCTGTCGCTGTTTGTGCTGGGGGTGCTGGGCCTGACCTTCTGGCAGGAAGGACGGGCCGAATCGGCGTTGCAGGCCCTGCGAGGGCTGACCCAGCCACAGGCCCAGGTGCTGCGGGGTGGCCAGGTGCTGCGCGTCCCGGCACGGGATGTGGTGCCGGGAGACCTGCTGCTGCTGACCGAGGGTGACCGCATCGCTGCCGATGGCTGGCTGCTGCAGGCCGAGCAGCTGCAGGTGGACGAGTCACTGCTCACGGGCGAATCGGTGCCAGTGGGCAAACGGGCTGCGCCTGGTGAGGCCCCCAGAACCACGGCGCCTGGCGGCGACCTCAGCCCGGCCGTGTTCGCCGCCTGCCATGTGGTGCGGGGCCAGGGCATCGCACAGGTCACGGCCACTGGTGCGCGCAGCCAGGTGGGCCAGATCGGCGCGGCACTGACCCGCACCCGTGAGGCCGCCAGCCCCCTGCAGCAACAAACCGCAGCACTGGTACGCAAGCTCGCGCTGGGTGTCGCGCTGCTGTGCCTGGTCATGCTGCTCACACTGGGATTACGGCATGGGGACTGGCTGGCGGCAGCCCTGTCCGCCATTGCATTGGGCATGGCTTTGCTGCCCGAGGAGTACCCCGTGGTGCAGACCCTGTTCCCCGCGCTGGGCGCACGTCGGCTCGCGCAAGAGGGTGTCCTGACCCGGCGCATCACCGCCATAGAAACTCTGGGCGCGGTCAGCGTGCTGTGCACCGACAAGACCGGCACTCTCACGCAAAACCGCATGGCCGTGGCCGCGCTGGCCACCGGCGCAGCCGACGCGCCACAGCTGCTGCACCTGCCCAGCAGCGACGCCGTTGTACTCGCACCGAATTTTCGACCGTTGCTGGAACACGCCATCCTGGCCAGCGCGCCCGAACCTTTCGACCCCATGGAGCACGCTTTCCACCGCCTGGGTGCCGAGCACCTGCAAGACACCGGTCACCTGCATGCCGACTGGACGCTGGTGCGCAGCTACCCCCTCAGTCCGGCGCTGCAAGCCATGTCGCACATCTGGCAAACCGCACAAGCGGGCGACAGCGGCAATCGCCACAGCGTCTCGGCCAAGGGCGCACCCGAAGCGGTGCTGGACCTGTGCCACATGCCGCCTCAGGCGCGCAAGCAATGGCTGGCCACCACCAACCAGCTCGCCGGGCAAGGCCTGCGGGTGCTGGGCGTGGCGCGCGGGGAGTTGGCCAGCAAGGGGTTTCCCGACAGTGCGCACGACCTGGCTTTTGAATGGCTGGGCCTGATCGGCCTGACCGACCCGCTGCGCCCCGACATTCCCGAGGCGGTGGCCCAATGCCGCAGCGCCGGCATCCGCATGATCATGATCACCGGCGACTACCCGGCCACAGCCCGGGTGATCGCAGCGCGAGCCGGCCTGACAGAAGACGAGGCCCATGACCCGATCCTGACGGGCAGCGAGATGGAAAAACTCGACGAGCAGGCCCTGCGCAATCGTCTGCAAGACGTGGGCATCTGCGCGCGCATCACGCCAGCACAAAAACTGCGACTGGTGCAGGCGCTGCAGGCCAGCGGTGAAGTGGTGGCCATGACGGGCGACGGTGTGAACGACGCGCCCGCGCTGCACGCCGCCCATGTGGGCATTGCCATGGGCCAACGTGGCACCGACGTGGCCCGTGAAGCCTCTGATCTGGTGCTGGTCGACGACCGCTTCAGCGCCATCGTGCACGGCATCCGCACGGGTCGGCGCATTTTCAACAACCTGGGCTTGGCGATGCGCTACATCTTTGCGATCCACATCCCGATCGGTCTGCTGGCGCTGTGGCCGCTGCTCGACGGCCCGACCCTGCTGCTGCCCTTGCATCTGGCGCTGCTCGAACTCGTGATTGACCCGGCCTGCGCCATCGCCTTTGAACAGGAAGCCGAAGATCCGAGCGTGATGCAGCGGCCACCCCGCGACGTCCGGCAGCCGCTCTTTGATGCCCAGGCTGTGCGCAGTGCGCTGCTGCAAGGCCTTTCCCTGGTGATGGCGCTGACACTGGCTCTGACCTGGCTGACACACAGCGGCACTGGCACCATCGACAGCCCGGCGGCGCGCAGCCTGTGCCTGCTGGTGCTGGTGCTCGGCAGCGGTGCATTGGTCCTGCTGGGCAGTGGTCAAGGGTGGCGCCGCAGGCACCCGTGGGCCTGGGGTCTGGGCGCGGGCAGTGTGGTGCTGCTGGCGCTGATGATGCACTGGCCTGTCCTGGCCACGCCCCTGGCATTGACGGCCTTGCCGCCTGAGGCGTGGGGCCTGGCCCTGGCCGTGGTGGTGTGCAGTGTCGCCGCTGTGGCCACCCTGGACCGCAGGCTGGACCGAGGGCTGACGCGCTGAGCGCAATGCGCGACGGCGCACCAACAAAAACAGCCCTGCGCCCTAGCATCGCTGCTCTGCACACCGGAGCCCCCCGACGATGAAAGCCCGCCCCCTGCTGTTTCGCGATGCCGCCCGCGACAAACTCTGTCGCGGGGTGGATGCGCTGGCCGAAGCGGTCAAGGTGACGATGGGCCCGCGCGGGCGAACCGTGATCCTGGACCGTGAATTCGGTCCGCCACAGATCGTGAACTCGGGGGTTCTGGTGGCCCGCGCCGTCGAGCTGGAAGACCCGTTCGAGAACATGGGGGCACACCTGCTGCGCGAAGTGGCGGCACGCACCAGTGAAATGGCGGGCGACGGCACCACCACCGCCACCGTGCTGGCCGCTGGCATGATCCACGAGGGCCTGCGCTACCTGGCCGGCGGCATGAACCCGATGGATCTCAAGCGCGGCATCGAACGCGCCATCGAAGCGGTGGTGGCCGAACTGCACCGCATGGCCCAGCCCTGCGCCTCGCGCCAGGATGTGGCGCATGTGGCCGCCATCTCGGCCAACAACGATGCCTCCATCGGCGATCTGCTGGCCAGTGCGATCGACAAGGTCGGGCGCGAGGGGGCGATTTCCATCGAAGACGGCTCGGGCCTGGTCAGCGTGCTCGAAGTGGTCGAAGGCCTGCAGTTTGCCAACGGCTACCTCTCCTCCTATTTTGTCAACAACGCCGAGCGACAAAGCGCCGTGCTGGAAGACGCGCTGGTGCTGATCGTGGACGGTCGGCTCGACTCTCTGGCCGAGCTGCTGCCCTTGCTGGAGCAGGTGGTCAAGGCGGCGCAACCGCTGCTGGTGATCGCCGAAGAGCTGGACAACGACACCCTGGCGGCGCTGGTCATCAACCACCTGCGCGGCTCCATCAAGACCTGCGCGGTCAAGGCCCCCGGCTTTGGCACCCAACGCAAGGCCATGCTGCAGGACATGGCGGTGCTCACCGGCGCGCAGCTGGTGAGCGAGGAACTCGGCCGCAGCCTGGCCAAGCTGCCGCTCACCGACCTGGGCCGGGCCAAGCGCGTCGAAGTGGGCAAGGACAGCACCACCCTGATTGGCGGTGCGGGCCAAAAGCAGACGATTGCAGACCGCATCCAGGCCATCCGGCAGGAACGGGAAAAAGCCAGCAGCGACTACGACCGGGAAAAGCTTGACGAGCGCATCGCCCGGCTCTCGGGCGGGGTGGCGCTGATCAAGGTCGGCGCCAGCACCGAAACCGAACTCAAGGAACGCAAGGTGCGGGTGGAAGATGCGCTGCACGCCACCCGTGCGGCGGTGGAAGAAGGGATCGTGCCGGGCGGCGGGGTGGCCTTGCTGCGGGCACGTCGCGTGCTCGACACGCTGCAGGGCGACAGCCTGGACGAAACCTCGGGCATCCGGCTGGTGCAGCGCGCCCTGGAAGAGCCACTGCGCCGCATCGTTGCCAATGCAGGCATGGAGCCTTCGATGATTTCAGAAAAAGTGGACCAGTCCCCACAGACCGCCTTCGGCTACAACGCGGCCACCCGCAGCTATGGCGATCTGCTGCAGATGGGCGTGATCGATCCGGCCAAAGTGACGCGGCTGGCCTTACAGAACGCCGCCTCCATCGCGGCACTGGTGCTGACCACCGACTGCATGATTGCATTGCCGCCCCCCGCGTCACCCCCGGCGCTGCCCGGTGCGGAGGTGCTCTGATGCAGCCCCTTTCCCAGGCGCACCATGCCGGTGAAACCCCCTTGAATGGCGAGCAGGCACTGACGCTGCCCGAGCAGGACCTGTGTCGGCAGGTGCTTGAGCAACGCTACCTGCAACCCGGCGAGCGCCACCGCGCAGACCTTTTCGCGCGCGTGTCGCAGGCGCTGGCGCAGGCAGAGGCAGCCACGGTCCGTCAGTCATGGGCGGCGCAGTTTCGACAGACCCTGGAACGTGGCGGTCTGGTGGCCGGGCGCATCCTGGCAGGGGCCGGCACCGGTTTGCACACCACCCTGGTCAACTGTTTCGTGCAACCGGTGGGGGACTGCATCCTCGGACACGACGACACCGGCCATCCTGGCATCTACGAAGCATTGGGCCAGGCGGCAGAAACCCTGCGACGCGGTGGCGGTGTGGGATACGACTTTTCTGCGCTGCGCCCGCGCGGAGCGCTGGTGCGCAGCACCGCTTCGCTGGCTTCGGGACCGTGCAGCTACATCGACGTGTTCGAGCAATCCTGCGCCACGGTCGAGATGGCGGGGGTGCGACGTGGGGCGCAGATGGCGGTGCTGCGCATCGACCATCCCGACATCCACGAGTTCATCGAGGCCAAAAGGACCGGCAACCGCTGGCGACATTTCAACCTGACCGTGGCCGTGAGCGACGCCTTCATGCAGGCGCTCGAGCGCGACGCCGAATGGCCACTGGTGCACCGCGCCACACCTGGCCAGGCGCAGATGGACCAGGGAGCACACTGGCGTGAAGACGGCCTGTGGGTCTACCGCACGCTGCCCACACGCGTGCTGTGGGACGAACTGCTGCACGCCGCACACGACACGGCCGAACCGGGTGTGTTGTTCACCGACACCGTGCAGCGTGAAAACAACCTCCGCCACCTGGAACAGATCACCGCGGCCAACCCTTGTGGCGAGCAGCCTTTGCCACCGTATGGCGCCTGCGTGCTGGGCTCTGTGGTGCTGCCGCACTTTGTGACCCACCCCTTCACCCCGCAGGCCGACCTGGACTTCAAGGGCATCGGTGAATGCGCCAGCGTGCTGGTGCGCATGCTCGACAACGTGCTCGACCTGAGCTGGTGGCCCTTGCCCGAGCAGCACCGCGAGGCCCACACCAAGCGGCGCATCGGCGTGGGCTTTACAGGTCTGGCCGACACCCTCAACATGCTGGGTTTGCGTTACGACAGTGAAGCCGCCCGCCAGATGGCGGCGCGCATCGCGCAATGCCTGCGGGACGCGGCCTACGCCAGTTCCGTGGCGCTGGCCCGCGAGAAAGGCCCTTTTCCGCTTTTCAGCGCTGACGCCTGCCTGGCCGACGGCACCTGCGCCAGCCGCCTGCCCGACGCGCTGAAGGCCGACATCCGGCGTTATGGTCTGCGCAACAGCCACCTGCTGTGCATCGCCCCGACCGGAGGCCTCAGTCTGGCACTGGCCGACAACACCTCCAGCGGGATCGAACCAGCCTTTGGGTGGGTGGTGCGTCACACCCTTCCGCGGCTGCACACCCATGCCACGCGGGTGGAGAACCATGCCCTGCGGGTGTTCAAGGCGCTGGGGGGGAACACGGCGCAACTGCCGCCCAGCTTCATCACCGCCCAGCACATCTCGCCGCAGGACCACATCGCCATGGTGGCTGCGGTGCAGCCTTTTGTGGATGCCGGGATCTCCAAGACCGTCCACCTGTCTGACCAGCTGCCCTGGGAGCGTTTTGCCACGATCTACACCGATGCCTGGCGCCTCGGTCTCAAGGGCCTGACATGCTGGCGACCAGGGGCCACGCCTTCGGGGGTGCTGCAAGCCGAACCCATGACCTGAAGGGCCGTGAGGTTTCAAGCGGTCAGGGCACGCAAGGCATCGGCGTCCAGGGTTTCCTGCGCCAGCAGGGCTTGCACGCAACGTTCCAGCACAGGGCGACGTTGCGCCAGAACTTCAGTGGCCCGGTGCAGGGCATCGGTCACGATGGTGTGGACGGCACTGTCCATGGCCTGCTGGGTGGCTTGCGACACAGGCGCGCGCGAGCACCAGTCTGGCGGCAAAGCCTCCAGCAGCATGGGCGGGTGATGGCTGTCGTAACTCACGCA
>Ga0255192_1000082_pt1 | contig 19109 bp, 18 predicted proteins | sample Miss_Miss_RepC_8_2_FD_189950 | JGI IMG/M metagenome (GOLD analysis project Ga0255192, IMG submission 189950) | Freshwater microbial communities from Mississippi River, Louisiana, United States - Miss_Miss_RepC_8h | ecosystem: Environmental > Aquatic > Freshwater > River | place: USA: Louisiana...
TGGAACGGCCCGGTGGGCGTGTTCGAGTTCGACCAGTTCGCGGGCGGCACGAAAGAAATTGCCAAGGCGATTGCCGAGTCCAGCGCCTTCAGCATTGCCGGTGGTGGCGACACCCTGGCGGCCATTGCCAAGTACGGCATCGAAAACCAGGTGGGCTACATCTCCACCGGTGGTGGCGCCTTCCTGGAAGTGCTCGAAGGCAAGATCTTGCCCGCTTTCGAGATCCTGTCCAAGCGCGCTGCAGGCTGATGAACCGGTTCACCCTGATCACGCTGGCGCTGATCGGGGTGTATTTCGTGTGGCTGGCCTTGTTTGGCCTGCGCAAGCACCGGCACCTGGTCCAGGGGCCGTGGCTGTTCTTCTTTCGCGCCTTCTTTCCCAACTGGAAGTTCTACCACGCGGCCGGCAAGGCGCCGCGCCTGTACGCACGGGCACAAGCCACCGACGGGGTCTGGGGCGCCTGGCAGCGCGTCTATGCCCGCATGCCCTACCGCACGCACCATGTGCTGCACAACCCGGTGGTGAATCTGGCGCTCAACCACCAGAACCTGGTCGATCACCTCTGGAGCGATGTGCAGGACCTGCCCGAGGGCGCAGACATCCGCGAGCGCGCCACTTACCAGCTGGTGACACGCTTGGCGCACGAAGCGGTGCGCGGCGGCCGATGGGGCCAGGTGCCCATGCTGCCTGCGGCGCTGCCCGATGCCCGGCATTTCCAGTTTGAACTGCGCATGGACGCGCTGCTCGAAACCGAAGGCTTGCCTGCCAGCAGCGAGTTGGTGCTGCAATCACCGGTGTTGCCCTCATGGAACTGAGTGCCATTGCCCTGCACCTGGACCTGCACCTGGCGGTGCGCGCCTTCGAGCTGCTGCTGGGCTTTTCGCTGGCGCTGCAGTGCCTCGAATACCTGCGCATCCCGGCACTGGACCGGGTCAACGACTGGGCCATCCTGCGCCTCGAAATCCCCGCGCGTCCCGCCGTTGTGCGGGCCTTGCTGGACGTGTTGCTCACGCCGCGCAACCACCGCGTGCTGATTGTGCTGCGCCTGGTGCTGGCCATCGGGCTGATGTCGGGTGGTCTGGGCCTGGCGGGCGCCGTGCTGTTGTTTCTGATCGCCCTGGTGCTGCTTTTGCGCTGGCGCGGCGCCTTCAACGGGGGCAGTGATTTCATGACCCTGGTGGGCCTGACGGGGCTGCTGATCGCGCACCTCGTCGGCGCGTTCGCGGGCATGGAAACGGGCTGGCGCGCGGGGCTCTGGTACATCGCGCTGCAGTCGCTGACTTCTTACTTCATGTCGGGCTGGGTCAAGCTGCTGCACCCGTCCTGGCGCAGCGGGCGGGCGCTGCCCCAGTTTCTGGACACTGGTATTTACGGCCCGCTGGCGCCATGCAGCGTCTACCGCAAGCCCTGGCTGGCGCGGGCCATCAGCTGGAGCTTCACCGTCTGGGAGGGGCTGTTTCCGCTGGCCTTGCTGGACGTGCGGCTGGCCGCGCTGTTTTGCGCGGTGGCCAGCGCCTTCCACTTTCTGGTGTTCCGTTTTTTCGGGCTCAACCGCTTCTTCTGGGCCTGGATGACGACCTATCCGGCCATCCTTTGGTGTGCCGGGCAATCGCTGACCTGATCCTGGCCTGATCAGCCGCCGCGAAACACCGGCTTGCGCCGTTCGGCAAAAGCCGCCCGGCCTTCGGCAAAGTCGGCGCTGGCGCAGCTGGCGTGTTCGCGCGCGCGCAGGCGTTCTTCGTCGTAGTCGCCGCACGCGATCTCGTTGATCGAGCGTTTGGTTTCCTGCACCGCCAGCGGCGCCAGCGCGAGCACATCCTGCACCAGCGTAGCCAGGGTGGCGTCCCAGCCGCTCGCATCGCTCACGGCTTCAAACAGGCCCAGCGCCTGCAGCCGTGCCATGTCAAAGGGGCGCGCGGTCAGGAAGGCACGTCGCGCCGCCAGCACGCCAAAGCGGCTCACGTAGCGTTGCAGGCCGCTGGGGTAGTAGTGCAGCCCCAGTGCGGTGGCAGGCATGCGCCACTCCAAGCCGTCCAGACCGATGCGCAGGTCGCAGGCCAGCACCAGATCGGTGGCACCACCGTACACGCTGCCGTTGAGCGCGCAAAGGGTGACCGGGCGCAGCCCGGCCAGACGGTCCGGGATTTTTTCGAAAGCCGTTGAACCGTGTGCGGTCTCGTCGAAGCCGCCGATGTCGTAGCCTGCACAGAAGACCGGTTTGGGCTGCCCGGTGGTGTTGGCCGTCAGCACCAGTACCCGCACAGAGGGGTCGGCCTCGATGCGGTCAAAGTGGGCCAGCAGGGTCTGCAGGTCCTGGTTTTCCAGCCGGTTGCGCTGGGCCGGGCGGTTGAGGACGATGGTGGCCACGCCCCCCTCGATGGTGAGTTGCGGGACTGTGGCTGCGGTGGACAGGGCGGTCATGGATGGATTGGAATGAGGGGGCTCAGTCTTCAGGGGTGAAGCCCGACTGGCGGACGACTTCGCCCCAGCGCTGGAGGTCTTGCTGGAGCGTCTGGGCGAATTCTTTCACGCCTTCGCCCGTCACGGATTCAAAAGAGGCCTTGGCGAGCGCTTCCTGCATGCCTGCGGTGCGCAGGGCTTCCTGCACCAGGGCATGCAGGCGGCCCACGGCGTCGGGCGATGTCCGGGCGGGGGCGAACACCCCGAACCATTCCACGGCCTGCGCCGCGCGGTAACCCGCTTCGGCCAGTGTGGGTACGGCCGGCAAGGCGCTGCTGCGGGTCGGACCGCTGACCGCCAGAGGACGCAACTTGCCGCTCTGGATGTGCTGCAGGGCGTTGGAGACCACGCCCACATTGGCGGCGACCTGACCGCCGAGCATGTCGGTCATGGCCGGGGAGGCGCCCTTGTAGGCAATGTGCGTCAGCTCCACCCCTGCGGCTTTCGAAAAAGCCACACCCGTGAAGTGCGGGATGGAGCCGGCGCCGGACGAGCCGTAGGTGGCCTGTTCGGGGTTGGCCTTGCACCAGCTCAGAAAGTCGGCCGGCGTGCGCACCGTGGCGGGCACCTTGGGCCCGATGGTGAGCACGAACTGGGCCGAGCCGACCCGGCTGACCGGGGCGAAGTCCTGCAGGGGTTGGTAGCTCAGCTTGCGGTAGATGTGTGGGTAGACCACCATCATCGAGGCGGGGGTGAGCGCGATCACCGAGCCGTCGCTGTCGGCGTTCTTGAGCATTTCCAGCGCGATGCGTCCGCCCGCGCCGGGCTTGTTGTCGACGATGACGGTGGCACCTTTCTGGCCCAGCTGCTGCGCCAGTGAGCGTGCCAGCAGGTCGGCCGAGCCACCGGGTGGAAAGCCGACCAGGATGCGCAGCGGCTTGCCGCCCGACTGGGCCATCAGGGGCGGGCTGGTCAATGCTGCCAGACCTGCCAGCGCCATCTGGCGCCGCGTCAGTCCGGTAGGTTCGGGGGCTGCAGGAGAAAGGGTGGAGGGCATGTCAGGTTCCCCAGCCGTAAACGGCCATGGTGGTTTCGCCGGCCTTGAGACGTTGCAGGATCGCGGCTTCGTCATTTTCCCGCTTTTGTCCGGCCGCCACGATGGCTGCCGCCCGCTCGCCCGGCAACACCACCACGCCGTCGCCGTCGCCCACCACCAGGTCACCGGCGTGCACGGTGATGTCACCGATCGGCACGGGGTGGTTGATCCAGCCGATGGCGCCAAAGTCCTTGCCGGTGCCGCGGATGCACAGCCCGCGCGAGAACACCGCAAAGCCCATCTCGGCGAGCAAGGCGCCGTCGCGCACGCAGGCGTCGATCACCAGACCGGCCAGGCCACGGGCCTGCGCCATGGTGGCCATGATCTCGCCCCAGTAGCCATGTTCGTAAGCGTTGCTGGCGAACACCACCAGCACATCGCCTGGCTGGGCAATCGCCAGGGCGCGGTGCAGCCAGAGGTTGTCGCCCGGCGGCGAGTGCACGGTCAGGGCCTGGCCGCACAGGCGCATGCCGGGGGCCAATGGCCGGATGGCCGAGGGCAGGGCGCCGATTTTCTGGCCTGCTTCGTGCAAAGTGGCAGTGGGCAGCTGGGCGGCGGCGGCCAGCAGGTCTGGGGGCAAGCGCGGCACGTCCAGGCGTGTCGTCAGTGCGGGGTCCTGGCGTTTCATGCGCCCTCCCGGGTTTGCAGGCTGTGGTACTTGTTGGCCTTGCGGGCTTCGTCAAGGCGCATGCCGGTGCGCGCGGCCTGACGGATACGGTTTTCGGCGGCTTCGATTTCCTCGGCCACTTCCAGCACGCGGTCTTCGTGTTCCTTGGGAATGACGACCACGCCATCGGTGTCGCCCTTGAGGATGTCACCGGGCGCCACGCGGGCGCCGCCGATGTTGACCGGCACGCCGGTGGCCTCGACCTGCACGCGGTCCTTGCCGGTGCGCATCCAGTGGTCGATCGAGAACACCGGGTAGCCCAGCGACAGGCACAGGTGGGTGTCGCGGTTGATGCCGTTGATGACGGTGCCGGCAATGCCGCGGCGGTGTGCGATTTCGGTCAGGATGTCGCCCCACACGGTGCAGTCTTCGCGGCCGTTGTTGTCGAGCACCACGACGCTGCCGGGCGCCACATCGTCGATGTAGTCGCCCACGGTGCCACAGGGTTTGGCGGCCGGGCCGTATTTGAGCGTCCAGGCGCGCCCGGCCATGCGGAAGTTGCTGCTGCGTGGCTTGATCTTGTAGCACTGGCCCAGGATGCCCAGCTTGTCCAAGGCGTCAGACAGAGTGGGGGTGTCCAGGCGCGCGGCGCGTTCAACGTTTTGGTCGGTGCTCATTTCAGTGGTTCTCCAGCATGTGTTCGTAGTTGCCACCCATGACTTCGCCGATCGGCGTGCCTGAGAGGATGGCTTTGGCCATGGCGGCTTCCTTGGCGACGATCATCTCGGCCGCTTCGAGCACCCGCTCGATGTCGGCCGCCGCGATCACGATGACCGCGCTGCGGTCGACCAGCAGGTAGTCGCCGGGGTGCACGGTGGCTTGCCCGCCGACCTCGCCGCCCAGCGCCACGGGCACCTGGGTGCCCAGCTCGACCACGCGACCGCGCGCGGTCCGCGAGGTCAGGCTGCGGCTGTACACCGTGAATTCGTAGGCGATGGCCTCGTCCACGTCACGCAGCGGACCATCGGCCACCACGCCGGCCACACCGCGCACTTTGGCGCCCAGCGTCAGCAGTCCGCCCCAGCAACCGGCTTCTAGGCCGCTGCGTTGCTCAACCACGATGATGTTTTCGGGTCCGGCTTGTTCGATGGCGGTGCAGCCCAGGTGTTTGGGCGGTCCTGGCGGTGGCTTACCCGGGCCGACCTTCATGGTGACAGCACGGCCCGCGATGCGGCTGTTTCCGCCGGGGCCAGCACTGCGCAGCGGCAGGCCAGTTACGGCCCCGGGCAAACCGAGTTTGTCCAGGGCGTCGGAGACGGCACAGACATCGAGTCGGCGTAGGCGTTGGATGCAGGGATCGGTCATGTTGTTTCCGAGAGTGGGGGATATTCAGGGGTGTGTGTCGAACTTGACGGCTTGTTGTTTATCCGTAATTCGATGACATTTGCAATCCCAACTTTGCCAGCGCAAACCACAGGCTTCAGATGGGGGTGTTGACGGCGTCGTAGCGGTAAAGCCAGTCGTAGCGCTCGAAGATGGGGTTGGCGCTCCACTCGCGCTCCAGGTATATCTCGGCGCTGTCTTCGCCGGCCAGTTCCCGGCTGTGAAAGCGCTCGGTGTTGGCCGTGGCGCCGCGCACCATGCGGCTGGTGCGTTCGATGCGCGCGCCTTCGTAGCGTTGCAGCGCCGCTGGCGCGTCGGCGGCGGGCACACCCTCCAGGCAGCGGGCGAGCACCATGCCATCTTCGATGGAATGAACCGCGCCCTGCGCCAGGAAGGGCAGCGTGGCGTGGGCTGCATCGCCCAGCAGGCTGACGCGGCCCTGGGTCCATTGCGGGATGGGGTCGCGTTTGGCCAGGGCCCATTTGAGCAGGGTCGGCGACAGGCGGATCATGGTGAGCACGTCTTCATGCCAGCCAGCGAAGTCGCTCAGGCATTCCTCGGTTGTGCCGGGCATGCTGCTACCGGGGTGGGTCCAGGTGCGGTCTTCGATGGTTGCCACGAAGTTCATGATTTTCGACTGGTGCAGCGGGTAGCACACCACATGCCCGCCGGGGCCAATCCAGGTGGTGCCCACCTGGACTTGCATGTGCTCGGGCAATTGCGTCATCGGGATCAAGCCGCGCCAGGCCACCATGCCGGAAAACTCGGGATTGGTGGGGCCCCACAGGGTGTTGCGCACCACCGAACGCACGCCATCGGCCCCGATCAAGACATCGCCACGCACGCTGCGGCCATCTTTGAGCTCCAGCGCCACGCCTTGCGCATTCTGGTGCAAACCGGCCACCGGGCAGCTCAGGTGAATGGCGTCGGGCTTGAGGGCGCGCACGCGGTCGGCCAGCGCCCCGTGCAGATCCGGGCGGTAGACGGTCAGGTAGGGATAGCCGTAGTTTTCCACCACGGTCTTGCCCAGGCTGAACATGGGCCAGGGACGCCCGGAGTTCCACAGACGAAACTCCTTGCGAACCGGGTCACAGGACAAGGCCTTGAGCTGTTGGAACACGCCGAGGGCGTCGAGTACGCGGTTGCCGTTCGGGCTGATCTGGATGCCCGCGCCCACCTCTTTGAGTTCCTGGGCCTGTTCATAGACATCGACGTCAATGCCGCGTTGCAACAAAGCTGCAGCGGCTGCCAGTCCGCCAATGCCGCCGCCAGCGATCAATACATGCATGTGTTTCTCCTTGGGTGGTCGAGCGCGGGTCAATCGGCCCTGATGTCAGCCTTGCGAATCACCTCGGCCCAGGTGTCCACCTCGCGGTGGAAGAACGCCTTGAATTGCGGCGTGGTCATGGTGGAGCCGATGGCCCCGCGTTGCTTGAGGAACTCTTCGACCTTGGGCGACTGCATTACCTTGCGGACTGCGGCGTTGAGCTTGTCCTGGATGTCCGCAGGCACATCGGCGCGCGCGAACATGCCAAACCAGGTGCTCACATCGAAGGCTGCGTAGCCGGCTTCTTTGGCGGTGGGCACGTCCTTGAGCGCCGCAAAACGCTGATCGGAGCTGACCAAGAGCCCGTTCATCTTGCCGCCCACGATGTGCGGCACCAGGTTGCCGGCATCCAGAAAGATCAGCTGGGTCTCGCTTTTGAGCACGGACAGCATCGCGGGCGCCGCCCCTTTGTAGGGGATGGGGTTGAACTTGATGCCGTTTTGAATCGAAAACAACTCACCCGCCAAGCGCGTCGAGGTGCCGGCAACGGCCATGTCGATGGCCCCTGGGTTTTTGCGGGCGTGGGCCACCAGGTCGGCGGCTGTGCGCACAGGCAGGGACGGGTGGACGCCGATGGCAAAGGGCAGGCGCATGAACTGCGCGATCGGCGCGATGTCGGTCTTGGGGTTGTATTTGGCTTTGTAGAGAGTGGGGTTGATGGCCGAAGCCGGCGTGTCGGTGAGCAAGGTGTAGCCATCCGACGCCGCACTCAGCAAGGCCGTCATGGCGATCATGCCCGTGCCACCGCTGCGGTTCTCGACCACCACGTTCTGGCCCAGCTCGGTCTTGAGCCCATCGGCCACCAGGCGGGTGGTGACGTCCACCAGGCTGCCCGGGTCATAGGGGGTGACGATACGGATGGTCCGCTCAGAGGGATAGGCCTCCTGAGCCTGCACCGGCGTCGCCGCCAAGAGCGTACCGGCGCCCGCCAAGGCGAGCAGCGCCCGGCGGGTGGAAAAAGAAAAGTGCTTGTCCATCATGGCCCCTTGCTTTCAACGTTGACGCAGAAAATCGAAAGCCCGCATCACCGGCTCGTCGCTGACACGCACCATGTGCGTGTTTTCTCGGACGCGGTGCTCACAGGTTTGCCAGCAGGGCACGGCCAGAACATCGCCTTTGGACCAGTGGAATTCCTGATCCCCGATGCGGCTGCTGCCCGAGCCTTCGAGCACTGTCAGCACCGCGTTGGCGGTGCTCTGATGCACCCGGGATTGGAAGCCGGCATGCATGCGCTGGACATGGATGGCGATCGTCTTCATGGCCGGCGACCCCAGCTCGATTTCGTATTCGGCGCCGCCGTGCGCAGGGGCTTCTGTTTGCTCATCCAAGCGGCGCACCGAGTCTTCCCAACGGAAGGCCAGCGGGGACGAGGCCACATTGGCCTGCACAGGCTCAAATCGGTCGGGGTGGCGCTCGAAGAACATGGGTTCGAGCAAGTGCAGCAATGGCACATCCAACACATCGACCCAAAAACATTCGTCGGGGCCCACCGCTTCGTGCGAATGCCAATGCCAACTGGGGGTCAGCAGCACATCGCCAGGGCGCATCTCCACGCGCGTACCGTTGACCACCGTGTAGGTGCCACGTCCCTCCAGGATGATGCGCAGGGCGTTGGGGGTGTGGCGGTGAGAGAGCGCGTTCTCCCCCGGCTTGATTGACTGGTAGGCCGCCACCAGGGTGCGCACTGTCGCATACCAGTTGCCCGGCAGAGGGTTGGTCAAGGTCAGGTTGCGGCGCTCAGCCAGGTGGTGGTCTACCAAATGGCCGGCGGCCTCCAAAATGGGCTTGACCTGAGCGTAGCGCCATTGCGCGGGCAAAAAGTTCGCCTTCGGTTCTGGCCACAGCGAAGGCTGGGGCCGGTGCCAGCCACCTTCCATGCTCAGATGCCCAATCGCGGCGTACAGTTCGTCAAGGGTTTTCATGGTGCTCACCGCTGTTTGATGATGTCGGGGGTGTAGGGCTTGGCGAACACCGGCGTCTGCCCCAAGGTGCCCTGGGTGACGTTGACGTTCATCTCGCCCAGGCGCTCAATCGCGATGCGGATCGTGTCGCCCGCTTGCACAGGACCGACGCCGGCTGGCGTGCCGGTGGCGATGATGTCGCCGGGGTAGAGGGTCGTGACGGCAGCGGCCATTTGGACCATGCCCGGGATGTCCAGCACCAGATCGCGGGTGTTGGCATGCTGCTTGAGGTCGCCGTTGACCCACAGCTTCATCTCCAGTGCGGTGGGGTCGCCCACCTCGTCGGCGGTGGTGATCCACGGTCCGACGGGACAGAAGGTGTCAAAGGCTTTGCGGAACACGCGCTCCTCACGCCCACGCACCACCATGTCCAGCAGGCAAGCATAGCCAAACACCACGTCCTGCCAATCCTCACGTTGTATGCCCCGGCATTCCTTGCCGATCACGATTGCCAGCTCGGCCTCGTGGTGCACCTCGCGCCCCGGCACCACGGGCAGCTCGATCGGCTCGCCCGCGCCGGACAGGGACGATGCCGGCTTGAGGAAGAAGCCCTGATGATCGGCCCGGTAACCCGCCTGCATCTCGCGGCCATGGTCGTGGTAGTTCACCGGGTAGGCGATGACCTTGTTGGGCCAGGGCACCGGCGTGCGCAGCGTGAGCTGGCTCAGGGGCAGGCGCGGCAAGTCGGCCAGGGCCTGTTCGATCTGGGGGCGCAGGGTGGCGATGCGCGCGATCACGCGGTTGATGCCCACCGCAGGCCATTCGCTGGCGTCTTCGCCGACCAAGCCGGTGATGTCGACCAGGTGCGCATCGTCGATGACAACACCGATGCGGCCTTCATTGAAACGGGTGAATTTCATGGATGCAATGCTCCGAATGTGGCGTGAAAGAAACTCAAGCCGGCAGGCCAAAGACCTCGCGAGCGTTGTCTTCAAAGATGCGCTTTTTGTCGGCCTCGCTGAGCCAGTCAAAGCCGGCAATCACCGGGCGGATGTCATCACGGGTGCGGCCTGTGCTCGGGTCGATGGTGGAGCCCACGCCCGGACACTCCGAGCCGAACAGACAGCGGTCGGCGCCGACCGTCTTGATCAAGAGGCGTAGCGCTTCTTCGGAATACAACACGGTATCGAAATAAAGGTTACGCATGCCGTCCAGAAAGTCCAGGCCGCGCCGGCCGGCGCTCGATTGGAAGCGGCCAATCTGATAAGGGATCGAACCCCCGCCATGCGAGCAGATCACCTTGAGGTTGGGAAAGTCCTTGAATACATCGGAGTGGACCAGGCCATACACGGCAATCGATTCTTCGTTCACGAAATGCAGGGTGTAGGGGCTGCGCGGCGAGTGCGAGCCCGTCGCGTGGATGTGCATGGGCACATCCAGCTCGCAAAGCTTTTCATAAAGCGGGTACCAATAGCGGTCGCCCAAGGGTGGAGCTTCGGTGCCGGTGTTTTCGTAAGGATCGGGGTTGAACAGTACGCCGCGAAAACCCATTTTCACGCAGCGCTCAAGCTCTGGCAGCACCCCTTCGATCGGGTCACCCGCTACTTGCGGCAAACCGGCAATCGGCACAAAAGTGTCGGGGATGAGTTGGACCGTGCGGGCAATGATGTTGTTGGTTTCTTCAGTGAACCAATGCACCAATTTGCTCGGCTTGGCGCTGTGCATCATCTGGAAAGGCCGCGGAGAGAGCATCTGCAAGTCGGTGCCCAAACGCTTGAGCATATCCACATGGCCGGCGGGGCCCATTTCTTTGCGGTTGGCGTAGAGCAGGATGTCCTCGTCGGAGATGGGCGGCATGCGCCGGCCATGCGCGCCCAGATGGGACAAGAGATTGGCTTTGTAGACCCAAAGGTCAGAGGGAGGACTGACGTGGCCGTGGCAATCGATGATCATGTTGCGTCTCTGTGAAGGGTTCGAAGGGGAGAAAAATCCATCAAGACCAGGCGGCAAAGCCCAGGCCAATGCCGGTGCCGACGGGCGTTCGGTAAACGGGGATGTACTCGTCGTAGCTGCAGTGCAGATGGCCAATGGCGCCGGCCATGGTGATCCAGTTGCGGGTTTCCGAAGTGCCTGAGCACAAGGCTTCCTGGGGGATCTGGGTCAGGGTGTGCACATCGTGGGTTTTGAGCGCCTGCAAGACCTTGCGGTCAAACGCTTCTTCGCACAGGAAGTGGCTCAGCCCCCCCGAAGCGATGACGGCCACACGGGCCTGGATGGGCGAGGCCGCCAGCGCTTGCTCGATGGCGGCGCCAATCTGAAAGCAGCGCGCGGCAGTCGGGTTGTTGGGCGGGAAATAGGTGTTGAGCAACACTGGCAACATGGGCACACGCAAGCGCTTCATCAGCCTCTGGTAGATGAAGCCATAGGCGTGGCCAAAGGCGCGACGCGAGGGGTCTGGCAACGAATCGCTCACGCAGACATCCACGCCCAAACGGATCAGGCCCTTGACCATGTCGCGCGCCAGCGCCGGTGCCCCGGCAAAGGTGTGGGGCATGTCCATGCCATAACCGGCCCAAAAGCTTTTGTCGGTCCAGGTCAGGCGCGGGTGCGGCAAAGGCATTTCCTTCATCACGATCTCTTGCCCGGTGTAGACCGCGAAGGCGGGCATGTTGTCAAAACCGAACAGCTCGTCCTGGTCGTCGCCGATGACCAGCACCACATCGGGCTGAGCCTGCACCAGCAAGGCCTCGAGCTGGTCCAGCGCCGCCTCGGCTTGTCGGGCCTGCGCGGGAAACAGGGTCGGGTCACTTTGGGTTTGAAAGGGCTCACCCCGTTCGGCCTGCAGCTCGTCATAGGACAGCTTGCGCCCTTCCAGGGTGTAGAGCGACGGGTTGCGCCGGTCATCGCGCGATCGGTGCACCCAGTCCTCTCCATCCAGGATCAGGATGGGGCTGTGCGAGGTACCGATGCCAAGAACAATGTCCGCCATGTGGAGGTGCTTTCGCGTAGTCGTTAAAGGTGGTTGCGGGGATCGAGCGCATCGCGCAAGGCATCTCCCAGCAGGCTGAAGGAAAACACGGTCACGCTGATGGCCAAGCCTGGAAACAAGATGACCCAGGGCGCATTGGTGAACACGTCCACGCTCACGCTCGAGAGCATCAACCCCCAGGCCGGCGTGGGTTCGTGTACGCCCACCCCCAGGAAAGACAGCGAGGCTTCGAGCAAGATGGTCTGGGCGGTGAAGGCGCTGACCATTACCAGCCAGGGCGAGATCAAATTGGGCAGCATGTGGCGGGTGATGATCCGCCAGTGCGAAAACCCCAATGCCCGAGCCGCTTCAATGTAGGGAAGTTGGCGGATTGGCATGGCGGCGCTGCGCATCACGCGCGCCATCACGGGGATGTAGGGCAAGGTGATGGCGGCCATCAAATTCACATCCACGCCCGCCATTTCGCGGCGCCCCAGCACGGCAACCACCACCAAAGCGGCCACGATCAGGGGAATGGACAAGAGGATGTCGTTGATGCGTTGGATCGCGGCATCAACCCGCCCACCAAAGTAAGCGGACGTTGCGCCAATGCCACCACCGATGCAAGCACCCATCAGCGCGGTGGAGATGCCCAGCAGCAAAGCCGAGCGGGTGCCGTACACGATGCGCGAGAACACATCCCGACCGTAGCTGTCGGTGCCCATCCAGTGCTGGGCACCAGGGGATTGCAAAACGGCATCAAAGCGGGTGGCCAAGGGGTCATGCGGGGCCAGTTGGGGGCCGAAGACCGCGGCAGCCAGCATCAACGCCAACAGCAGCAAGGCCACTGCCCCCAAAGGTTGCTTGCGGCAAAAGCGTGAGAATCGGCGAAGCCAGGCGGTGCGGTGGGTTGTGGCAACAGGCAGGGCACTGTGGGACATGGATGGGCTCTCAGTGAACACGCACACGGGGGTCCAAAAGCGCGTAGACGATGTCTACGGCAAAGTTCACCGTGACAAAAATCAGCGAAAACAACATCACCAGCCCCTGGATCAGGGCCAGGTCGTTGTAGCTGATGGCCTGGATGAGCAAGCGGCCGATGCCGTTGATGTTGAATACCTGCTCGGTCACCACCAAGCCCCCAAGCAAGCCGGCAAACTCGATGCCCACCACGGTCACCGTGGGCAGCAAGGCGTTGCCCAGGGCATGACGCCAAATGACCCGCGACCCCGGCACGCCTTTGGCGTGGGCGGTGCGGACATAGTCCTGGCCCAGCACATCCAGCAGGGACGATCGTAGCAGCCGTGCGTTCACCGCCGACAGGCGCCAACCCACTACCAGGGCCGGGAAAAAAAGCTGCGCGAGGTATTCCATGGGTTGTTCGGTGAAGCGTGCCTCCTGGATCGAGGGGATCCAGCCGGTGGTCGAAAGCAGCGCCAGGATGACCAGCATGGCCATCCAGAAACTCGGGATGGACTGGCCAGACACGGTGCTTACGCGGATCAGCTGGTCCAGCCAGGTGCCTCGCGTCAGTGCGGAGGCCACCCCTAGCGGGATGGCCAGCAAAAGGCCGATGAACAGGGCCACCACCGCCAGCTGGAAAGTGATGCCAAAGCGCGAACGGATTTCTTCGGTGATGGGGTTTTCGCTCCACACCGAAATGCCCAGGTCCATGCGCGTCAGGCCCCCGACCCAGCGGATGTATTGCTCATGTACCGGCCGGTCATAACCAAAGCGGGCCTTTTGGGCCTGCAGCTGCTCGGCGGCCACGCTACCGCCCTCGCTGAGGTACTTGAACTCGATCGGATCCCCAGGCAAAACCCGCAGCATGAAGAAGATCAGGGTGGCCACCGCCCACAGCGTGAACACGAACTGCAAGCTGCGTTTGACAAGGAGTGTGATCATGCTCTGGCCCTCATGCGAATTTCAGGCAAGCCACCTGCTGACCCGGCGCGACCTCGCGCAGCGCCGGCACCTGCTGCGCGCATTCAGGCATGGCATGCGGGCAGCGCGTGCGAAACGCACACCCAGAAGGCGGCGCCATGGGGCTGGGCGGTTCACCCCGGATCGGGATCAGCGTTCGGCGGGTGCCTGCCGCATCGCTCACGCTGGGGATCGCGGACATCAGCGCCTGCGCATACGGGTGCAAGGGCTGGCGGTAAAACGCATCGCGCTCGGCCACTTCGACGATGCGCCCCAGGTACATCACCACCACCCGGGTGGCAATCTGACGCACCACCGCCAGGTCATGGCCAATGAAAAAGTAGGACAGATGGAGCTGCTGCTGTAAATCGCTCAGCAAGTTGACCACCTGCGCCTGAATCGATACATCCAAAGCAGACACTGCCTCGTCGCAGACGATGAAGTCCGGCCGCATGGCCAGGGCGCGGGCAATCGCAATGCGTTGGCGCTGGCCGCCGGACAACTGGTGCGCAAAACGATCGGCATGGTCCTCGCGCAAGCCCACCAGGTTCAACAGCTGCAGGGTCTGCTCACGGGCTTCGGCCCGGCTTTTGACCAAGCCGTGCACACGCATGGGCTCCGAAATGATGTCGCTGATGCGCTGGCGTGGGTTCAGCGACGAAAACGGATCCTGGAAAACCACTTGCGCCTGGCGCCGGAAATCCCGCAGCTGGTGATCCCGCAGGTGCGTGATGTCTTGTCCGCGAAACAAGATCGTGCCGGCACTGGGCTCTTCCAGGCGCAGCAACAGGCGACCCAATGTGGACTTGCCGCAGCCAGACTCGCCGACCACGCCGATGGTCTCACCGCGCGCGATGGATAAATGCACACCACCTACGGCCTTGACTTCGGCCGTCTTGCTCCACAAGCCTCGCCGCACCGAAAATGTTTTTTCCAGATCACGCAGTTCGACCAAGGAGCCCTTGTCCGCTGCCCTGCGGGCTGGCGCGGCCACCGTATGACGGCCTGAATGCAGTGGCGTCCACGACAGTGTCCCTGCCGCCATCTCAGGGGCACGCACACAGGCCGAGACGCTGCCCACATCGGTGGTCTGCACCGGGGTCTCGCCACGACAGGCACTTTGTGCATGAGGACAACGCGGCGCAAAGGCACAGCCTTCAGGCCAGCGACGCGGGTCTGGCGGGCTGCCCTCGATCGCTGCCAGACGCCCCACCAAAGGGCTGTCCAGGCTGGGCACCGAAGACAACAGACCGGCCGTGTAAAGGTGCCGAGGCTGCTGCAACACGGTGGCGGTCGTGCCGCACTCGAGCATGCGTCCGCCGTACATGACCAGCACCCGGTCCGCATACCGGGCCACGACCCCCAGGTTGTGGGTGATGATGACAAGGGCCACGCCCAGCCGGCGGCACAGGTCCTGCATGAGTTCGAGGATCTGGGCCTGGATGGTCACATCCAGAGCGGTGGTCGGCTCGTCGGCGATCAAGAGGCGCGGGTTGCAGGACAGACCGATCGCGATCATCACCCGCTGGCGCATCCCGCCCGAGAACTGATGCGGGTATTGGTCCAGACGGCTTGGCGCATCGGAGATGCCCACCAGCGTGAGCAGCTCCTGCGCACGCGCACGCGCCTGCGACTCGCTCATGCCCATGTGCAGCTTCAGCGGCTCGGTGATCTGCTCGCCGATCGTGAGCACGGGGTTGAGCGCTGTCACCGGATCCTGGAAGATCATGCCGATCTCGCGCCCGCGCAAGGCCCGCATCGCCGCTGGCGTGATGGACAGCAGGTCCTGCCCTTTGAAAACCAGCTCACGGGCATTGATCTTGGCATTGCCGGGCAAGAGGCCCATCACGGCCAGGGAACTGACGGACTTGCCAGAACCCGATTCCCCCACGATGGCCAGGATCTCCGAAGGCCTGACCTCGTAGCTCAGACCGCGCACCGCGCGCACATCGCCCGTTTCGCTGGCGAAGCTCACGCTCAGGTCACGCACCTTGAGCAAGGGATGCGGGGACGAATCAGATGGGCTCATAACTGCACCAGTGAACACACAGGGTGTGTGGCATCACTTGCGGGCTGGGGCATCGAACCACAGATCGGACAAGTCGAGCTTGAGATAGTTGGTGGGTGGATCGCCCAAGCCCTGCAGCTGGTTGTCGACCACGCGTTTTCGCACTTGCCAAAACAGGGGCATCACGTAGCTTTTCTCGATCAGGTAAGCCTCCAGGTCCTGGACCTTGCGGGTGCGCGACTTGCTGTCCAGATCGCGCATCTGGGACTGGTACTTTTCCACAAAAGTGGGGTCGCCGACGCGCGCGAGGTTGCTGCGGTTGGTGCTGAAGGGTTCGAAATACGACAGCTGGATGGTGGGGTCGTCGATGTATTCGGCCGGGCTGTCGAAAATCAAGTCGTAGTCGCCAGAAATGCGGCGCGCAGCGACTTGCGGCGTGTCCAATGGCAGGTGCTCCACTGTCACGCCGACCTGACGCAGTTGGTCCGCCACAAACACCCCAAAGAACGTGAAGGCCCGGTTGTTCACCAGCGTGACCTTGAGGTTGTTTTGCCCGGCGGCGCTGAGCAATTTGCGCGCTTCTTTACGGGCCGCTTCGATGTCGCGGCCAAAGCCCGGCAGCTTGGCCAGTTCGGCCTCCGAACGCGCAAAGGCCGAACCTGGACGCACCAGACCCCCGACCTTGAACATGGGTGTGAGCTGCTCCATTGCTTTGCTGCTGCCCCAGCGGTCCAGCGCCAGGTTGAGGGCTTTGCGCACCCGCTCGTCCTTCAGTGCGTCCCGCTGGGTGTTCATGGCAAACCAGGGCAGGAAGGCTGTGGCGTTCGCGCCGCCCACCACCACCACCTTGTCGCCGCGCGCGGCGGTGATGCGGCCGACCTCGGCCGGTGTCAGGCCCTGCATGCTGTAGTGGACTTGGCCGGCGATGAGGGCGTTGGTGGCGGCCACTGGCGCTACGCTGGGCATGCGAAAGCCATCCAGGTAGGGACGCCCCGCCATGAAATAGTCGTCGAAACGTTCACCCACCCATTCGGCACCCGGGGTGTGTCGCACGAATTTGAAGGGGCCTGTACCCATCACACGCTTGCCGGGATAAGACGGGTCGCTGGCCAGCAGCTTGGCCGAATAGATGCAGCTGAAGGGGGAGGCCAGGAGCTGCAAGGCCGCAGCATTGGGTTTGCTGAACTTGATCACCACGGTTTGCGGCTCGGGGGCATCCACCGCGGTGACATCCACCAGCATGCCCTGGCGCATGGAGACCACACCTGGCGGCGGATTGCGCATGCGGTCAAAACTGGCCTTCACGTCCTGGCTGGTCAAGACTGAGCCGTCATGGAATTTGACGTTGGCTTGAAGCTGGAAGGTGTAGGAGAGCTTGTCGCTGGACAAGGTCCAGCTTTTGGCCAGATCGCCCACCACCTCCGGTGAACGCTCGGCATCGACCTTCACCAAGGTCGAATAGTGGGGTGCCAGGCGCCACATCACGGCCGGTGAATTGGAGGCATGACAGTCGTAGGTGGCGGGCTCGCCGACATGGATGGGCACCGCCAGCGTGCCGCCACGCACCGGTGTGGCGGCGCTGGCAGGCGCCGACCACGCACAGGCCATGGCCACGGACACGATGGCCACAGGCCCACGAACACATCTGAGAAAAGTATGCATGTTGTCTCCTTGTCGGGTATCAGCTCGTGCGCTTACAGCATGGCGCGCCAGTTTTGGGTTTCTTCCACCACCATCGATTTGGGCGTGGCGCCCGCGTAGTCGATGCTGTCGTGCTGGGCCAGCGCAGGGACCTTGCCCGCCATGAACTCGCGCACCGAATTCATCAGGCAGCGGCGCACCGCCAACACCGCGCCATCGCCTGCGCCCAGGTACTCGCGCGTGCGGTCCTGGATCGGCCCCATGCTCTGGATGACGGCAAAGTCTTCCGTGCCCAGCATCTGGGTGAAGCCGGTGAAGTGGCCGTTCTTCATGGCTTCGCGGTCCTGGCCCCAATTCTCGTCGGGGGTACCGGGGGGCAATGGTGGCCACGAATCCGCATCGGTGAAGTGGTGCGTTTTGTTGGGCACCAGCTTTTCATCGGTGCGGTAAGTGATCTGCCAGTACCAGATGTTTTCGTCGTCGATCGGGATCGAGAAAAAGGCAGAGCCGCCCTTGACCTCGGCCTGGTTGGGCGAAACGATGCCGTACCAGGGCATGACATAGGCGTTGGTGCGCACGTAATTTCGGTTGTCCTTGAGCGCGCGCACAGCGGCGTAGCGAAAGCCATAGGGCTTTTGTGCCACGTGGTAGACCGGGGCCATGTTGGTGGACGAGTATTCGATGTCGCCGAAACCCACCAGCCAGCTTTGGTGCAATACCCCCAGGTGCGCGGAATCCATCGTGGTCTCCACACCTTGCAACCAGTTGGCGTTGACCTTTTGGCGGAACACCACCATGTTTTCCGCCGGCAAATCGATGAACGGCAATCTGGGGAACGCCGGTGGCTGATCACCCTCACCCAGCCAAACCCACAGTATGCCCGCTGACTCGCGCACAGGGTAATGCTTGAGCGGCACATGCTTGCAGTATTCGGCCTCGTTGACCGGCTGCGTCGGCACCGCCACAGTTTTGCCATCGACACTGAATTTCCAGCCGTGGTAAATGCAGCGCAATGCGTTGTCTTCGTTGCGGGCCAAGGCCATCGAAGCCCCACGGTGTGGGCAGGCCTCGTCAAAAAACCCCGCTTGGCCGTTGGTGGCGCGAAAAGCCACGTAGTTCTGACCGAAGAGGCGCACACGCAAGGGCTTGCCGTCGGCCTCGATGTTGGCCGAGCGTGCAGCGGGGATCCACCAATACTGCTTCATCATGCGGCCCATCGGGGCGCCGTTGACCACGCGGCTGAGCAGGTCGTTTTCTTCTTGAGTGAGCATGTCTGTCTGCCTTTCTGGTGTGTGCTGGACGGGGTACAGCCGATTCAGGCCTTGTCCGCCTGGTCCTCGCGTTGCTTTCGCCGTCCTTCAAAAAATTCGGTGATGCGTTGGGCCGAACCAATGCCAGCCGCCTTGGTCATGACCGTGACCATGGTCTCTGCAAAGAAGCCTTCGCCCATCGGCATTTCGCCGATGCGCGAGATCCCATTGATGATGGCGTAGTTGGTGGCCGGCGCATTGCTGGCGATCGCTTTGGCCAGTTCGGTGGCCTTGGCCAGTCCTTCGCCATCGGCCACCAGGTGGTGGGCCAGCCCCCATTGACAGCCTTCTTTGGCCGACAGGCTGCGCCCGGTGAGCATCATCTCGACCACGCGCCCCGTACCCAAGATGCGGGGAATGCGCACCGACCCGCCGCCACCCAGAAAAATGCCACGCTGTCCTTCGGGCAATTGGTAGAAGGTGGAGGCCTCGCTCACGCGCACATGGGTGGCCGCAGCCAGCTCCAGTCCGCCACCAATGACGCCCCCTTTGAGCACACTGACCACCGGCAATTCGCCAAACTGAATGGCATCGAACACCTGGTG
>Ga0255192_1000085_pt1 | contig 19036 bp, 18 predicted proteins | sample Miss_Miss_RepC_8_2_FD_189950 | JGI IMG/M metagenome (GOLD analysis project Ga0255192, IMG submission 189950) | Freshwater microbial communities from Mississippi River, Louisiana, United States - Miss_Miss_RepC_8h | ecosystem: Environmental > Aquatic > Freshwater > River | place: USA: Louisiana...
CGCAGTCTGGGTCAGGAAATGAGTTGTTTTTGCCTCAATATCGGTTCTGAACACGGAAAATCCTGTCTTTTTCTTTGCTGAAAAACTAAAATCAGGGGTTGCCTTTTGGCGTATACCGAGAGTTCTAATACATGTTTCTGACCGATTGGGCGGCCTTTGATGCCCTGATTGACTGGATGGGCCACGGCCTGTTCAACCTGGCCTGGTGGCAAGTTCTTCTGATCACGCTGGGCATGACCCACATCACCATTGCCAGCGTCACGATTTACCTGCACCGCCATTCAGCGCACCGCGCGCTGGACCTGCACCCGATTCCGGCCCACTTTTTCCGTTTCTGGCTGTGGATGACCACCGGCCAGGTGACCAAGGAGTGGACCGCGATTCACCGCAAGCACCACGCCAAATGCGAGCGCGAAGGCGACCCGCACAGTCCTGTGGTGTTCGGCATCAAGACCGTGTTCTGGAAAGGCGCCGAGCTCTACCGTGCCGAAGCCAAAAACCAGGAAACCCTGGAGCGTTACGGCCACAACACGCCTACCGACTGGATCGAGCGTAACCTCTACACCCGTTTTTCTGCCCTGGGCGTGAGCCTGATGCTGATCATCGATGTGGCCCTGTTCGGCTTTCTGGGTCTGACCGTCTGGGCCGTCCAGATGGCCTGGATTCCCATCACGGCGGCTGGCATCATCAACGGCATTGGCCACTGGTGGGGTTACCGCAATTTCGAAGCGCAGGATGCCAGCACCAACATTTCGCCCTGGGGCATCATCATTGGTGGCGAAGAACTGCACAACAACCACCACACTTACCCCACGTCGGCCAAGCTCTCGGTCAAGCCTTACGAGTTCGACATTGGCTGGATGTACATCTCCATCCTGAGCGCCCTGGGTCTGGCCACGGTCAAGAAAACCCCGCCGCGTGCGGCTTATGGCGATGTCCGTCCGGTGGCCGACGAGAAGACTCTGGAAGCCCTGATCGCCAACCGCTACGAAGTCATGGCCAGCTACGCCCGTGGTCTGCGCACCGTGGTGGCGCAGGAAGCTTCCAAGCTGTCCGATGCCAAGGTGCTGCGCGATGCCAGCCGCTGGCTGCACCGCGATGCCGACAAGGTGCCGGCCGAAGCCCAGGCTCAGCTGGCCCAGGCCCGCCAGGCCAGCCCGGCGCTGGACAAGATGGTCCGCATGCGCGAGGAACTGCGCCAGATCTGGCTCAACACCTCGCAGTCTCGCGAGCAGCTGGCTGCAGATCTGCAGGCCTGGTGCAAGCGTGCCGAGGACAGCGGCATTGCCGCTCTGCGCGACTTCTCCATGAAGCTGCGTTCGGTGCGTGTGCGCGCAGCCTGACAGGCTTCGCTTCTTTCCCGGCCACCCCCAAGTGGTCGGGGCATAAAAAAACCGCTGCCAGGCAGCGGTTTTTTATGGTTGAAGTGGATCCCGGGTCAGGCCCGGGATGACACCGCTTGCGCAGGTGTCACTTCAGCTTCACTTCCTTGTACTCGACGTGCTTGCGAGCTTTGGGATCAAATTTCATGATCGCCATTTTCTCGGGCATGGTCTTCTTGTTCTTGCTGGTGGTGTAGAAGTGACCGGTACCGGCCGTGGACTCCAGCTTGATCTTTTCGCGTCCGCCTTTGCTTGCCATGGTATGTGCTCCTTAGAAGGTTCAGGCCTGGCCGCGTGCGCGCAGGTCTGCGAGCACGGAGTCGATGCCGTTCTTGTCGATCAGGCGCAGGGCAGCGCTGGAAACGCGCAGGCGAACCCAGCGGTTTTCGCTCTCGACCCAGAAACGACGGTATTGCAGGTTCGGCAGGAACCGGCGCTTGGTTTTGTTGTTGGCGTGGGAAACATTGTTCCCGACCATCGGGCCTTTGCCCGTGACGTCACACTTGCGTGCCATGAGGACACTCCGTACTTTTCAAAACAGCCGGTGCCGATCGGTCGCTGCCTTGTTGCAGCGGCCAGGCGCTCCGGCCTCACCTCGCCAGGATGGGTGGCGGTAACCCAGATCACTGGTCTGTAGGTCCCAAAGCGGGTTGGGCAGATCCAGCAAAGCCTGCAATTATAACGAACTTCAGGCCCGCCACCCAGGGCGGGCCTGCCGGGCGGCCATTTCAGCCGTTTTCCTGCTCCAGGAAGCGCTGGGCGTCCAGCGCCGCCATGCAGCCGGTACCGGCGCTGGTGATGGCCTGGCGGTACACATGGTCCTGCACGTCACCGGCGGCAAACACGCCCGGCACGCTGGTCTGGGTGGCAAAACCTTTGTGCCCGCCCTTGGTCACGATATAGCCGTTTTCCAGATCCAGCTGGCCCTGGAAGATGTCGGTGTTGGGCGAGTGGCCAATGGCAATGAAGCAACCCTTGAGCGTAAGTTCTTCGGTGCTGCCGTCGGTCGTGCTTTTCAGGCGAACGCCGGTCACGCCGGTGTCGTCACCCAGCACCTCATCCAGGGTCTGGAAGGTCTTGAGCTCGATCTTGCCCTCGGCGACCTTGTCCATGAGCTTGTCCACCAGGATGGGCTCGGCCTTGAATTTGTCACGGCGGTGGATCAGGTAGACCTTGTTGGCGATGTTGGACAGGTACAGGGCTTCCTCGACGGCGGTGTTGCCGCCGCCCACCACGCAGCAGACCTCGCCACGGTAGAAGAAACCGTCGCAGGTGGCGCAGGCGCTCACGCCGCGACCCTGGAAAGCTTCTTCAGAGGGCAGGCCCAGGTATTTGGCCGATGCGCCAGTGGCAATGATCAGGCTGTCGCAGGTGTAGGTGCCTGCATCGCCCGTGAGCGTGAACGGGCGCTTGGACAGGTCCACCTTGTTGATGTGGTCGAACACGATCTGGGTCTTGAAGCGCTCGGCATGCTCCAGAAAACGCTGCATCAGCTCCGGACCCTGAACGCCGTGCACGTCGGCGGGCCAGTTGTCGACTTCGGTGGTGGTCATGAGCTGGCCACCCTGTGCCATGCCGGTGATCAGCAGCGGGTTCAGGTTGGCGCGGGCGGCATAGACGGCGGCGGTGTAGCCGGCGGGGCCGGAGCCCAGGATCAGGACCTTGGCGTGTTGTGTAGGGGTGCTCATGGGGAAACTTTCTGCTCGATGCGAGGCGCTTGGCCACCAAACCCCACATTGTAAGAAGCCGTTGTTGTCCTGACCGGGGCGCGGTCATCCCGGGGGTGTGATCGGGTAAGCTTCGCACCAGGACATGAGTTATTCGCTTCACACCTTGAACGGGGTCGTTGAACCCCAGTCTGCGCCCGAGGAGCCTCGCAGCCTCTGGGCGCGTTTTGCCCTTGAAATCAGTCTCTTGCTCGGTGGGGCGGGTTTGGCCCTGGCCATGCTGGCCTTGCTGACCTACCACCCGGACGATGCCGCCTGGTCCACTTCCGGCGCCCACGCGCTGGCCCGCAACTGGGGTGGCGGTCTGGGGGCCTGGATGGCCGATCTCGCCTATTTCATCTTTGGCTACTCGGTCTGGTGGTGCTGGGCCGCAGGCCTGCGCGCCTGGCTGGTGGGTTTTTCCCGCTGGCAGCGCAGCGCGGGCTGGGGCAGTGCGAGCCCCCGCGATGGCACGGCGCGTCGCCTGTGGGTGTTTTGGCTGGGCATGGCGGTCTTGCTGGCCAGCAGCTGTGTGCTGGAGTGGTCGCGCCTGTACCGCTGGGATGCCCATCTGCCCGGTGACAGCGGTGGCGTGCTCGGTTACCTGCTGGGCGCCTCGGCCGTGCGGTGGCTGGGGGTGACCGGTTCTGCACTCAGCGGCATTGTGCTGATGGTGCTGGGCATGTCGATGGTGTTTCGCTTTTCGTGGGCAGAGCTGGCCGAAGCCGTTGGCGAGCGCATTGATGCCCTGATTCAGCGTCGCCATGTGCAGCGCGAAATCGAAACCGATCTGGCTTTGGGGCAGCAGGCACTGCGCGAGCGCGAGCAGACCAGCTACGCGCCGCTCGCCCCCTGGGAAGAGCGGGCCGAGCCCTCGCTGGACGACAGCCTTGCCCCTTCGCCGCAGCTGGAAATTGCGCCGCTGCCGGTGCCACCGCCCAAGCCTGCGCCCATGGTGATCGAGCCGGGTGTGACCGAGGTGCCCCGCAGCGATCGCGTGGTCAAGGAACGCCAGAAACCCCTGTTCAAGGAACTGCCCGACAGCAAACTGCCGCAGGTGGATCTGCTGGATGCGCTGACGGCCCGGCAGGAAACCGTCTCGCCTGAAACACTGGAGATGACCAGCCGCCTGATCGAGAAGAAACTCGGTGACTTTGGCGTTCAGGTGCGTGTGGTGGCGGCCGCGCCCGGTCCGGTCATCACCCGCTATGAAATCGAACCGGCCACGGGCGTCAAGGGTTCGCAGATCGTCAACCTGGCCAAGGACCTGGCGCGCTCGCTCAGTCTGGTCTCGATTCGCGTGATCGAAACCATTCCCGGCAAGAACTATATGGCGCTGGAATTGCCCAATGCCAAGCGCCAGTCGATCAAGCTCAGCGAAATCCTGGGCTCTCAGGTCTACAACGAAGCCAAGTCCATGCTGACCATGGGCCTGGGTAAGGACATTGTGGGCAACCCGGTGGTGGCCGATCTGGCCAAGATGCCACATGTGCTGGTGGCCGGTACCACCGGCTCGGGCAAGTCGGTGGGCATCAACGCCATGATCCTGTCCTTGCTGTACAAGGCCGAGGCGCGCGATGTGCGCCTCTTGATGATCGACCCCAAGATGCTGGAGATGTCGGTCTACGAAGGCATTCCGCACCTGCTGGCGCCGGTCGTGACCGACATGAGGCAGGCCGCGCATGGCCTGAACTGGTGTGTGGCCGAAATGGAAAAGCGCTACAAGCTCATGAGCAAGATGGGGGTGCGCAATCTGGCGGGTTACAACGCCAAAATCGACGAGGCCACGGCGCGCGAAGAGTTCATCTACAACCCCTTCAGCCTCACGCCCGACGATCCGGAACCGCTCAAGCGGCTGCCGCACATCGTGGTCGTCATCGACGAGCTGGCCGACCTGATGATGGTGGTGGGCAAGAAGATCGAAGAGCTGATTGCCCGTCTGGCGCAAAAGGCCCGCGCCGCGGGCATCCATCTGATCCTGGCCACCCAGCGCCCCAGCGTGGACGTCATTACTGGTCTGATCAAGGCCAATATTCCGACGCGCATTGCCTTCCAGGTCTCCAGCAAGATCGACAGCCGCACCATCCTGGACCAGATGGGTGCCGAAGCCCTGCTGGGCATGGGCGACATGCTTTACATGCCCTCGGGCACGGGCTTCCCGATCCGTGTGCACGGGGCCTTTGTCAGCGACGACGAAGTGCACCGCGTGGTCGAATACCTCAAGCGCCAGGGCGAGCCGGACTACATCGAAGGCGTGCTCGAAGGCGGCACGGTCGAGGGCGATGACGGACCGTTGGGCGAGGGCGGTGAAGGCGGTGAAAAAGACCCGATGTACGACCAGGCGGTCGAGGTCGTGCTCAAGCACCGCAAGGCTAGCATCTCGCTGGTGCAGCGCCACCTCAAGATCGGCTACAACCGCGCGGCCCGTCTGGTCGAAGACATGGAAAATGCCGGACTGGTCAGCGCCATGAGTGGCAGCGGACAGCGCGAGATTCTGGTGCCCGCGCGCACGGAGTAAAAGTGAAGATGCTGCGACGCCGACATTGCCTGGCACTTCTGGCCACTTTCCCGGGGCTGCTGCAGGCGCAGTCCGATGGCATGGCCCTGCTGGGCCAGTTTTTGCAGACCGCGCGCAGTGGCCGCGCACAGTTCACGCAGGTGGTGACTTCGGGGGCCAAGCCGGGGCAGCCACCCCGCCAGCGCACTTCATCCGGCACGCTTGAATTCCAGCGGCCGGGCCGTTTCCGTTTCACCTACAAAAAGCCTTTTGAGCAGACCCTGGTGGCCGACGGCCAGACGCTGTGGCTGCACGACCCGGACCTGCAGCAGGTGACGGCACGCGCGCAGGCTCAGGTGTTGGGCGGCACGCCGCTGGCGTTGATCATCTCGGCCACCGACCTGGCCGGTCTGCAAAAGGACTTCCAGCTGCAGCCCGAGCCTGCGCGGGATGGCCTGCAGTGGGTGCGTGCGACGCCCCGGCGTGCCGATGGCCAGATCCAGCATGCGCTGGCAGGCCTGCGTTTGTCCGACCGCGGCGTGGAACTGGCGGCCCTGGAAGTCCAGGACGCCCTGGGCCAGCGCTCCGTGCTCACCTTCAGTGGTTTTGAGATCAACCCTTCCCTGCGGTCTGACGCCTTCCAGTTCCATCCGCCCGCAGGCACGGATGTGATCCGACCCTGATCCGTTTGTCGATGTCCAGTCCGCACATTCCATTGGCCGAGCGCCTGCGCCCGCGCACCTTGGGGGAGGTGATCGGGCAGCAACACATTCTGGGCGAAGGCATGGCCTTGCGTCTGGCTTTCGAGTCCGGGCAGCCGCACAGCTGCATCCTGTGGGGGCCGCCTGGTGTGGGCAAGACCACGATTGCCCGCCTGATGGCCGAGGCCTTTGATGCACAGTTCATCAGCATCAGCGCGGTGCTCGGAGGCGTCAAGGACATCCGCGAAGCCGTCGAGATGGCGCAGGCCGCCCGCGATGGCCTGCAGCCACAGCGCACCATCGTGTTCGTCGACGAGGTGCACCGCTTCAACAAGAGCCAGCAGGACGCTTTCCTGCCGCATGTCGAAAGCGGCTTGTTCACTTTCATCGGGGCCACCACCGAAAACCCTTCCTTCGAGGTCAACTCCGCCTTGCTCTCGCGTGCCGCGGTGTACGTGCTGCAACCCCTGGGAGAAGAGGATCTTGAGCACATCGTGCGCCGTGCCCAGGGCATTGGTGCCGTGCCCGCCCTGGCGCCAGACGCCTTGCAGCGCCTGCTGGGTTATGCCGACGGCGATGCGCGGCGACTGCTCAACACCCTGGAAACGCTGGCCATGGCCGCTGCGCGTGAGTCGATGGACCCGGTCACCGACGCCTGGCTGCTCAAGGTGCTGGGCGAGCGCATGCGCCGCTACGACAAGGGCGGCGAGCAGTTCTACGACACCATCAGCGCCCTGCACAAATCGGTGCGGGGTTCCGATCCGGATGCCGCGCTGTACTGGCTGGTGCGCATGCTCGACGGTGGGGTCGATCCGCGCTACATCGCGCGGCGCCTGATCCGCATGGCCAACGAAGACATTGGTCTGGCCGATCCGCGCGCGCTGCGTCTGGCGCTGGACGCCTCGGAGGTGTACGAACGCCTGGGCAGCCCGGAAGGGGAGCTGGCGCTGGCCCAATGCGTGGTGTACCTGGCGGTGGCGGCCAAATCGAACGCGGTCTACAAGGCGTTCAACGAGGCCAAGGCCTTCGTCAAGAAGGATGGCACCCGTCCGGTGCCCATGCACCTTCGCAATGCACCAACCCGGCTCATGCAGCAGCTCGACTATGGCAAGGGCTACCGCTATGCGCACGACGAAGAAGACGGTTTTGCCGCCGGAGAGCGTTATTTGCCCGACGGCATGGCCGATCCCGGTTTCTACAGGCCCGTGCGTCGGGGCCTGGAGATCAAGATCGATGAGAAACTGCGCGAATTACGTGAAAAAAATTTCATTCAGGGTAACTCCCGAGCAAAGTGAATACCGAAGCGTGATTCGGCTTCAATACAATCAGCGCCACTGACCCGCCCGAGAAGCGCCCTGGCGGGTTTTTTGCTAACTGGAACCCGAAACGCCCACAAGGCCATCCGGGTGACGCGCGCGAAACAAGGCCAGGCAAGAGCTGGCTGCATTGGAGAAACAACATATGGACGTCTTGCTTCAGCAGATCATCAACGGTCTGGTCCTGGGCAGCATGTACGCCCTGGTGGCCTTGGGCTACACCATGGTGTACGGCATCATCAACCTGATCAACTTTGCGCACGGCGAAGTGCTGATGGTGGGGGCTCTGACGAGCTGGACCGTCATCGGCATGATGCAGGACGCCATGCCCGGTGCGCCGGGCTGGATCATCCTGATTTTGGCCACGCTGATCGCCTGTGTGGTGGCGGCCGCGCTCAATTTTGCGATTGAGAAAATAGCCTACCGCCCCCTGCGCAACAGCCCCAAGCTGGCCCCCTTGATCACCGCCATCGGCATGAGCATCTTGCTGCAGACGCTGGCCATGATCATCTGGAAGCCGAACTACAAGGCTTACCCGACCCTGCTGCCGAGCACGCCGGTCAACATTGGTGGCGCTGTCATCACCCCCACACAGATCATGATCCTGGCCGTGACCGCGATTTCGCTGGCGCTGTTGATGTGGCTGGTCAATTCGACAAAACTGGGGCGCGCCATGCGTGCCACGGCTGAAAATCCCCGCGTGGCCGCGCTCATGGGCGTCAAGCCGGACATGGTGATTTCCGCCACCTTCATCATCGGCGCCGTGCTGGCGGCGATTGCCGGTGTCATGTACGCGTCCAACTACGGCACAGCGCAGCACTCCATGGGTTTCATCCCCGGCCTCAAGGCTTTCACCGCTGCGGTGTTTGGCGGCATCGGCAACCTCTCGGGTGCGGTGGTCGGGGGCATCCTGCTTGGCCTGATCGAATCGATCGGTTCGGGCTATATCGGTGACCTCACCGGTGATGTGCTGGGCAGCCACTACACCGATATCTTTGCCTTCATCGTGCTGATCATTGTGCTGACCCTGCGGCCCTCGGGCCTGATGGGCGAGCGTGTGGCCGATCGCGCCTGAGGCAGGAGAGAGCCATGAAAGACAACAAGAGTTTCCGTTATCTGATGATCGGTCTGGTCCTGCTGGTGTTGCCGCTGGTCCTGCAAAATTTTGGCAATGCCTGGGTTCGCATCGCCGACATGGCCCTGCTGTACGTGCTGCTGGCCCTGGGTCTGAACATCGTGGTGGGCTACGCTGGCTTGCTGGACCTGGGCTATGTGGCCTTCTTTGCAGTGGGCGCCTACATGTATGGCCTGCTGGCATCACCGCACCTGCTCGACACTTTCCCAGCGCTGGCGGTCTACTTCCCCAATGGCATGCACATGCCCTTGTGGGTGATCGTGCCTCTGGGGGCCGCTCTGGCAGGGGTGTTTGGCATGCTGCTGGGCGCGCCCACCCTGCGCTTGCGTGGCGACTACCTGGCCATCGTGACGCTGGGCTTTGGTGAAATCATCCGTGTGTTCATGAACAACCTGGACCACCCGGTCAACATCACCAATGGTCCCAAGGGCATCGACATGATCGACTCGATCTCCATTTTTGGATGGAGTCTGAGCAAGAAGCTCACCATTGGCGGCTTTGAAATCGCATCGGTCAGCCTCTACTACTACTTGTTCCTGTCCCTGGTGCTGCTCAGTGTGCTGATTTCCCACCGTCTGGAACTCTCGCGCATCGGTCGTGCGTGGATGGCGATTCGCGAAGACGAGATCGCCGCCAAGGCCATGGGCCTGAACACGCGCAACCTCAAGCTGCTGGCCTTTGGCATGGGCGCCACTTTCGGTGGCGTCTCCGGTGCCATGTTCGCCGGTTTCCAGGGCTTTGTGTCTCCCGAATCCTTCAGCCTGATGGAGTCGGTCATGATCGTGGCCATGGTGGTCCTTGGTGGTCTGGGCCATTTGCCTGGCGTCATCCTGGGCGCCGTGCTGCTGGCGGCGCTGCCCGAGGTGCTGCGCTATGTAGCGGGCCCACTGCAGGCCATGACCGACGGGCGCCTGGACGCGGCCATCCTGCGTCAGCTGCTGATCGCACTGGCCATGATCATCGTGATGCTCTTGCGTCCGCGTGGCCTGTGGCCATCGCCCGAGCATGGCAAGTCGCTCAATAACAAGAAGTGAGGGTGTGACGATGACACAAGACACCGTTCTCAAAGTCGCCGGCATTTCCAAACGCTTTGGCGGTCTGCAGGCCCTCTCTGATGTGGGCATCACCATCCAGCGCGGCCAGGTCTACGGCCTGATTGGCCCCAACGGCGCTGGCAAGACCACGTTCTTCAACGTGATCACCGGTCTTTACACCCCTGACAGCGGCACGTTTGAGCTGGCGGGCAAGCCTTACCAGCCTACGGCTGTGCACGAAGTGGCCAAGGCGGGCATTGCGCGCACCTTCCAGAACATCCGCTTGTTTGCCGAGATGACCGCCCTGGAAAACGTGATGGTGGGCCGCCACATCCGCACCCGTTCGGGTTTGCTGGGCGCCGTGCTGCGCACGCCCTCCTTCAAAGCTGAGGAAGCTGCCATTGCGCAGCGTGCCCAGGAACTGCTGGACTACGTGGGCATCGGTAAATACGCCGACTACCGCGCCCGCACCCTGTCCTACGGCGATCAGCGCCGTCTTGAAATTGCCCGCGCGCTGGCCACCGACCCGCAGCTCATCGCGCTCGACGAGCCCGCGGCCGGCATGAACGCCACCGAGAAAGTGCAGCTGCGCGAGTTGATTGACCGCATCCGCCAGGACAACCGAACGATCTTGCTGATCGAGCACGATGTCAAGCTGGTGATGGGGCTGTGCGACCGTGTGACCGTGCTCGACTACGGCAAGCAGATCGCCGAAGGCACGCCTGCAGAAGTGCAGAAGAATGAAAAAGTGATTGAAGCCTATCTGGGCACCGGAGGTCATTGAGATGGCGGACACACTGCTCAAAGTCAAAGGTCTGAAGGTGGCCTACGGCGGCATCCAGGCCGTCAAGGGCGTGGACATGGAAGTGCGCGAAGGCGAATTGGTGTCCCTGATCGGCTCCAACGGCGCCGGCAAGACCACCACCATGAAAGCCATCACCGGCACGCTGGCGCCGCAGGCGGGCGACATTGAATACCTGGGCCGCTCCATTCAGGGGCAGGGCCCCTGGGATCTGGTCAAACAGGGCCTGGCCATGGTGCCTGAAGGTCGGGGGGTGTTCACCCGCATGACCATCACCGAAAACCTGCAGATGGGCGCCTACATCCGCTCCGACGCATCGGCCATTGCCGATGACATCGAGAAGATGTTTGACCTGTTTCCCCGCTTGCGCGAGCGCAAGGACCAGCTGGCCGGCACCATGTCGGGCGGTGAACAGCAAATGCTGGCGATGGCCCGTGCCCTCATGAGCCGACCCCGCGTGCTGCTGCTCGACGAACCCTCGATGGGACTGTCGCCGATCATGGTGGACAAGATTTTCGAGGTGGTCAAAGACGTCTACGCCCAAGGGGTGACGGTGGTGCTGGTGGAACAGAACGCCAGCCGCGCACTGGCCATGGCCGACCGGGGTTATGTGATGGACTCGGGCCTGATCACCATGACGGGACCCGGTCAGGATCTGCTGTCCGATCCCAAGGTTCGGGCCGCCTACCTCGGGGAGTGACCCCTTCCTGGCACACACCGGGCTTGGCCCGTTGAAGGAGCTGACCATGCGTCTGAGCGAGCAGCAGGTGAGTGACTACCGCGAGCGGGGTTACCTGATCCCGCCTTATCGTCTGGAACCGGCATTTCTGCAGTCCCTGCAACAGGCGCTGGATCAGCTCATTCGCGACAACCCGGGCGTGCGCCCGGAAAAGCTGGTCAGCGCGCACATCGAAGGCCAGAACGACGAGGGCGTCAAAGGCAGTCAGCGATTTCTGGAGCTGGCCATGCACCAGCCCATCGTGGACATGGTGGCGCAGCTCATCGGCCCGGATGTGATCCTTTGGGGTTGCCATGTGTTTTGCAAACCGCCGGCCGAGGGCTTTGAGACCCCCTGGCACCAGGATGGACACTACTGGCCGATCCGCCCGCTGGCCACTTGTACGGTCTGGGTGGCCCTGGAGCCCAGCACCCGCGACAACGGGTGCCTGCGCGTGATCCCCAACTCACACCGTGACCAGGTGCTGCATCCGCACCTGCATGAAGACCGCAACGACCTCACGCTCAACCAGCGCATGGCCGACGGCACCTTTGATGAAGCCCAGGCGGTGGATCTGGAACTGGAGCCGGGGCAGATGTCGATGCACGACGTCTACATGATTCACGGCGCCCAGGCCAACCGCTCTGCCCAGCGCCGCACGGGCGTGGCCTTGCGCTTCATGCCGGGCACGTCGCTGTTTGACCGCAGCCTGCGGCCCTCCGATGGTCAGACCGGGGTGCCGGTGAGCTTTGCCACACGCCCTCTGTGGCTGCTGCGCGGCCAGGACCGCACCGGTCGCAACGATTTTGAAGTGGGCCATCGGCGCTGAGCCGAGGGCTTGCAGCGCTCAGTCCACCCGCGCGCCGCTGGCCTTGACCACGGGCTCGTAGCGGGCCAGTTCCTTCTTCATGAAAGCGCCAAACTGTTCGGGCGTGGTGGGCACCGGTTCGGCCATCAGCTGGGCAAAGCGGGTTTGCGTTTCCGGTGCCCGCAGCGCTTCGGTGAAGGCTTTGTTCAGGCGCTCCACCACTTCCTGCGGGGTGCCCGCTGGGGCAACCAGGCCCCACCAGGTGTCGATCTCGAAGCCCGGCAGGGTTTCGCTCATGGCGGGGATGTCGGGCAGCGCCTTGCTGCGCTGTGCCGTGGTCACGGCCAGGGCCTTGAGCTTGCCGGCCTTGATGTTGGCCGCCGCTGTGGCCAGGTTGTCAAAGTTGAAGTCCACCTGACCCGACAGCAGCGCCAGCTGCGCCGGATTGCCCCCGCTGTAGGGAATGTGCACGGCAAAAATGCCAGCCGCCTTCTTGAACATTTCACCGGCCAGATGGCCCGCGCTGCCATTGCCGCCCGAGCCGTAATTGAGTTGGGCCGGGTGGGCCTTGGCATAAGCGATCAGATCGGCCAGCGTGCGGATGTTCAGGCGCTGGGCGGTGTCGGCGTTCATCACCAGCACATTGGGCACGCGCACCATCTGGGTGATGGGGGCAAAGTCCCGTGTGGCATCGTAGGGAATCTTGCCAAACAGCCAGGGGTTGATGGCGTGTGTGGCCACAGCCGCCAGGCCAATGGTGTGACCGTCTGGCGCGGCTTTGGCGACCAGGTCGGCGCCCAGGTTGCCACCAGCGCCCGGCTTGTTCTCGACGATCACCGTGCCCAGCGAGTCCTTCACGCGTTCGGCCAGGGCGCGCGCCGTCACATCCAGCGGCCCCCCCGGCGCATAGGGCACGATCAGGCGGATCGGTTTACCTTGTGCCCAGGCGGGCAGGCTGGCCAAAGCGGCGGTGCTCAGCAGGAAGGAACGGCGTTGCATGGCGATGTCCTCTGAAAAAGTGGGTCAGGCCCTGGCCTTGTCGGCCTCCGAGGTGAAGGAGTCGGCGTAGAACTCTTCGCTGGGCAGACCGCCTTGGGCCACGTAGTCGCGCTGGGCAGATTCCACCACGATGGGCGCACCACAGGCGTAGACCTGGAAGCCCGACAGGTCAGGGTGGTCCTCCAATACAGCCTGGTGGACGAAACCGGTGCGGCCGGTCCACTGGTCCTCGGCTTCGGCGTTGGAAATCACGGGCACGTACTTCAGGTTAGGCATGACTTTGAGCTGCGCTTCGATCCAGTCGGCCATGTACAGGTCGGCCGGACGGCGGCCACCCCAGTAAAGGGTGGCGGCTCGCGTGATGCCCTGGTGCTGCATGTGTTCAATCAGGGCCTTGATCGGCGCAAAGCCGGTGCCCGAAGCCAGCAGGACCATGGGCTTGTCCGAGTCTTCGCGCAGGTAGAAGCTGCCGTAGGGCCCTTCAGCGCGCAGGATGTCTTTTTCCTTCATGGTCGAGAACACCGGGTCGGTGAACTTGCCGCCGGGCATGTGGCGGATGTGCAGCTCGACCATGGGCGGTGACACTTCCAGCGTGTGCGGCGCATTGGCCATGCTGTAGCTGCGGCGGGAGTTGTCGCGCAGGATGAATTCAATGTATTGCCCGGCGCGGAATTTCATCGGGTCGTTGGCAGGCAGCTGCAGCTTGAGCACCATCACATCGTGCGATTTCTTTTCCAGGCTGGCCACACGCACCGGCATTTTCTTGACCGGCAGACCGCCTTCTTCGGTCACCTGCTTGGACTCCAGCACCACATCGCTCTGGGCAGTGGCGCAGCAGGTCAGGATCAGGCCCTGGGCTTCTTCGGCAGCCGACAGGGCTTTTTCCTGGTGGGGGCCGTGCACCACGGTGCCCGAGAGCTTTTTGCATTTGCAGGAGCCGCAGGCGCCGTCCTTGCAGCCGTAGGGCAGGCCAATGCCCTGACGGATGCCAGCGGCCAGCAGGGTTTCGGAAGACTCGGCGGCGAAGCTGCGGCCGCTGGGTTGAACGGTGATCTGAAAGCTCATGTTTTCGGTATCCTTGCGGGGTTTTCTGACCCGGAACCCCTGATTTTGCCCTCAAACCAGACGCCCCTAGGTGCCCTGCCTGCCCGCTTTCGCCGCCCGCGGGTGCTCATCGTCGGCTGCGGTGACGTGGGACTGCGTGTGGCTGGCCAGATGGGCGCGCCCCGCAGTCAGCGCATGCGCCTGCTGGCGCTGACGTCTTCGCCCGAGCGTGTGCGCCTGCTGCGGGCCTGTGGCCTGACGCCCCTGGTGGGCGATCTGGACCAGCCCGCCACGCTGCGCAGGTTGTCCGGACTGGCGCAGCGCGTGCTGCACCTCGCGCCGCCGCCGGGGGATGCGCGCGGCGTGGTGTCGCATGACCCCCGCACGCGCGATCTGCTGCGTGCCCTGCGTCTGCGCACCCCGCCGCAGTCGCTGGTCTATGCCTCGACCACCGGCGTGTATGGCGACTGCCAGGGCCAGCGTGTGACCGAGTCCCGTGCCGTGCAGCCCCACACGGCGCGTGCACGCCGCCGGGTGGATGCCGAACAATGGGTGCGTCTTTATGGCCGCTCAGGGGTGCGCAGCACCATCTTGCGGGTGCCGGGCATCTATGCGCAAGACCGCGAGGGCGGCACGCCGCGCGAACGTCTGCTCAAGCGCACGCCGGTCTTGCAGACCCAAGACGATGTCTACACCAACCACATCCATGCCAACGATCTGGCCCGTGCCTGCGTGCTGGCTTTGTGGCGGGGGCGGGCGCAGCGTGTGCTCAACATCTGTGACGACACCGACATGAAGATGGGTGACTATTTCGATCTGGCGGCCGACCTGATGGGCTTGCCTCGGCCGCCGCGCATCGCGCGGGCTTCGGCCAGCGAGGTCCTGCCGCTGATGCTGCTGAGCTTCATGAACGAGTCGCGCCGACTTGACAACAGCCGCATGAAACGCGAGCTGCGGCTTCAATTGGCGATGCCCCATGTGCGTCAGGGCCTGAGCCCGCAGGCCGGACTGTTTGGAGCCTGAGCTTGGACAGCCTGCGCATCGACAAGTGGCTCTGGGCCGCCCGCTTTTACAAAACCCGCAGCCTGGCGGCCGAGGAAATCGGCAAAAACCGCGTGCAGATCAATGGCCAGGACGCCAAGGCTTCGCGCGAGGTCAAGCCCGGCGACCGTGTGTGCCTGCGTCAGGGGCATGTGGCGCGCGAGGTCGTGGTGCGCGGCATCAGCACCACGCGCGGACCGGCGCCGGTGGCGCAGCAGCTGTACGAGGAAACGCCCGAGAGCATCCAGGCGCGTGAAGCCGCCGCGCAGCAGCGCCGGGTGGCCGCAGAGCCTGCTTTGAGCATCGAGCAGGGGCGCCCGACCAAGCGTGACCGCCGTCAGATGGACAAGGCCTGGAACGAGCGCTGGAGTGCGGGCATCGAATGAAAAAAGCCGCACACGCTTGTGACGTGTGCGGCCTTGAATGTGGTGCCCGGGGCCGGAATCGAACCGGCACGCCTTGCGGCGGGGGATTTTGAGTCCCCTGCGTCTACCAATTTCACCACCCGGGCAGCAAGCCGATGATTATGACACAGGGCGATCGTGGGAAGCGGGCGCGGGCGTCTGGCCCAGGGCCAGGATGACCCGGCGCACGCGGGCCTCGTCCTCGTCGCTGGCCGACAGCTGGGCCAGCAGGGTTTCGGCGCCACTGGCACGGGCCAGCAGGTCGGCTTGCGAGACCAGCAGGCGAAGCTGCCGCAGCGCCAGATCCGGGTGCAGCGCCGGGTCGATCACGACGGCGTGGACGGCCATCTTCTCTTCCCGTTTCTTGTCTTCAAATTCCTGCTGGGCCTCGTGGGTCAGCCGCCGGATGTCCTCGGGCGAGAGGTGCAGCCGCTCCGATTCCGCGGCCAGCAAGGCGCGCGCCTTGGGGTTGATTTCACCCTCCTGGTAGGCGTGCAGCAGCCGCTGCTTGAAGGCTTCGCGATCGATGCGCAACTGATCGGTGAAGGCGGAGGCGAGCAGACCTGCCGGGATGGCGAAGATGCCGATGCCCAGCAAGGCCAGCACCACGGTCAGCGCGCGGCCCATGGGGGTCACGGGCGAGATGTCGCCATAGCCCACCGAAGCCAATGTGACCACTGCCCAATAGATGGACTGCGGGATGTTTTCAAACTTGTCCGGCTGCGCCTCGTGCTCGAAAAGGTAGCCCAGACTGGCCGTGAGCACCACCATCAGCAGCATCACAAAGACCGAGGCGAAAATCACCTGCCATTCGCGCTTGACCACGCTGTAGAGGGTGCGCGTGGCGGTGGTGTAGCGCGTGAGCTTGAGCAGCCGCATCAGGCGGAAGACACGCAGGAAACGCAGATCGAGCGGGAAGGGCAGGAAGCGTTCGAGCAGGAATGGCAGGATGGTCAGCAGGTCGATGATGGCCGAGCCGGATTTGAAATGCAGCCACCGCGGCAAGGCGTGCTTTTTGTAATGGGGGTTTTCAGGCGCGGCATACAGTCTGGCCGCATATTCCAGTGTGAAGACGCTGAAGGAGATCACATCGATGAATAAAAACTCCTGCGCCAGGATCGTGCGCACACTGTCGATCGATTCAAGGATGACCGTGGTGATCGACAGCAGCACCCAGAAGATGATGAAGTTGTCGACATAGACATGCAGGCGGCCGGAATGCCCGGTGGGCTCGAGCAGCGCATACAGCTTGCCCCTGAAGCTGCGACCGTGGTTGAGCGTCTGAAATTCCGTCCAGGCGGGCACCATGTAACGCGACAGCTTGAACAGCCGCATCAGCCGCAGCACCCGCAGGACCCTGAGCATTTCCACATCCATGCTGACCAGGCTGGCAAAGTAGAAAGGGGCGATCGCGATCAGGTCGACCAAGGCATAAAAACTGAAGAAATGCCGCAGGCGGGCAAAGCGCTTGCCCTGCATTTCTGGTTGCAAAGGCGCTGTGGCCAGTCTGAGCAGGTACTCCACCGTGAAAATCCCGACCGTGACCACATCGAAGAGGTGGAAGGCGTCTGCGTTGGGGCCGTAGACCAGCGGGTTGTGCTCGGCCACAATCGCCACCACGCTCAGGATGATCAGCCAGGCGATCAGGTTATCGAGCCGTTGGGCGTAGCCCTGCTCAAAGTCGTGGTCAAACAGCCAGCGGTAGATCGTGGCCAATGGCCCTTTGGAGTGAGGGTGCCCGTTGTCGCTGGTAGGGGAATGCATACAGTCTTCTGTTTTCAGGGGGTAGCGCAAATGGTATTGCGCTTCATAGGGTTTTTCGCAAATCTCTGTCAAGAATCTCGAATTGAGCGTTTTGGCATGCATTTTCCGTTCGGTTAACCCGACTGGCTCAAGAAGTGCCCCGACGGGCCGATCCCGAAAGAGATGCTTTGTTCACAGGTCTTGTCATGAAACAGTTTTCCCTCCATGTCTCGCTGCTGGCCCTGGCCTGTGCGATGGCCGGGCCCGTGCTGGCGGCCAAGCCTGCTGGATCGGGCTGTCTGGTGGCCGAGTTCAAGACCTTGTCCCTGGGCCTGGACGACGTGGCTGTGCGCACGCAACAGGCCCATGCCTGGTTGCAGCGCAACATTTCACGCTGTTCTTCCGAGCAGCTTTCGGCCATCAAGAGCAACAGCCCCTCCTGGCTCGGACACGCCCTGACCCCCGCCCTGGCGGGCCTGATCGAAGGGGCCATCGAGGCCAAAATTTCGGGCAACCCGGCCCTCATGGGGCAGCTTTACGAATCCCTGGGCAAGGAAGGCAAGGCCTCGGTCGAGACCTTGAAGAATCCGACGCCGCGCGCGCCCGTCGTGCAGCAACCGATGGTGCTGGGCGGGATGGCGGGTTCGGTCAATTACGGCAATGTGTCGGGGCCCTCCACCTCGATCGTCAACCAGACCGGCGGTCAGAACAGCAACCAGAACAGCCTGCAGATGCAGGGCGGCTTCAACAACAGCCAGCAATCGGGGCAGACCGCTCAGACCCCCGCCCGGTGAGAGTGGCATTGCCCGCCACAGCCATCTGAGCGGCGCACTTGTGGCACAGTATCGGGATGATTTATCCCACCATTGAAGACGCCATCGGCAAGACGCCTCTGGTGGCCTTGCAGCGCATGGGCGTTGCCGAAAACCAGGCCCGTGGCAATGTGGTTCTGGGCAAGCTCGAGGGCAACAACCCGGCCGGCTCCGTCAAGGATCGGCCTGCCCTGTCCATGATCCGCCGGGCCGAAGAGCGTGGCGAGATTCGGCCCGGGGACACCCTGATCGAAGCCACCTCTGGCAACACCGGCATTGCTCTGGCCATGGCGGCGGCCATCAAGGGCTACCGCATGATCCTGATCATGCCCGAGGACCTGTCGATCGAACGCGCCCAGACCATGAAGGCCTTTGGGGCCGAGCTGATCCTCACGCCCAAGAGCGGCGGCATGGAATACGCCCGAGACCTGGCCGACAACATGGCCGCGCAGGGCAAGGGCCGCATCCTGGACCAGTTTGCCAACCCGGATAACCCGCGCATCCATTACGAAACCACTGGCCCCGAAATCTGGGAGCAGACCGGCGGAAAAATCACCCACTTTGTGAGCGCCATGGGCACCACCGGCACCATCACCGGTGTGTCGCGTTTCCTCAAGGAAAAGAACCCGGCGATCCGCATCGTCGGTGCGCAGCCCAGCGAAGGCTCCCGCATTCCGGGCATCCGCAAGTGGCCGCAGGAATACCTGCCCAAAATCTACGACCCCAGCCATGTCGATGAGCTGGTGTACGTGAGCCAGGCCGATGCCGAGGAAACCTGTCGCGAACTGGCCCGCACCGAGGGCATCTTTGCCGGTATTTCAGCGGCGGGCGCCTGTTGGGTGGCGCAGCAGATCGCGGCCACGGTTCGGGACGCGACCATCGTCTTCATCGTTT